>Ga0196976_1000255_pt1 | contig 35890 bp, 36 predicted proteins | sample S3v_513CmetaG_FD_148644 | JGI IMG/M metagenome (GOLD analysis project Ga0196976, IMG submission 148644) | Soil microbial communities from Anza Borrego desert, Southern California, United States - S3+v_5-13C | ecosystem: Environmental > Terrestrial > Soil > Desert | place: USA: California... | reverse complement strand
AGGCGATCGCGCAAGTCGACTTGCGCGATCGCCTCGGTTCGGTCCAACCTGTCAACCATGTCTCCGAACACCTGTAAACCAAGTGTCCGGTCTGAACAGAGTCTTGTTCTCCGGCCATCCGGCCGTAATCACCCTCACCCCAACCGCGACGCCCTTCGGCGTCGCCCCCTCAAGGGAGAGGAGCTTTCCGGCGTTCCGACGCGCCCTGTTGACATGGCCGGCGAATGACTAAAGGTTGGGCACTCCCGCCCACCCGCTTCCCCGGCCCCGACCATCATGCCCGACGCTTCTATCCTCGCCGTCCTCCTCGGCGCCGCCTTCCTGGCTGGCGCCATGAACGCCATGGCCGGCGGCGGCAGCTTTCTCACCCTGCCCGCGCTCATTTTCTCCGGCGTGCCGCCGGTCGCCGCCAACGCCACCGGCACCGTGGCGCTGCTCCCCGGCTACATGAGCGGCGCCTACGGCTTCCGCCACGACCTGGAGCCGGTGGACGGCGTCGGCCTCGTCTGGCTGTCGGCGGTCAGCCTGTTGGGCGGGCTTGATCGGCGCCGGGCTTCTGCTCATCACCTCCGACGCGGCGTTCGGGGTGATCGTGCCGTGGCTGCTGCTGTTCGCCACCGTGCTGTTCGCCTTCGGCGCCCGCCTGTCGGCGTGGCTGAAACGGCAGGGCATCCATGGCAAGGGCGCCATGCTGGGCGGCCTGTTCGCCGTGTCCGTCTACGGCGGCTACTTCAACGGCGGTCTGGGCATCCTGCTGCTGGCGCACCTCAGCCTGTTCGGCCTGTCCAGCCTGAACGCCGCCAACGGGCTGAAGAACCTGCTGTCGGCCGTGCTCACCGCCATCGCCGTGGCCGCCTACGCGGCCGGCGGCGCCGTGCACTGGACGGAGGCGGTGCTGATGATGGCCGGCACCATCGCCGGCGGCTACGCCGGGGCGCGGCTGGCGCGGCGAATCCCCCCATCGAAACTAAGGCCGGGCATCGTCGCCGTCGGCCTCGCCATGTCGGTTCTGTTCTTCCTCCGCTGACGCGGCCCCTCTATAACGGTCCCCCCTGCAGACCCACGGGAGCCATTGGCCGTGAGCAAGATCCCCGCCACCATCATCACGGGCTTCCTCGGCGCCGGGAAGACCAGCCTGATCCGCCACCTGCTGGCGAACGCGGGCGGCCGGCGGCTGGCCCTGGTGATCAACGAGTTCGGCGACCTCGGCGTCGACCGCGAGCTGCTGGCCGGCTGCGGCGTCGAGAACTGCCGGGAGGAGGACATCGTCGAGCTGACGAACGGCTGCATCTGCTGCACCGTCGCCGACGACTTCCTGCCCACCATCACCGCCCTGCTGGCCCGCCCCGACCGCCCCGACCACATCGTGATCGAGACGAGCGGCCTTGCCCTGCCCAAGCCGCTGGTGAAGGCCTTCAACTGGCCGGAGGTGCGCACCCGCGTCACCGTCGACGGCGTGATCGCCGTGATCGATTCGGAGGCCGTGGCCGCCGGCCGCTTCGCCCCGGACATGGAGGCACTCGCCGCCCAGCGGCAGGCCGACCCCAGCCTGGACCACGAAAGCCCGCTGGAGGAGCTGTTCGAGGAGCAGATCCTGTCCGCCGACATGGTCGTCCTCAACAAGGCCGACCGCGTGGACGAGGCCACGCTCGCCCGCGTCCGCGCCGAGGTGGCGGAACACCTGCGCCCCGCCGTCAAGACCGTCGTCTCCACCCAGGGCGCCGTCGCCCCCGACGTGCTGCTGGGCCTGGGTGCCGCGGCCGAGGATGACCTCGACTCCCGCCGCTCCCACCACGAGGAGGAGGGCGACGACCACGACCATGATGAGTTCGAGAGCTTCGTCGTGACGCTGCCCACCGTCGCCGACCCGGCCGAGCTGGAGGCGCGCATCCGCGCCACCGCTGCCGCGCACGACATCCTGCGCGTGAAGGGCTTCCTCGACGTGGCCGGCAAGGCGATGCGGCACGTCATCCAGGGTGTCGGCGACCGCATCCAAGGCTATTACGACCGCCCGTGGAAGCCCGGCGAGGCGCGCGGGACGCGGCTGGTGGTGATCGGCCAGCGCGGCCTGGACCGCGACGCCATCGCGGCGGCCCTAGCCGGGTAAGAATAGACCGGATAAAAGCGGGATGCCGTGATGGCGGCCGATCCGGGAAACGGTTGTGAGACACGGATGCACACGGATGTTCCACGGATGAACACGGATATCCATCTCTCTTCATCCGTGTCCATCCGTGTCCCCTCTTCTCTTCATTTTCCCCCTTTTCTTTTTGACCCGAGCGAGGGGCCCTGATGCACCTCCTGGCCGCGCAGCCCGGCAGCCTGGGCGACGGCGGCGAGGCCGTCGACCTCGGCCAGACGCCGGCCGACATCGTCTTCCTGTCGTCCGCCGACAGCGAGCTGGCCTGCCTCGCCGCCGCCCGCGACCGGCTGGGCGACGAGGCGCCCACGCTGCGCCTCGCCAACATCCTGCAGCTCGGCCACAACCTGTCGGTGGATGTCTACGCCGAGAACACGGTGGCGCACGCGCGCCTCGTGATCCTCCGCCTGCTGGGCGGAGAGCGCTACTGGCCCTACGGCCTCGAACAGATCGCCGACACCTGCCACCGCCACAACATCCCCCTGGCCGTCCTGCCCGGCGACGACCAGCCGGACGCCGAACTGGTGCGCCGCTGCACCGTCCCGGCCGATGCCGCGCACCGGCTCTGGCAGTACGGCGTGCACGGCGGCATTGACAACGCGGTGGAACTGCTGCGCTACGCCGGCAGCCTCGTTGGATACGACGTCGCATGGCGGGAGCCCATGCCGCTCCTGCGCGCCGGCCTCTACTGGCCCGGCGAACCGCGGCCGGACCTGGACACACTGCGCCGACGCTGGACGGACGGCGCCCCGGTCGCCGCCCTGGTCTTCTACCGCGCGCTGGTGCAGGCCGGGAACGTCGCGGTGATCGACGCGCTGGTGGACGCGCTGCGCGCGCAGGGCCTCAACCCGCTGCCCATCCACACCAGCAGCCTGAAGGAGGGGGCCGCCGCGGCCGTCGTCGCCGAACTGCTGGGTGCCGCGCGGCCAGACGTCATCCTTAACGCCACCTCCTTCGCCGTGTCGCAGCCCGGCGCCCAGCGCACCCCCACCCCCTTCGACGAGGCCGACTGCCCGGTCCTGCAGGTGGTCTTCTCCGGCGGCAGCGAGGACGCATGGCGGTCCGGCTCCGCTGGGCTGTCGGCGCGCGACATCGCCATGAACGTCGCGCTGCCGGAGGTGGACGGCCGCATTCTCGCCCGCGCCGTCAGCTTCAAGGCCGAGGCCCGCCGGCACGAGCCGACGCAGAGCTGGATCCTCGACTACCGCCCCGTCCCCGACCGCGTCGCCTTCACCGCCCGGCTGGCGTCCGCCTGGGCGAGCCTGCGCCGCACGTCGCCTTCGGAACGTCGCGTCGGCATCGTGCTGGCCAACTACCCCAACCGCGACGGCCGCCTCGCCAACGGCGTCGGCCTCGACACGCCGGCCGGCGTGGTGGAGGCGCTGGCCGCCATGCGCGCCGCCGGCTACGCGGTGGACGGCGCCCCGACGGATGCCGCCGCGCTGATGGCCGCCCTGCAGGCCGGCGTCACCAACGACGTGACCGCCCTGGACACCCGCGAAGTCCGCGAAACGCTGAGCCTGGACGAGTACCAGGCCTTCTTCGCCACGCTGCCCGACGCAGTGCGCGGCGCGGTCCTCGAACGCTGGGGCGAGCCGGAGGACGATCCGTTCGTGGCGGACTCCTGCCCCCTCCCGGCCGCTTCGCGGCCACCCTCCCCCGCTTCGCAGGGGAGGGGGAAAAGCGGCGGAGTTCCCTCCCCTGCGCAACGGGGGAGGGTTAGGGAGGGGGCAACAGTCCCCACCACCCGCGCCTTCCGCCTCCCGGCGCTCCGCTTCGGCAACGTCGCCGTCGCCATCCAGCCGGCGCGCGGCTACAACCTCGACCCGGCGGGCAGCTACCATGACCCGGCGCTGGTGCCGCCGCATTCCTACCTCGCCTTCTACGCGTGGCTGCGCCACCGCTTCGGCGCGCACGCGGTGGTCCACTTCGGCAAGCACGGCAACCTGGAATGGCTGCCCGGCAAGGCGCTGGCCCTCTCCGACTCCTGCTTCCCCGAAGCCGCACTCGGCCCCCTGCCCCACCTCTACCCGTTCATCGTCAACGACCCCGGCGAGGGCACGCAGGCCAAGCGCCGCGCGGCCGCCGTCATCCTCGACCACCTCACCCCGCCGCTGACCCGCGCCGAGAGCTACGGCCCCCTGCGCGAGCTGGAAATGCTGGTGGACGAGTATTACGAGGCCGCCTCGCTCGACCCCCGCCGCATCCCGGAGCTGCGGTCGCGCATCCTCGACCTGTCCGCCAGCACCGGCATCGCCGCCGACTGCGGCGTCGCCCCCGAGGACGACCCGCAGGAAGCGCTGGGCAAGCTCGACCGCCACCTGTGCGAGCTGAAGGAGCTGCAGATCCGCGACGGCCTGCACGTCTTCGGCCGCTCGCCCGACGGCGCCCTGCTGGACAACCTCCTTGTGGCGCTCGCCCGCCTGCCGCGGGGCAAGGGCGACGGCGCCGACGCTTCGCTGATCCGCGCCCTCGCGGCCGACCTGAACCTCGCCGGCTTCGACCCGCTCGACACCGACATGGCCGCCCCCTGGACCGGCCCGCGCCCGGCGGCGCTATCCGGCCCCGACCCCTGGCGCACCGCCGGCGACACGGTGGAGCGGCTGGAGCAGCTGGCCCTGCGCCTCGTCGCCGGCGATACCGCCGCCGACCCGGCCTGGGCGCGCACCGCCGCCGTCCTGTCGTGGATCACGGACCACCTGCGCCCCACCGTCGCCGCCTGCGGCGGGGCCGAGATCGACGGGCTGCTGCGCGGCCTCGACGGCCGCTTCGTGCCGCCCGGCCCGTCCGGCGCCCCGACGCGCGGCCGGCCCGAAGTCCTGCCCACCGGCCGCAACTTCTACTCCGTCGACACCCGCGCCGTGCCCACCCCGGCCGCGTGGCAGCTCGGCTGGGCCTCGGCCATGCGGGTGGTCGAGCGCTACATGCAGGAACACGGCGACTGGCCGCGCACGCTGGCGCTCTCCGCCTGGGGTACGGCCAACATGCGCACGGGCGGCGACGACATCGCCCAGGCGCTGGCCCTGATGGGCGTGCGCCCGACGTGGGACACCGGCACCGGCCGCGTCACCGGGTTCGAGATCATGCCCCCCGGCGTGCTGGACCGCCCGCGCGTCGACGTGACGCTGCGCGTCTCCGGCTTCTTCCGCGACGCCTTCCCGGCCCAGATCGACCTGGTGGACGCAGCATCCCGCGCCGTCGCCGCGCTGGACGAGCCCGACGACGTGAACCCCCTGGCCGGGCGCGTGCGCGCCGACCGCGCCCGGCTGGAGGCGGCCGGCGTGCCGCCCGAGGAGGCCGCACGGCGCGCCGGCTACCGCGTCTTCGGCTCCATGCCCGGCGCCTATGGTGCTGGCCTGCAAGCGCTGATCGACCAGCGCGGCTGGGAGACGGACAAGGACCTCGCCGACGCCTACCTCGCCTGGGGCGGTTACGCCTACGGCGCCGGTGCCCACGGCGCCCCCGCCCGCGCCCAGTTCGCCGAGCGGCTGTCGTCGGTCGAACTCGTCCTGCACAACCAGGACAACCGCGAGCACGATCTGCTGGACAGCGACGACTACTACCAGTTCGAGGGCGGCATCACGGCGGCGGTGCGCGTCCTCTCCGGCCAGCAGCCGGAGGTCTTCCACGCCGACCACTCCCGCCCCGAATCCCCGCGCGTCCGCACCTTGAGGGAGGAGATCGCCCGCGTCGTCCGCGCCCGCGTGGTGAACCCGAAGTGGATCCGCGGCGCCATGCGGCACGGCTACAAGGGTGCGTTCGAGCTGGCGGCCACGGTCGACTACCTGTTCGCCTTCGCCGCCACCGCGCGCTGCGTCGGCGACCACCATTTCGACGCGGTGTTCGACGCCTATGTCATGGACGACGAGGTGCGCGCCTTCATGGAGGACGCCAACCCGGCCGCACTCAAGGAAATGGCCGAACGCCTGCTGGAGGCGCTCGACCGCGGCCTGTGGCGCCCGCGCGCCAACGCCGTCCACATCACGCTGAGGGAAATCAGCGGACAAGGAGGGGAAGAGGAATGACCGAAGAGAACATCGAAGACGGCGAAGACGTCAACGCCCGCCACGCCGAGAAAATGGCCAAGAAGAAGGCCGCGCGCGACCGCATGCTGGCCGGCAAGACCATCGAGAAGGGCCTGCTGATCGTCCACACCGGCAAGGGCAAGGGCAAGTCGACCTCCGCCTTCGGCATGGTGATGCGCGCCGTCGGCCACGGCATGCGCACGGGTGTGGTGCAGTTCGTCAAGGGCAAGTGGGCGACCGGCGAACGCACGGTGCTGGAGCGCTTCCCCGATCTCGTCGAGTTCCACGCGCTGGGCGAGGGCTTCACCTGGGAAACCCAGGACCGCGAGCGCGACATCGCGTCCGCCCGCGCCGCGTGGGAGGCGGCAAAGCGCCTGATCGACGACCCCGACGTCCGCATGGTCCTGCTGGACGAGCTGAACATCGTGCTCCGCTACGGCTACCTGCCGCTGGAGGAGGTGCTGGAGGGGCTGCGCAACCGCCCCGCCGACACCCACGTCATCGTCACCGGCCGCAACGCGGCGGACGAGCTGATCGAGGCCGCCGACCTGGTCACCGAGATGACGCTGGTGAAGCACCCCTTCCGGGACGGCGTCAAGGCGCAGGCCGGAATTGAATTCTGAAAGCGCGGATTCCGGGCGATTCGCGACGCTTCGGCCGGGGTGGTAATTCCACGCCTTCCCCGGCCGTGTTCCCGCTTCATCCGGAATCTCCATCGCCCGTTCTGGGAAATTTCAATAAAACGGAGACGCAACAATTCACCCACCGAGGGTGCACCCCCATGAACGTCGCAACCATTGCGCATCGCCTGTTCGCCGGTGACCTCTACTATGCCCTCGGCCGGTTCGAAACGGTGCGCCGCGGTTACAGCTATCTCTGCGCGCTCGTTCAGGACAAATACGGCGGCGTGGCCCCGGCCGGCCACCCCACCCTGTTCCCGCGCGTCTCCATCGACGATGCCGTGGCCGAGATCCGGCGGGATTCCGTCTCCTTCGGCTTCGACCTGCCCCCCGACGTGCTGGCCGAGATCCAGGAATTCGCCAACACCGCCGAGTGCCGCGAGCGCGGGCGGGAGCAGACCTTCCGCCGCGGCGACGTGGTCAACGGGCGGCTGGCCGACGGCACGCCGCTGGTGCACGGCCTGATCGACGATCCCCTGCGCTGCGACGCCGTGCGCCGCGTGGCCGAGGATCCCATGCTGCTGGAGGCGTCCAGCCGCTTCCTCGGCTACCGCGTGCGGCGCATGCTGCCGCGCGTGTTCTGGAGCTTCGCGTCCGGCGTGTCGGACGACGAGCGGCGCCGCCGCGGCCAGACCATCGACTGGCACTTCGACGTGCACGACTACAACTTCATCTCCGCGTGCTTCTACCTGTCGGACGTCGACCAGGGTGCGGGCCCGCACGCGCTGCTCTGCGGCTCGCACACCGGCAAGCCGGCGCGCATGCTGCTGGGCTCCGCCAACGCCCGCGAGGAGGAGGTGCTCGCCCGCTTCGGCCGCGACCGCGTGATGGTCATCGAGGCGCCGGCCGGCACCGGCTTCCTGGAAGACACCTCCTGCTACCACAAGGCCATCGCCCCCACCGAGCGCGACCGCCTGATGTTCCAGATCTGGTACAGCTGACGCCTATTCTACGTTGGGTTTTCGCTGGCGCTCAACCCAACCTACCGACGCGCGCACGCGGCCGTAGGTTGGGTTGAGGCGCGAGCCGAAAACCCAACGTCGTCCGCATCCAGCCTCACCGCCCCATCATGCCCTGCAGCGCCGATCCCATGCCGCCGCCACCGCCCTGCCGCTCGCGCGCGGACTGGTCGAAGGTGCGCGACGGTGCCGGCGCCGGGGCCGGCGGCGGGGAGGACACGCTCGGCGGGGGCGAGGGCGGCGGCGCGGACGGGCGCGTCGGCCGCACTTGGCTGAGCTGGCCGCCGATCGTGCTGCCCATGTCGCCGCCGCCGCCCAGGTTGCGCATCGGCTCGCGCATCTGCGTGCCGAGGTCCTGTCGCGGCGGATCGGGCCGGCGCGGCTCGTCGTACCGGGTCCGCTCGCGGTCACGGTCACGGTGCCGGTCGCGGTCCCAACTGCGGTCCCAATCCCGGTCGTAATGGCGGTGACGGGGCCGCCCCTCGATGATCACCGGCGGGGAATAGCTGTAATAGCCGCCATAGCTCCCATAGCTCGGGCTCCCGTACGTGGGGTAGCCATAGCTGTAGCCGGGCTGGTAGCCGTAATCGTCGTACTCGTACCCATAGCCGTCCAGCTCCGCGCAGGCCCCCAGGCCAAGCAGCAACAGGGCCGGCAGTACCCGCATCCGCCCCGACATCGACGTCGACATCGGCATCCTCCCACGCAGAGTGTTTCCTAGGAAATGAACACGCGGACGGCGACTTTCATCCCGCCGCGTCGACCACGTGAAGAAAAGATCCGCAGACCGTCCCCCGACGGCTGCCCATCGCGCCCAGATCGGTTCCGCGCGCGTCCCATGCCTGGAACAGCGGCGCCCCCGCGTCCGCCACGGTGGTGCTGGCGTAGTGGAACTCGTGCCCGCGGAGAACCGTGCCGCGCGGCCCCCACGGCCCGTCGGCCATCGTCACCGCCCGGCGGTAGCCCAGGTGAAGCCGCCGCCGCGCGAACGACGTGGCGACCGGCAACAGCCCGGCCATAGCATGCGCCGTCCCGTCCCCATCCACCAGCGTCTCGCCCAGCGTCATATAGCCGCCGCACTCGCCATACACCGCCGCCCCGCGCGCCGCCGCCGCGCGCACCCCTTCCAGAAACCGCCCGTTCCCCGCCAGCCGGCCGGCGTGCAGCTCCGGATAGCCGCCGGGCAGGAACACCGCGTCGGCGCCCGCGTCCGGCCCCTCGTCGGCCAAGGGCGAGAACGGCAGCAGCTCCGCCCCCCGCTGGCGCCAGCCCTCCAGCAGGTGCGGGTAGGCGAACGCGAACGCCGCGTCCCGCGCCACCGCGATCCGCTGCCCCAGCGGCGGCAACGCCTCACCTCCCCCGCCCCCAAGCCGTCCCGGCCGCGCCAGCGCCCGCAACGCCGCCAGATCCACCGACGCGCCCAGCACCGCCCCGGCGCGCGCCAGGAACATGTCCAGTTCCGCGTGCTCCTCCGCCTGGACGAGGCCAAGGTGGCGGTGCGGCAGGTCCAGCGCCGCGTCGCGCTGCACCGCCCCCAGCACCGGCACGCCCGGCGGTGCCCCGGGCGGCACCCCCAGCGACGATATGGCGTTGCGGATCTGCGCCTCGTGCGACGCGCTGCCCACCCGGTTCAGGATGACGCCCGCCACCTCCACGTCGTCGCGGAAGCTGCGGAACCCGTGCAGCACCGCCGCCGCCGACGGCCCCTGCCGCCCCACGTCCAGCACCAGCACCACCGGCCAGCCGGCCAGCGCCGCAAGGTCCGCCGTGGAGCCGCTGCCGTCCGCCGCCCCGTCAAACAGCCCCATGACGCCCTCGACGACCAGCAGCTCGGCCCCCTCGCCCGCAAGCACCGCCAGCCGCGCCAGCGTCGCCGGGCGCATGGCCCATGGGTCCAGGTTGCGGCACGGCCGGCCGCTCGCCGCCTCATGAAAGCGCGGGTCGATGTAGTCCGGCCCCACCTTGCACGACGCCACCGCCACGCCCGCCGCGCGCAACGCCCGCAGCAGGCCCAGCGTCACCACCGTCTTGCCGCTGCCCGAGGCCGGCGCGGCGATGACGAGTCCGGGCGTCAACGCAGGGCTCCGAATGTCAACGCGCGGGCTTTGAAACGGATGGGGGACACGGATGGACACGGATGCCGGCGGGGCCGGCGCACGGATGAACACGGATGAAGAGAGGGAAAAATCCATCCGTGTTCATCCGTGGATATCCGTGTGCATCCGTGTCTCAAAATCCCGCCTCCATACCGACACTCTTCCGCTGACCCGGGTTCTTGGCCCTGAAGCGTCACCGCCCGCCCAGCACGGCGTGCAGGTTCACCACCGGCCCGACGACGATCAGGGCCGGCGGCTCGATCCCGCTGGCCGCCACGTCCTCGGCCGCGCGGCCAAGCGTGGTGACCAGCACCGTCTGCTCCGGCAGGGTGGCGTTGTTCACCACCGCCACCGGCTCGTCGGCCCCGCGCCCGCCGTCCATCAGCTTTTGCGCGATGGTGCCGATGTGCTTCAGCGCCATGTACAGCACCAGCACGTGCGTGCCGCGCGCCAGCGCCGCCCAGTCCAGCGCGTCCGGCACCTCGCCGGTGGTGGAATGGCCGGTGGCGAAGGTCACCGCCTCGCCGCTCTCGCGGTGCGTCACCGGAATCCCGGCGTAGGCGAGGCCGCCGATGCCGGCCGTGATGCCCGGCACCACGCGGAATGGCACGCCGGCCTCGGCCAGGGCCAGGCACTCCTCCCCGCCGCGGCCGAACACGAACGGGTCGCCGCCCTTCAGGCGCAGCACCCGCTTGCCTTCGCGCGCCAGTTCGATCAGCCGGCGGGAGATGTCCGGCTGCTTGGGCGATGGCTTGCCGCCGCGCTTGCCGGCGAACTCGCGCTCCGCGTCCACACGCGCCAGCTCCAGCACCCCCTTGCCGACCAGCGCGTCGTAGACGACCACGTCCGCCTGCCGCAGCGCGTTCAGCGCGTGCAGCGTCAGCAGCCCCGGATCGCCCGGCCCGGCGCCCACCAGCCACACCGAACCCGGTTCGAACACGGGCAGACCCAGATTGGGAATCTCCGTGACGCTCATGCACATCCTCCGCTGGGCAAGCCCCTGTGGTGGACCTATAAACCAAACCATGACCGGCAAACCAGCGAGCAAACCGGAAACGCCGCTCCGCCACGGCTGGACGACGGGTGCCTGCGCCACGGCGGCGGCCAAGGCCGCCTACACCGCCCTGCTGACCGGCGCCTTCCCCGATCCGGTGGAGATCGTGCTGCCGCGCGGCGAGCGCCCCTCCTTCGCGCTGGCCCGCACCGCGCTCGACGGCGAGGCGGCGACCGCCGGGGTGATCAAGGATGCCGGCGACGACCCGGACGTGACGCACGGCGCGCTGGTTCTCGCCACCGTCCGCCCCGGCCCGCCCGGCACCGGCGTGGCCTTTCGCGCCGGCCCCGGCGTCGGCACCGTCACCAAGCCCGGCCTGCCCCTGCCGCCCGGCGAGCCCGCCATCAACCCCGTCCCCCGCCGCATGATCGCCGCCGCCGTCGCCGAGGTCGCGGCGGCCTTCGGCGGCGGCGGCGACGTGGTGGTGGAAATCTCCATCCCCGGCGGCGCCGAACTGGCGGCGAAGACCTGGAACCCGCGCCTGGGCATCGTCGGCGGCCTGTCCATCCTCGGCACCACGGGGGTGGTCGTGCCCTTCTCCTGCTCGGCCTGGATCCATTCCATCCAGCGCGGCGTGGACGTGGCCCGCGCCGCCGGCCTGCGCCATGTCGCCGGCTGCACCGGCTCCACGTCGGAGGCCGCCGTGCAGCGCCTGCACGCGCTGGAGGAGCAGGCGCTGCTGGACATGGGCGACTTTGCCGGCGGCCTGCTGAAGTACCTGCGCCGCCACCCGCTGCCCCGCCTTACCATCGCCGGCGGCTTCGCCAAGGTCACCAAGCTGGCGCAGGGCGCCATGGACCTGCACTCCGGCCGCAGCGAGGTGGATTTCCATTGGCTGGCCGACCGGCTGGAGGAGTGCGGCGCCGATCCCGGCCGCGTCGCCGCCGCGCGCACCGCCAACACCGCCAAGCAGGTGCTGGATTCGGCCATCGGCCTGCCGCTGGCCGACCACGTGGCCGCCCAGGCGCGGCGCGTGGCGCTGTCGGTGCTGGACGGCGCCCCCGTCGCGGTCGACGTGCTGGTGGTCGACCGCGACGGCACGCCCGTCGGCCGCGCGGGCGCCTGATGCGCCGCGTCCTCATCCTCGGCGGCACCACGGAGGCGGCCGCCCTCGCCCGCGCTCTCGCCGCCCGCCCGGACCTTGAGGTCACCACCTCGCTGGCCGGCCGCACGCGCAGCCCCGCCGCCCTGCCCGGCCGCCTGCGCACCGGCGGCTTCGGCGGCGCCGCCGGCTTGGCCGATTTCCTGGCCTCCCGGGGCATCGACGCGCTGATCGACGCCACGCACCCCTTCGCCGCGCGTATCTCCGCCAACGCGGTGGAGGCCTGCCGCCTGCACCCCACGCCCCGCCTCGCCCTGGTCCGCCCGCCCTGGGAACCGCAGCCCGGCGACCGCTGGACGCCGGTGCCCGACCTGCCCGCCGCCGCCGCGGCTCTGCCGTCCGGCGCCCGGACCCTGCTCGCCATCGGCCGCCAGGACTTGGATCCTTTTTCCGCCCGCACGGACGTCTGGTTCCTGATCCGCAGCGTCGAGCCACCCGACGGCCCCCTGCCGCCGAATCACGCCGTCCTCACCGCCCGCGGCCCCTTCCGCGTGGACGACGAAGTGGCGCTGCTCACCACGCACCGCATCACCACCGTCGTCGCCAAGAACAGCGGCGGCAACGACGCCAAGCTGGACGCCGCACGGCGCCTGGGCCTTCCGGTGCTCCTGGTCTCCCGCCCCCCGCCCCCGCCGGGCGCCCGCGCCGCCACCGTGGCCGAAGCGCTGGCGTGGCTGGACGCCCTCGTTGACATTATTCCTAACGACGGAGCATAGTGGGTGCGAACATGGGGCGTGGTGCGTGCCCGCGCTGCGACGCTTGCCCCCACCCTAACCTCCCCTGCCTAGTGCGCTCCAGGCGGAGAACCACGTATGTTCATTCCGGAGGTGTATTCGATGCAAGGAGCTGCGCGCATCGCGGTCACAATGATCCGTTTGAGGTTTCCCGCGAATGCTGTCGGGGCATCGGTTGCATATTTCAACTTCGTGAACAAAAGAGCCTCGGTTGCTCTTCTCACTTGTCTAGGCTAGATTTGACGGCGATTGCGCTCGAATATTCATACGGGCGTATGATAGGCAGCTTCCACCCGGTTCTACAAAGAAAGGAACGACAATATGACCGAAGAAGAGTTGGGACTTCTTGAGTTCGAAATTGAGCACACATACTACTACATTGGCTACCCAGATAATGTTAGACATAATTTCTGGAAGGACGGAGCCGGCGAATTTAAATTCATGCCAGAAATGGGCCTAGATCACCTCAAGTCATGCATTAAAAAGGTTGAAAAGGACATTGCAGCCCTTGAACATTCAGGCCGCCCATCGGCAGTTATCGATGCTATCCACTCAAGATCCTCCCAAAAACTAGATGAGCTGAAAGCAGTATTTTCGAGAAAGGTGAACTCGTGACGAGCCGTCTTAGCGAACTGAGACTACATGTCCATTTCGCCACTTGGCAACTGAGAGAGCCTTAATGCCTTCTCCAGATGGGCAGCACACATAAACTCTTGTCACACAACTCTCACTGGGGGCGAGCGAAGCGGAGACCGGGTGGGTGCAAGACTCAGCAAAGTTCACCCCCCCAATGCAACACCCACCCGAATCCGTTGCATCCGGTTGCATCCCGTTGCATTCGGAACGCCGCCCCCAAATGTGACACCCACCGGAATCCGTATCATCCGGTATCATCCGGTAACATTACGGTCGCGCTCACCCCGGAATGGCCGGCGTCGGCGTGCGCTCCTCCAGGAAGCGGCGCATGACATAGGAATCGTACCGCCCCGGCGGCACCGGGCGCATCGGCCGCTCCGGCTGGTGGGCGGAACGCCACAGCGCGTACTGGGCGATGACCGCCAGCCGCTCGCTCCTGCGCGGCAGCAGGCCCTTGTGCACGCCGCGCGTGTCGGCCAGGAAGCACATGCCCTTCCGGCCGGTCAGCGTCACGAACCGGTCGCGGCCGAAGGCCGCCGCCACCTCGTCGTCGGTCATGGCGCGGGGGTGGTACAGCTCCCGCCGGTCGTGGGTGTCGGCGACGTAGACGTGCGGCCCGCCGTCCTCGTCCACGTCGGTCAGGTAGATGAACAGCTTGATGAAGCGCAGCCCGTCGAAGTCGCGGTGGAACCGTTGCGATCCCTTGGCCCCCGCCCGCTCCGGATAGGCCCACCAGCAGTTCAGGAAGCCCAGCGTCGGCTTGCAGCCGAACACCCGCTCGATGGTGCGCAGCACCAGCGGGTGCGCCAGCGCGTCGACCATGTGCGGCGCGTCGATGATCTGCTGGTCGCTGTACCAGCCCATGTTGGTCTCGTCGCTGGGGATCGCGTGCGGCTGGAACTGCCCCAGGTGCGGGCGCCAGGGGTCGTGGCAGAGCTGCCCCTCGAAGTAGGCGCGCATGGCGTCGATCTGCTCGGCCGGCAGCAGTTCCAGCGGCTCGGTGTAGCCGCGCTCGCGGATCTGCGCGGCGAGGCGCTCGGCCTCGGCATCGAAGGCATCGCCGCTCTTCGGGCAGGCCAGCGCCAGCACGCGCGACAGCCCGTCGATGACCGCCGGGTTGCAGAACGCCGGGCGCTGCATGAGCTTCCAGTAAAACCGGTTGATGCGCCCGTTCATATCGCTCAGCATGCCCGCAGGCCCCCTGGGTTGAGTGGTGCGGCATGGTAGCCGCGCGGCCGGGGCGCGTTCAATCCGGGCAGGGACGATGGAACATTCGGTCGCAGATCTGCAGCGCGCGCTGGCCGCCGCCCTCGACACGCTGGCCCGCACCGGCGGCGATTGGCGCGCCATCGAGGCGCCGGGCCTTCGCGGCGTCGACCTGTCCACGGCGCCGCTGGTGCTGATCGGCGCCGGCTCGGTCATCGCCCAGCCCTTCGTGGCGCACGCGCTGGCGCACCTGAACGTGGCCGGCGTCGTCGACAACGCCCGCGCCGGCACCGTCCAGCATGGCCACACCATCCTCGACGACGCCGGCCTGCGCGCCCTGATGGCACGGCGGCCGGACCTGGTGGGCGTCATGTGCTGCTGCGCCGACCGCGCGGTGGAGCACTTCTCGGCGCTCTGGGCGCCCGGCGGACGGCCGCTGCTGTCGCTGTTCCAGGCCATGCGGCACGCCGGGCTGGAGACGCCCGACGCCTTCTCCGACCCGGCCGGGATCGCAGCACTTCTGGACCGCCGCGACGTGTGGGAAGGGTACGCGGACGAGGAAAGCCGCCGCACCTACCTGTCGCTGCTGCTGCACCGCCTCACCTGGGACCGCGCCTGGATCGAGCCGCGCCGCCTGCCCTACAAGGCCATGTACTTCTTCACCGACGCCCTCGACGTGGGCACGGACGAGACCCTGGTCGACGGCGGCGCCTTCGACGGCGACACGGTGGTCTACTTTCATGAGCGGACGGCCGGCCGCTACCGCGCCGTCCATGCCTTCGAGGTGGACCCGGCCAACGTCGACGCCCTGCGCCGCCGCACCGCCGATATCCCGCGCGTCACCGTCCACCCGCTTGGCCTGTGGGACGGCGACGCCACCCTGCGCCTGTCGGCCGGCGGCGCCGCCAGCAGCGTGGGCGACGGCAGCGGGGTCGAAGTGCCCGTCCGCGCGCTGGACGGCCTGGACCTCGGCCCCGTCAGCCTGATCAAGCTGGACATCGAGGGGGCGGAGATCCCCGCCCTGCGCGGTGCCGCGGACACCATCCGCCGCCACAAGCCGAAGCTGTCGCTGGCCGTCTACCACAAGCCCGACGACCTCGCGGCGGTCCAGGACGCGATATCCGCGATCCGCCCCGACTACCGCTTCCGCCTGCGCCACCACAGCCCCATCTTCCACGACACGGTGCTGTACGCGGAGTGAGGCGTCAGCTACCGCCGCTCCGGCCGCAGGACGTGGGCGTGCGCCGGGTCGTACAGCGCGCTGTCGCGGAAGCCGTGCGCGTCCAGAACGCGGCCCACCAGCACCAGCGCCGTGCGCGTCAGCTTGGCCGCCCGCACCTTGGCGCGGATGTCGGCCAGAGTCCCCCGGATCACCTGCTGGTCCGGCCACGTGGCGCGGTAGACCACCGCCACCGGGCAGTCCTCGCCGTACAGCGGCGCCAGGGTCGTGCAGATGTGATCGAGGTTGCGCACCGACAGGTGGATCGCCAGCGTCGCCCCGGTGCGGCCCAGCGCCTCCAGGCTCTCGCCGTCGGGCATGGGGGAGGACTTCATGGCGGTGCGCGTCAGGATCACCGTCTGCGCCACCTCCGGCAGCGTCAGCTCGGTCGCCAGCACCGCCGCTGCCGCCGCGAAGGACGGCACGCCGGGCGTCACGTCGTACGGGATGCCAAGGTCGGCCAGCCGCCGCATCTGCTCGGCGATGGCGCCGTACAGCGACGGGTCGCCGGAGTGCACGCGCGCCACGTCCAGGCCCGCCTCGTGCGCCGCCGCCATCTCGGCGACGATCTCGTCCAGCGTCAGGGGTGCCGTGTCGACCACCCGCGCCCCTTCCGGGGCGTAGCCCACCACCTCCTCCGGCACCAGGGAGCCGGCGTAGAGGCACACCGGGCAGCGCGCGATCAGGTCGCGCCCGCGCACGGTGATCAGGTCGGCCGCACCCGGCCCGGCGCCGATGAAGTGGACGGTCATTTCGCTTCCTCGCGCTTGGCCGCGTAGCCGCGCGGCGTGTAGACCCAGACCCCGCCGTCGCCGCGCGGCAGCCGCCGCGTCTCGCCCGAGCCGACCAGCACCAGCGTCAGCATGTCCACCTGATCGGCCGACAGCTCGCCCAGCGTGATGACCCGCACCACCTCCCCTTCCCGCCCCAGGTTGCGGGCCAGGACCACGGGCGTGTCGGCCGGCCGGTGCTCCAGCAGCACGCGCTTAAGCTCACCCAGCTGCGCGGTGCGGCGCTGCGACACGGGGTTGTAGACGGCGACGACGAAGTCCCCCTCGGCCGCCGCGCGGATGCGCCGCTCGATCACCGCCCAGGGGGTCAGCAGGTCGGAGAGCGAGATGGTGCAGAAGTCGTGGCCCAGAGGTGCTCCCACCCGCGCGGCGGCGGCCTGGAGCGCGGAGATGCCGGGCGTGACGGCGACGTCCACCCGCGTCCACGCGTCGTGCGCGGCGCCTTCCCGCTCGATCAGTTCGAAGACCAGGGTCGCCATGGCATAGATGCCGGCGTCGCCGCTGGACACCAGCGCCACGTCGCGCCCCTCGGCCGCGAGGTCCAGCGCGATGCGGCAGCGCTCCGTCTCCGCGCCCAGTTCGTACCCGTGCCGCCGCTTGCCCGTCGCCGCGGGCCCCAGCAGGTCCAGGTACAGGTGGTAGCCGACAAGGTCGGTGGCGCTGGCCAGCCACCGCTCCGCCTCCGGCGTGCGCCAGCCGGGCGTGCCGGGGCCGATGCCGACGATGCTCAGCCGCCCCCGCACCCGGCCCGCCTGCAGCGTATCGATCGGCTGCGGCGCCAGGGCAACGGCGCAGGTGGCGCGCTTGGAGCGGCGCTTGGGCACGACCAGCCGCGCGTCCGGCCCGGCGGCGGCCAGCGCCGCACCCTCGGCCACGCCGTGGCAGCCGACCTCCTGGAACACCACGTCCGACGGATTGGCGAGGCGGGGCACCTCCTGCTCCAGCCGGGCGGCGTCGAAGAAGCGTGCCGGGGCACGCAGGGCGGCCGCCGCCGCGTGCACCGCCGGCTCGTCCGCCTTCAGGTCCAGCGAGGCGACCAGCGCCACGGCGCCCGTCGCCAGCCCGGCCTCGGCCAGCGTGGCGTGCACGAGGTCGCTCAGCTCCGCCGGGTCGGTCCCGCGCTCGCACCCCACGCCCACGGCCAGCACCGGCGGGTGGTAGACCAGCGTCCGCGCGTCGCCCGCCCCGGCCCGCTCGGTGACCCACAGCGTGTGCTCGGCCCCGTCCGCGAACGGCAGGCCGCTGCCGCGCAGCCACGGCGCGTCGCCGTCCAGCCGGCACGGCGCGCCGCCCAGCAACGCCGCCGTGAAGGCCTTGGCGTCGGCCGGGTTGGCGAGGCGCCAGCCGGGCGGCGGGTCGTCCAGCGCCACGCCGAAGGCGAGGTCGCCGGCCGTGGTCACCGCCGCCACGCCCTCCAGCGCCTCCGCCAGCCGCCGCGCCAGGGCGTTGGCGCCGTGGTGGCCGCCCAGCAGCGGCACCACGGCGCTGCCGTCCTCGGCCACCGCCAGCACCGGCGGCTCGGCCCGCTTGTCGGCCAGCAGCGGCGCCAGCGCCCGCACCAGGATGCCGGCGGCGCAGACGCCGACGATGGGCGTGCCGGCGGCGAACAGGGCGCGCAGGTGCTCGGCGGTGTCGGCGAACGCCGCGTCGGCGCCCTCCACCCGGCCGGTCAGGCCGTGCACGGCGCCGCCAACGGCGGCAGCCACGCGCCGCGCCGTGGGCAGGCCGCGGTTCGTCAGGACGATCACGGCAACTTCGGTCATCGCGGCACCAGGATCATGGAGAAATACGGCGCCGGCCCGTCCACCTGGGCCAGCGGGAGGATGCGCTGCCCGTCCATGGACACGCGCTCGACATAGACGGCACGGTGCAGCAGGCCCAGCTCGTCCAAGACGGCGCGGACCTTGGGCAGATGGCGGCCCAGCTTGACGATCACCGCCGCGTCGGCGGCCCGCAGCCGGTCGCGCAGGACCCCGGCGTCCAGTGGCGCCGGCAGCACCGCCAGCGCGTCGTTGCGGGACGCCAGCGGCGCCAAGGCGGCGGCCGACGCGGCGGTCAGCGAGGTGACGCCGGGCACCACCCGCACCTCCGCCCGCCCGGCCAGCCGGTTCAGCAGGTACTGGAAGGAACCGTAGAGCAGCGGGTCGCCCTCGCACAGCACCGCCACGTCCCGCCCGGCCTCCAGATGCGCCGCCAGTTCCTCCGCCGCGCGGTCGTAGACGGCCTGCCCCGGCGTCGGGTCGGTGCGCATGGGCACGCGGATAACCACCTCGGCCTGCCCGCCCGGCAGGTGCGGGGCGGCGATGGCGCGCGCCAGGCTCTCCGCCGCGTCGGCCGCCAGATAGGCGACGACGGGGGTGGTGCGCAGGATCTTGAGCGCCTTCAGCGTGATCAGGTCGGGATCGCCGGGGCCGACGCCGACACCGTATAGGGTTCCGGTCATGGTTTGATGGCAGCGAACTGGACGACGGGGCGCATCGGCTGCCAGCCGGTGAAGCCGCCGACAGCCGCGGCGCGGCTGACGGCGACCTGCGTCAGGCTGCCGCCCAGGCGCCGGTGCAGGGCGATCAGCACCGCCTCGCCCTCCAGCGTTACAGCGTTGGCAACGAAGCGGCCGCCGGTGGGCAGTGCGTTCCAGCACGCCTCAGCCACGCCCGGTGCGGTCAGCCCGCCGCCGACGAACACGGCGTCCGGCGGGGCCAAGTCCGCCAGCGCGTCCGGCGCCCGGCCCTCGACGACGCGCAGGTTGGGCACGCCCAGCGCCGCCGCGTTGTCGGCGATCAGCGCCAGACGGTCCGCGCGATGCTCGACGGCGACGGCGTTGCACTTCGGGTGCGTGCGCAGCCACTCGATGGCGACGGAGCCGCAGCCGGCGCCAACGTCCCACAGCGTCTGCCCCGGCACCGGGGCCAGCGCGGCCAGGGTGACGGCGCGCACCTCGCGCTTGGTGATCTGTCCGTCGTGGCGGAAGGCGTCGTCCGGCAGGCCGGGCACGCGCGCCAGCAGCGGCGCGCCGGGTGCCGCCACGCACTCGATGGCGATGGTGTTGAGGTCGGCGAAGGGACCGTCCGGCAGCGTGTCGGCGGTGGCCTCGACGCGGCGCTCGCGCGGGCCGCCCATGTGCTCCAGCACCACCATCCGGCTGGGGCCGTAGCCGCGCGCGCGCAGCAGCGCCGCCGCCTTGGCCGGGGTGGTGCCGTCGCTGCTCAGTGCCAGGATGCGGGCACCCGGCTGCACGGCGGGGTGCAGCAGGTCCACCGGCCGGCCGTGCAACGTCAGCCCCTCCACCCACGCCCGCGCCCAGCCCAGCCGCGCGCAGGCCAGGGTGAAGGCACTGAGGCCCGGCAGGACGGTCATCTCGGAAAGGTCGAAATGGCGCAGCAGCACCGGCACGACGCCGAACAGCATCGGATCCCCGCTGGCCAGCACGACGACGCGCAGGCGCTTGCGTTTCCGAAGCTCGTCCACCATGGAGTCGAAGGGCGACGGCCAGACCAGCCGCTCGCACCCGGCGTCCGGCACCATGGCGAGGTGACGCGCACCCCCGACCAGCACCTCGGCCGCGGTGATGGCCCGCAGCGCCGCCTCCGACAGGCCGTCCAGGCCGTCCTCGCCGATGCCGACGACCGTCAGCCAGGGAAGCGCCGTCATTCCGCCAGGCCCAGCGCCAGCGCGTTGACCGCCGCCGCCGCCATGGCGCTGCCGCCGCGCCGGCCGCGCACGGTGATGAAGGGAAGGCCGCGCGGATCCGCGACCAGCGCCTCCTTGGACTCCGCCGCACCCACGAAGCCGACGGGGAAGGCCAGCACGGCGGCCGGGCGCGGCGCCCCGGCGTCGATCAGCTCCAACAGGCGGAACAGGGCGGTCGGCGCGTTGCCGATGGCGACGATCGCGCCTTCCAGTTCCGGCAGCCAGCGGTCGACGGCGGCCGCCGAGCGCGTGGTGCTCAGCGCCCGCGCAAGCCCCGGCACGGTGGGGTCGTCCAGGCGGCAGACCACGTGGTTTCGTGCCGGCAGCCGTGCCGTCATGATGCCGGCCGCCACCATGCGCGCGTCCACCAGCACCGGCGCGCCGGCCTTCAGCGCCGCGCGGCCGGCCGCCGCCACGTCGTCCGACCACGCGAGGTCGTCCAGCAGGTCGATCATGCCGCAGGCATGGATCAGGCGGGTCGCCACCTCCGCCACGTCCGCCGGCAGGCGGGACATGTCGGCCTCCGCCGCGATGGTGGCGAAGGACTGTCGGTAGATGGCGTCCGGATCGCGCAGATACTCCATGGGCGCGCCGGCCGGTTGCTCCGTATCAGTCGCCATGGCCCGCCCGCGTCAGGCTGCGCGGCCCCAAGGGATGGTCCGCCTGGGGATACGGGTGGTGGTGTCCGTGGTCGTGGTTGTGGCCGTGCTTGTGGTCGTGATGGTGCCCATGATCGTGGTCGTGGTCATGATCATGGTGGTGGTGATGGTCGTGGCCGTGATGGTGATCATGGTCGTGCGCCGGGACGCCGACGCCGATGCCCTCCACATGGTGGTGGTGGCTTTCCTGGCGCAGCCCCACCTCGTCCTCGAAGCCCAGGAAGTGCTCCCGGTACTTGCACATCTGGCAGTTCATGTTGCCGGTGCCGTCCACGATCTCCCGCACGCGCTCGGACATCGTCTCCAGCACCATCGGGTGATCGTTCAGGTAGGGCGCCTTGACGAACTCGATGCCCGGATGGCGCGCCGCCACCGCGTCCGTGGCGTCGTAGATGCGGCGCACCAGGATGCCGGTGAACAGGAAGTACGGGAAAACGACGATGCGCTTGTAGCCCAGCCGTGCGGCGTGCTCCAGCGCCGGTTCCACCAGCGGGAAGGTGACGCCGGAATAGGCGGTCTCGGCCCAGCCGAAGCCCATCCCCTCCCACAGCATGCGGGTGACCTTGGCGACGTTGGAGTTGGCGTCGGGGTCCGATGAGCCGCGGCCGACCACCACCAGCAGCGTGTCGTGGCGCGACACGCCGTCGCCGGCCACCGTCAGCGCCTCCGCCACGCGGTCGCCGGCGGCGCGCAACATCTTCAGGTCCACGGCCAGTTCGCGGCCATAGTCGATGCGCAGGCCCGGATGCTCGGCGGCGTAGGCGTTGAGGACCGAGGGGATGTCGTTCTTGGCGTGGCCGGCGGCGAACAGCATGGCCGGCACGGCGAGGATGCGGGTGACGCCCTTGGCGCGCAGCTTGTCCAGCCCTTCGCGCAGGACCGGCCGGGCGAACTCCAGGTAGCCGTGCTCGACGTGCTCGAAGGGCAGCCTTCCGGCCAGTTTTCCGGCCACGAAGGCGAACTCCGCCACCGCGTCGGCGTCGCGGCTGCCGTGGCCGCAGATCATCACGCCCAGCTTCTCGCCCATCGGGAGCCTTTCCTCGGTTGCGGCGCCATTCGCGGCCATGGTCGTAGGCCCCGCGGCGCCCCAGCGTCAACGGTTTTTGCCGCGTCGGCGACACCCTTTGCGAAGGGGGCTTGCGGGGGCTGCGGCGCCCTGCCACACTGCGCCGCGATGGTGCCCGGAAACGCCAAGCGGACCCGGGGTAATAGGGAACACGGTGCGGTCGACCAAATCGAGGGACCAAATCCGTGGCTGCCCCCGCAACTGTAAGCGGCGAGCCGGCCTGACGATCCACCGGAGGCGACAGCCCCCGGGAAGGTGTCCGGCCAGACGGCGACGACCCGCGAGCCAGGAAACCTGCCATCTTCGGCCCAATCCAACCGTCGGGTGTGACGGCAACTGGAGATCATGAAGATGAACGTCAATCACGCTGCCCAGACGCGCGGCCTGCCGCGCGCCGAATCCCTCGTCCCCGCCCTGGTCGCCGCCCTGCTGGGCGTCTTCCTGCTGTACGGCTCCGGCTTCGCGTCGGCGAACGCGCTGCACGAGGCCGCGCACGACAGCCGGCACGCCTTCTCCTTCCCCTGCCACTGACGGCGCCGCCATGTTGAGGCGGATCCTCTCCGCGGCGCTCGCCGCGGGGCTGCTGGCCGGCGTCCTCGTGTCGGCCCTGCAAGCCGCCCTCACCACGCCCCTGATCCTCCAGGCCGAGGTCTACGAGCAGGCCATGCCCGCTCAAGGCCATGGTGACGGCCACGCGCACGCCCACCCTGCCCCGTCCGGTCCGGACTGGGGCGAGGTGGCGGAGCGCACCGGCCTGACCGTGCTGGCCAACCTGGTGACGGGGGTGGGCTTCGCGTTGCTGGTGGTCGCCGGCTTCACCCTGTCCGGCCGCGCCGTGGAGGAGCGGGAGGGGCTTTTGTGGGGTCTCGCCGGCTTCGCCGCCTTCACGCTCGCCCCGGCCCTGGGCCTGCCGCCGGAGGTGCCGGGCACCTACGCGGCCGACCTTGCCGACCGGCAGGCGTGGTGGTCCTTCGCCGCGGTCGGTGCCGCGGCGGCGCTGTGGCTCCTGGCATTCGGGCGGGGGGCGTGGCGGATCCCGGTGGCGCTGGCGCTGGCGGCCCTGCCGCACGTCGTCGGCGCGCCGCATCCGGCCGCCTTCGGCGGCGGCGTGCCGCCGGAACTGGCGGGGCAGTTCGCCGCCCGTTCCATCGGCGTCGGCGCCTTGTTCTGGTGCGCGCTGGGCTGGCTGGCCGGCGGGTTCTTCCGGCGCTTCGCCCACTGAACAAAGTGGGCATGGGGCTGTTTCCCGGTGGTCGCCACCACCGGGAAACACCCATGACCCGCATGTCCATCGACGAGGCGCACGAGCGCGTGCGCCGCTTCCTCACCATCGACATGGTGGAGGCGCTGCGTGCCGTGGACCTCGACTCCCCGCCGCTCTCCGACCGTCTTTCCGAACGCCCGCTGAGCGAAGTCTGCAAAGCCGTGGTAACCTTCAGCCACGTTCCCGGCTGGTCCGACTGCCTGTACCGGGTCGAGGCGTTCGGCGACGCCCTGGTGATGAGCCTGCAGCTGAACGTCCGCCGCTTCGTTGCGATCTACCGTGTGCCGGTGGAAGACCCGGTGGACAGCCACACCATGGCGCCGCGGTTCGAACGCTGGGCCATCGGCGCCGGGCACGCCGGCTGGATGATCGGCTGGCGCGACGGCAGCGACCCATGGCGGCCGGAGCAGCGGATGGTGGAGACCTATTGCTACGCCATGCTGCCGGCCGATTTCCTCGACGACCCGCTGGAGCAGCTGTACTGGCGCACGGACATCGTGCAGATGACCCGCGCCTTCATGATGGAATCCCGCCGCATGGGGATCCGGCTGTCGGCAAACGGTGAGTAAATGTTGGGCCGCGCCGACGCTTGGCCCAACATCACCTAATCTACGCCAGATCGAACAACAGCACCTCGGCCCCGATGCCGCCGTCCAGCGTGAGCGTCGTCTCGTCGCTCACCGCTGCGCCGTCGCCTTCCTTCAGAAGCAGGCCGTTCAGCCGCACCTGCCCGCGCGCCACCTGGAGCCAGGCGTGGCGGCCGGGGCGGAGGTCGAAGGCCGCGCTCTCGTCGCCGTCCAACAAGGTGGCGTAGAGGTCCACATCCTGGTGGATGGTCACGCTGCCATCCCGCCCGTCGCGCGAGCCGACAAGGCGCAGCCGGCCGTGCTTTTCAGTGTCGGCGAAGGCCTTCTGCTCATAGCCGGGGGCAAGGCCCGGACGCTCCGGCAGGATCCAGATCTGCAGGAAGTGCACGGACTCCTCTTGCGAGGCGTTGTACTCGCTGTGGCGGATGCCGGTCCCGGCGCTCATGCGCTGCACGTCGCCCGGCCGGATGACCGAACCGGTGCCCAGGCTGTCCTTGTGCTCCAGGGCGCCGTCCAGGACGTAGGAGACGATCTCCATGTCCGCGTGTCCGTGCGTCGGGAAGCCGGCGCCGGGGATCACCCGGTCGTCGTTGATGACGCGCAGCGCCCGGAAGCCCATGTGGGCCGGGTCGTGATAATGGCCGAACGAGAAGCTGTGGCGGCTGTCCAGCCAGCCCATGTTGACGGCACCGCGTTCGTCCCGATTCCGGATCGTGATCATGTTCCGCTCTCCTGGCGGCCGATGGGCCGCTCCTTGCTCGGGACAGGATGTCGGAGCAATTCCAGGCCGAACAATGCCACCGGCGGCCACAAGACTGTTGCTACAAAGGCAACACAATCCCGCGCCTGCCTTGTCAGTACAGGTAGCCGAATGGCTACCTGTCGGTGGCGGCGAAATCCGGCGGAACATCGGGTTTCAGATGGTCGAGCCGGACTCAGTCCTCGATGGCCTCGACACCAAGCTGCCTGAGGCGCTCAAGGTTGTCCTTCATGGCCTTGAGCGCCTCAGGGGAGTGTCCCTGCCAATCCGTGACCTCGCCCGTGACTCGCAGCGGATCCCGGGAGCGGTATGACTTCGTCGGATTGCCCGGGTACTTCTTGTCCGTTAAGTTGGGGTCATCTTCGATCGGACCGGTCGGTTCCACCACGTAGATCCTGCCTGGTCCGTCGCCCAGCGCCAGTTCGGCCCCCCAGGTGGCCGCATCCAACGTGGCCGTCAGATAGACGTAGGCCGCCTTCTTCCTCGTACCGTAGTTGGAATTATATCCGGGTCTGATCAGGTCCCCCCGCTTCAGATCGGCTTTCGTGCCGTGGTAGAACATCTGCGCATTCGGATCATCGATGGCCGCCATGCTTTCCCATACTGTTCGGTTACGCTGCCGCACGACGCCGTGCCCCATGTCGAGGCGTCATCGATGCCAAGCTGGGCTACAGCCCAAGATACGCCTGTTTCACCGCGGGGTCGGCCAGCAGCGCCTCGCCGGTGCCGGAGAGCACGACACGGCCGTTCTCCAGCACGTAGGCGCGCTGGGCCAGCTTCAGCGAGGCGGCGACGTTCTGTTCCACCAGGATGATGGTCATGCCTTCGTCGGCGAGGCGGCGGATGGTGCGGAACAGCTCCTGCACCAGGGCGGGGGCGAGGCCCAGCGAGGGCTCGTCGAACATGATCAGGTCGGGCTTGCCCATCAGGCAGCGGCCGATGGCCAGCATCTGCTGCTCGCCGCCCGACAGCGTGCCGGCGGCCTGTCCCAGCCGCTCCTCAAGGCGCGGGAACAGCGCCAGCACGTGCTGGTAGGTCTGCCTGGCGCCGGCGCGGGCGCGCGGGATGACGGCGCCCATCTCCAGGTTCTCGCGCACGGTGAGGCTGGGGAAGATCTGCCGCCCCTCGGCCACCTGCCCGATGCCCAGGTCGCACACCACGTGGCTGGGCAGGCCGGCGATGTCGCGGTCCTTGAAGCGGATCGTTCCCCCCGCCGGCTTCAGGATGCCGGAAATGGTGCGGATCAGCGAGGTCTTGCCGGCCCCGTTGGCGCCGACGATGGCGGTGGTGGTGCCGGTCTCCACGGCGATCGATACGCCGTCGAGCGCCTGGGCGTCGCCGTAGTAGAGGTCGAGGTCGGTGACGGTGAGCATCGGTCGGCACGCGGCGGCAGCGGGAACGGGGCGGCACTTTAATTCGGATGCCGCCCCGCCGCAAACCCGGACCTCTTGAACCCTGGCCTCAGGCGGCCACCGGCTCCTCGCGGGCGGCGGCGATCATCACGCCGGACAGGGCGCCGTAGGCGGTGGCCCAGGCGTCCTTGACGGCCGGGGTGAAGGCGTCGCCCAGGCCCTTCTCCAGGGTCCACAGCAGCGCCTCGCCCACGGTGGCGTACTGCGCCTCGGTGACGCCGTAGTGGACGTGGCGCCGCGCCATGGCCTTCACCGGCTCCAGCACGGTGTCCAGGCGGTCCAGCGCGTTCACCACCGTGGCCAGCGCCGCCATCAGCTTGGCGCCCTGGCCGCGGATGTCGCCCTTGAACAGGGACTTCGTCTCCGGCGCGATCTCGAACAGGCGGTTGTAGAACAGCTCGGCGGCCTGTTCCTTGATCGGCAGCACCTGCTTGAAGCTGTCGCGCACCAGGGCGATCTGTTCGGGCGTCATCTCTTGGCTCTCCTGTCGGACGGATGGCTGTCGTTGGTTCCGGCGCGGGCTACCCCTTCCGGCGCGCGGGACCATGCCCGTCCTGTGTTTCGCCCGTATGGCAAACGAACGGATTTTCGTTTCAGCCGCTTCACGCACCCCCTTGGTCGCGGATTGCTCGGTCGCGCAACTCGCGGCGGATGATCTTGCCGGTCGCGGTCATCGGCAGCGCGTCGACGAAGCGCAGGACGCGCGGGTACTCGTGCGCCGCCAGCCGCGTCTTCACGTGCTCCTGGATCTCGCGGGCCAGCGCGTCGCTGGGCGCCGCGTCGGGCTGCAGCACGACGTAAGCGGTGACCACCTCGGTGCGCAGCGGGTCGGGCACGCCGACCACGGCGGCCATGCGGACCGCCGGGTGGGCGATCAGGCAGTCCTCGATCTCACCCGGCCCGATGCGGTAGCCGGCCGAGGTGATGACGTCGTCGTCGCGGCCGACGAAGCGGACGTAGCCGTCCTCGTCCACCGTGCCCAGGTCGCCGGTGACCAACCAGTCGCCGATGAACTTCTCCGCCGTCGCCTTGGGGTTGGCCCAGTATTCCAGGAACATCACCGGGTCCGGCCGGTGCACGGCGATGTGGCCCAGCCGGCCCGGCGGCAGCGGGATGCCGTCGTCGCCGATCACCCGCACGTCGTGCCCCGGCGCCGAGCGGCCCATGATGCCGGGCTTGGGTGGCATCACGGCGGCGCAGGAGGAGACGATCATGTTGCACTCGGTCTGGCCGTAGAACTCGTTGATCGTCAGGCCGAAGGTGCGCCGGCCCCAGTCCAGCAGCTCCGCCCCCAGCGTCTCGCCGCCGGATGCGATGGAGCGCATGCGGAAGCTCCAGCGCTCCCGCGGGTTCTCCACGGCACGCATCATCTTCAGCGCGGTCGGCGGCAGGAAGGCGTTGCGGACGTCGAATTCCGCGATCAGGCGGAACGCCTCCTCCGCGTCGAACTTCTCGAACCGGTGGGCGACCACGGGGATGCCGTGGTGCCAGGCCGGCATCAGCACGTCCAGGAGGCCGCCGATCCACGCCCAGTCGGCCGGCGTCCAGATACGGTCGCCGTCCTGCGGGAACAGGTCGTGCGACATCTCCACCCCCGGCAGGTGGCCCAGCAGCACGCGGTGGGCGTGCAGCGCCCCCTTCGGCTGCCCCGTGGTGCCGGAGGTGTAGATGATGAGCGCCGGGTCGTCGGCCGACGTCGGCTCCGGCGCGAAGGCGTCGGAGTGCTGGCCGAGCAGCGCGTGGAAGTCGAGGCAGCCGTCCCGCGCGCCGTCGATGCACAGCACCGTCCGCAGGTCCGGCAGCTCGGCGCGGATGGCGGCCAGCTTCTCCGCCCCGGCCGTGTCGGTGACCACCACCTTGGCGCCGCAGTTGGACAGGCGGTAATGGAGCGCGTCGACGCCGAACAGGGTGAACAGCGGCACGGCGATGGCGCCCAGCTTGTAGGTGGCGACGTGCGACACTGCCGTTTCCGGCGCCTGGGGCAGCAGGATGCCGATCCGGTCGCCCCGCACCACGCCAAGCCCGCGCAGGGCGTTCGCCAGCTGGTTCGACAGGTGGCGCATGCCGGCGAAGGTGTATTCCGCCACGCTGCCGTCGCGTCGCTTGAAGATCAGGGCGGTGCGGCCGGGGTCGCGCTCGGCCCACTTGTCGCAGACGTCCACGCCGATGTTGTAGCGGGCCGGCACCTCCCAGCGGAAGTCGGCCGCGATCTCCTCGTAACGCGCGCCCTGCGGCAGCATGAACCCTCTCCCCGACGCATTGTTCGTTGCGCCAAGCTTACGTCCCCGTCCTGCGCGCGCCAACAGCCGACTTACGCAATTTGGCGAGGGGCACACCTGCACGAACGGGCTGTGACACAATGCGCCGCGACGGCCGGGGTGGGGGCAGCGATAATGTTGTGGCAACGAACAATACGGGAGGAAGCGATGCTCATGCGTTCCCAGGTCGAGGCCAAGGTGCTGAAGCGCATGGCCGAGGATCCCGGTTTCCGCGGCCGCCTGCTGGCCAACCCGAAGGCGACCCTGGAAGCCGAGTTCAAGCTGTTCTTGTCGCCCGCCGTGCGCGTCACCCTGCACGAGGACAGCGCGGAGACGCTGCACATCGTGCTGCCCTCCGACGACGCGGGCGGGCGGATGGCGGCCATGCCCCCGCCGGTGGCCGACGACCGCCACCCGGGCAACCGGACGCCTGCCCGCTGACGGGGCGGCCCGGCCGATTGGTCTGGCCCGGCGGCATGGCCGGGTGGATGGTGACCTTTTGAGGGGCTGGAATAAAGGGCGTGTCTGGGCGTTGATGACGGGTGAGGACCCCGCCGGCGGGGTCTTCCCAACTTTTCGCGTCACGCAACGAGACACACGATGAAAGCCAAACCCTTCGTCGCCGCCGTCCTTTCCGCCGGCATCCTGGCCGGCTGCGCCCAGCAGGGCCCCTATGGCTCCGCCGACGGCGGATACGGTGTGGGCGGCATGGGCACCAAGCAGACCGTGGGCACCGTCCTGGGCGGCGTGGCCGGCGGCCTCGCCGGGTCGCGCTTCGGCGGCGGTGCGGGCAAGCTGGCCGCGGTCGGCATCGGCACCCTGCTGGGCGCGGCACTCGGCAACGCCGCCGGTTCCTCGCTGGACCGCGCCGACGTGGCCTACGCCCAGCGCGCCGAGAGCCAGGCGTACAACGCGCCGACCGGCAGCACCATCCGCTGGAACAACCCGCAGAACGGCAACTGGGGCACCTACACGCCGACCCGCGAAGGCACCGGCCCGACCGGCGAGTACTGCCGCGAGTACCAGACCACCTTCTCCGTCGGCGGCCAGATCGAGCGCGGCACCGGAACCGCCTGCCGCCAGCCGGACGGCACGTGGCGCGTGGTCAGCTGAGGCCGCGAATGCAACCGGATGCAACCGGATGCAACACTTTCGGGTGGGTGTTTCATTCGGGGGCTCCGTTCCAGCGCGATCCCGAGGGCGGCGGACGCCGCCCCATGATCGCCCCCAGCATGCCACCCCAATAGGAATTTTGTCAAATCGGGCAGCTCAGATCGGGTAGCGGGCGCTAAGCCTCTTCCGTGCCGAGGTAGGATTGGATGACGCGTTCGTCCGCCACCACCTCGGCCGGGGTGCCGTCGGCGATCTTCTCGCCGTGGTCCAGCACCACGACGCGGTCGGACAGCGCCATGACCGCGCGCATGACGTGCTCGATCATCAGGATCGTCAGCCCCTCGCGCCGGTTCAGGTCGCGCAGCACCTCGACCATGCGGTCGACCTCGGTCGGGCGCAGGCCGGCCAGCACCTCGTCCAGCAGCAGCAGGTCCGGACGGGTGGCGAGTGCGCGGGCCACCTCCAGCCGCTTGCGGTCGGGCAGCGTCAGGCTGCGCGCCGGGCGCACCGCCTGCTCGGCGAGGCCGAGCCGCTCCAGCACCGCCCGTGCCTGGGCGCGCGCGGTGGCGACGGCGCGTTCGCGGGCCAGCGCGCCCACCACCACGTTGTCCTCCACCGACAGATCGCCGAACGGCTTGACGATCTGGAAGGTCCGGCCGATGCCGGCGGCGCAGACGTCGTGCGGGCGCAGACCCGTGATCGGACGGCCGCGCAGGGTCACCTGCCCCTCGTCCGGCGCGAAGACGCCGGCGATCAGGTTGAAGGTGGTCGTCTTGCCCGCCCCGTTCGGGCCGATCAGCGCGACGATGCCGCCCTCCGGCACCGTGAAGCTGACGTTGGAGACGGCCCTCAGGCCGCTGAAGCGCTTGGACAGGGACGCGACGTCGAGCAGGGCCATCACGCCTCCTCCCCCGGCCGGCGGACGAGCTTCAGGCGGCGGGCCAGCCAGGGCCAGACGCCGTCCGGACGGAAGACGATGATCACCACCAGCGCCGCCCCGTAGAACAGCTGCTTCATGCCCGGCACGTCGAAGCCCATCCGCTCGATGACGTGCGTCAGCCCCTCGCCCAGCGGCGTCAGGATGAAGGCGCCCAGGATGGGGCCGAACAGCGTGCCGATGCCGCCGACGATGGCCGGCAGGATGATCTCGATGGAGCGGCCCATGGAGAACACCTGCTCCGGGAACAGGTTGTTGAAGTAGAAGGCCTGGAAGACGCCGGCCAGCGCCGTCATCGCCGCCGACACGACGACGGCGCGGATGCGCGCGGCGAACAGGTCGACGCCGGAGGCCTCGGCCGCGTCCGGCTCCTCCCGGATCGCCAGCCACTGGTAGCCGAGGCGCGAGTGCAGCAGGCGTTGCGACACCAGCAGCGCCGCCGCCGTCATCGCCAGGATCACGTAGTAGAACAGCGTGGGCGAGCCGCGCAGGTTCAGCAGGTCGTCGCCGCCATTGGCCGCCACCGGGATGAAGAAGCCGGCCGAGCCGCCGGTCCAGCCGATGTGGTCGAAGCCGATGCGCGCCACCTCGGCGAACGCGATGGTCAGCAGCGCGAAGTGCACGCCGCGCACGCCGAAGCGGAAGCCCAGGAAGCCGATGAAGGCCGCCGCCCCCACCGCCAGCGCCATGCCCGCCCACAGCCCCAGCCACGGCCCCAGCCCGAAATGCACGAACAGCGCCGCACTGGCGTAGGCGCCCAGACCCACGTACAGCGCGTGGCCGAGCGACAGCAGGCCGGCGAAGCCCATCATGACGTTCCACGCCTGCCCGACGTAGGCGAACCACAGCACGGTGGTGAGCACCGACAGCACGTAGCGGTCCGCCACGGCGGGCACCACCAGCAGCGCCAGCGCCAGCAGCGCCAGCAGGATCCCCCCGCGCGCGGTCACGAGCGCCTCCCCAGCAGGCCCTGCGGGCTCAGCAGCAGCACGACGATGAGCACGAGGTAGCCGACCAGCGCCTTCAGGGACGGCACCAGCAGCACGCCAGCCAGCGCCTCCGTCACGCCGATCAGCACGCCGCCCAGCAGCGCGCCGGGCAGGCTGCCCAGGCCGCCGATGATGACGATGACGAAGGACAGCAGCGTGTATTCCGGCGCCAGCTGCGGCCGCGTCTCGACCACCAGCGTCATCAGCGCGCCGGCGACGCCGACCACGGCGGCGCCGATGCCGAAGGTGAAGGCGTACAGCCCGTCGATGTCCAGGCCCACGACGCGGGCACCCAGCGGGTTGTCGGCGCAGGCGCGGATGGCCTTGCCGGTGCGGCTGAAGCGGAAGAAGGCGAACAGCGCGGCGGCCACGGCGACCGCCCCCGCCGCGGCGCGCAGGCGCACGGCGTCGAGCCGCAGCGGCCCGACCTCCACGGAATCGAACACGTAGTCGACCTGGACGCCGCGGGAATCCGGCCCGAAGACCATCAGCAGCGCGTTCAGCAGGATGGTGGCGATGCCCAGCAGCAGGATGAACTGCATGTGCTCCGGCCGCTCGACGAAGCGGTTGACGAGCCCGCGCTGCAGCAGCCAGCCGAAGCCGAACAGCACCGCCGCCACGACGGGCGCGGACAGGACGGGATCGAGGCCGAGGAAGCCGAACAGCAGGACGGCGCCGTACATGCCGGCGACCATCATCTCCCCGTGCGCGAAGTTGACCACGCGCACCACGCCGAAGATGACCGACAGCCCGAGCGCCGCCAGCCCGTACACCAGCCCGGTCAGCAATCCGGAGGCGACGATGTTGAGATAGAAGTCGACCGGCATGGGTTCCCGCCGTGCGTTACAGCCTTGCGGGTTACCAGATCATTCAAATACCAAGCAAGTCCTAAACCCCTCCCCAGCCCCGCCGGGGGAGGGAGGGGCGCAAGCGAAGCTTGGGAGGGTGGGGGCAAGCTGTTCGCGAGAATCAGCGGCTTCCTGTCTGCCGCAAAGGCCGTTGCCCCCACCCTAACCCTCCCCCACCGGGGGCGGGGGAGGGAACAACCACGAGCCCCGCATACTCGTACCAGGGGTGGCGCGGTTTCAGGGGCTGGGGGTCGTCGTCGGCTTCGATGCCGGCGTCGCGCCAGGGGTCGTCGTTGAACATGGGGTCGAACATGGGGTGGGTTCTTCTTGTGGTTGGCCGGCGGCAACGACCGGCTATCCGAGACCAACACCCCGCCGCCCCACCCTATTCCCGGCGGCCGGTGCGGGGCGGCGGACGCTCGGCGACCGGGGTCGGGGTGCGGCCGCGCAACTCGGCGAGGCGGTCCTCCAGGTCCTGCAGGCGGCCGGTGAGCGCGGTGCGCAGGCAGGCGCGGGCGGAGGCGGCCGCTGCGGGGTCGGCCTCGCTGCCGGCGCGGATCCAGCACAGCGCCGCGACGCGCTCGTCGAAGCGGCGGTCGTCCTGGGCCAGCGTGTAGGCGGCGGTTTCGCGCGCAGTGGCGGGAAGTGCGGCCACCCCGTCCTGGCGGCGCTGGCGCGCCCGGCCGTCGAGCAGCGCCAAATCGGCGTCGCCGCAGATCATCCGGCGCAACGGCGCCGTCGCCGTGGCGCAGCGCGGGTCGGGTGGTGGGGGTGCCGCCGGGGGTGAAGCGGCTGCCACCGGTGCGGAGATCGGTGGCGGAGGGGGCGCGGCGCGCTGGGCCACCGGCTGTGGGGAGGGTTGTGGGGTTTGCGGCGGGGAGGCCAGGAAGGGGGCGTCGACGACGCGCACCGGCGTGCCGACGGAGGTGGCGGCGAAGACCGTGGCGATGTCGTCGGGCAGCATGCGGAAGCAGCCGCTGCTGGCGCGGCGGCCGATCGACGTCGGCTCGTTGGTGCCGTGGATGGCGATGGCGGTCCAGCCGAGGTCCAGCGCGTGCTGGCCCAGCGGGTTGTCCGGCCCCGGCGGCACCGACAGCGGCAGCGACGGCTTGGCGCGGCGCTGGCTGGCGGTGGGGTGCCAGGTCGGGTTGCGGCGCTTGCGCACCACCGTGCTGTCGCCGCGCGGGATGTCGACGCCCGGCCGGCCGATGGCGACCGGGAAGGCGCGCACCGCGCCGCCCTCCATCAGGTAGAGCTTGCGGTCGGCGAGGCTGATGACGATGCGGGGGCCGTCGTCCTGCGCGCGGGCCGCGCCGGGAGCCAGGACGCACCCCAGCACGGCGCACGCCAGCACGAAGGCGCGCGTGCGTGCGCGCACCCCTTCGCCACGGCGCGGTGTCGGCGGTTGGCTGCCCATGCCCCCGAGTGCACCCGCAATCCCCTAAGACCCGGTTAAAGCGGGGAAAACCGTGCCCCGGAAAAGCGGTCGCCACGGCGGCGGCAAAATCGGTAGACTGCGGACCCTTTTCGCCCGGGAAGAGCACCCATGGAGACCATCGAGCAGGCCCTGGCCATCGCCACCGCCCACCACAAGGCCGGACGCACCGCGGAGGCCGAGCGGATCTACCGGGAAATCCTGGAGCGCGCGCCCCGGCAACCGGACGCGCTGCACCTGCTGGGCGTGCTGGCGCTGCAGGGCGGGCGGCCGGACGAGGCGGCGCGGCTGATCGGCGAGGCGGTGGCGGCGGACGGCGAGACGCCGCTGTTCCACGCCAACCTCGGCCACGCGCTGCACGCCGGCGGCCGGCACGGCGAGGCGGCGCTGAGCTTCGCCCGCGCGCTGGTGCGCACGCTGCGGCACGCCGAAGGCGGCGGTAAAGAAGGCGGCAACAACGTCAACGCGCTGGCCACGCTGATCCGGCGCTACGACAACGAAACGCGGCAGGCGGCGGTGCGGGTGGTGGAAGAGGCCGGCGTGCCGGCGGACGCCCTGCGGCGGCATTCGCTGCTGTTCCACCTCGGCGGCGACGTGCGCCACTACCGCGACCTTGCCGCCACCCTGCTGCGTGATCCGCAGCGCTTCACCGTGCCGGCGCTGCACCACGCCTACTGGGGCATGGCGATGCAGCTGTTCCTCGGCGACGCGTGCACGGGCGACGCCGGCGCCTTCATGGCGGGCGAGTTCCGGCGCCTCTACGACGTGCTGGTGGAGGAGACGGCGCTGCGCTACGGCGTGGCGGCGCGGCTGATGCCGGCGGGGGCGCGGAACGCGGTGACGCGCGTCGCGCTGGTCACCAACCAGATGCTGGGCGACGGGCACCAGCCGACGCTGGACGCCTTCGACTACGCGCGGCGCCTGCAGGACGACTTCGGCCGCGAGGTGCTGGTCGTCAACGCCAACGCCATGGCGACGGAGGGCGAAGCCGGCTTCATCCCCGCCTTCGCCTACAACGTGACCGAGGAGTACCGGGGCCTGCAGACCATCGAGGCACGGGGGGCGCGGATCCGCATGGCCTCCTTCCCGCAGCGGTCCTTCGACCAGGACAAGGTGGCGGCCGTCGTCGACGCGGTGGAGCGGTTCGACCCCGACGCGGTCGTCGCGTTCGGCGCCTCCAACGTCATCGCCGACCTGTTCGCGGCGACGCGGCCGGTGGTGTGCGTGCCCACCTCCTCCGGCCTGCCGCACACGCAGGCGCACCTCGTGCTGGCGTACGACGGGGCGGACGACGCAGCCGGCTGGCCGGCGGACCTGCGCGAGCGCTTCCGCCCGTTCGCCTTCGGCTGGAACCCGCCGCCCACGGGGGAGACGCCGCCGCGCGGCGCCTACGGCCTGCCGGCGGAGGGGGCCTTGTTCGTGGTGGTCGGCAACCGGCTGGACCACGAGGTGGACGGGGTGTTCCTCGGCCTGATCGACGGGCTGCTGGACCGGCTGCCGGATGCGTGCGTCGCCTTCGCGGGCGGGGTGGAGCGGCTGCCGGGCCGGGTCGAGGCGTTGCGCAACGCCGCGCGGGTGCGCTGCCTGGGGCATGTGGACGACATCCGCGCGCTGTACCGCGTCGCCACCGCGGCGCTGAACCCGCCGCGCCAGGGCGGCGGCGGCAGCGTCGCCTTCGCGTTGGCGGAGGGGCTGCCGGTGGTCACGCAGGGCGTGGGCGATGGTGCCCGCGTCGCCGGCCCGGCGTTCACCGTGGCGGACGCCGCGGGCTTCGCCGGGCGGTGCGCGGCGCTGGCCGGGGACGAGGCGTTCCGGACGGGCCAGGCCGAGGCCGCCCGGGACCGGTTCGCCGGGATCGGCGACCGGCACCGGTCGGTGGAGCGGCTGCTGGCCTGTTGCCTGGAGGCGCAGGCGCTGGTGTGACGGCCGCCTCAGGCCGTCACGAACCAGCCGCTGTTGACCTGGGCCGCCGACACGCCCTGCAGCAGCAGGCTGTTGGTGCCCAGTGAGACCGCCCCCAGCGAGACCAGGGCGCCGCCCGTCGCGTCGGCCACCGTCCAGACCGCACCCGTGGCGATCTGGATGCGGTCGCCCTGGGCGAACAGGAAGTCGGTCACCACGTCGGCGTCGGTCTGCGTGTTCAGCACGAAGCGGTCGGCGCCGGCCCCGCCGGTCAGCACGTCGGCGCCGCGCCAGCCGGCCAGCACGTTGGCGGCGTCGTTGCCGACGG
>Ga0196976_1000254_pt1 | contig 36003 bp, 28 predicted proteins | sample S3v_513CmetaG_FD_148644 | JGI IMG/M metagenome (GOLD analysis project Ga0196976, IMG submission 148644) | Soil microbial communities from Anza Borrego desert, Southern California, United States - S3+v_5-13C | ecosystem: Environmental > Terrestrial > Soil > Desert | place: USA: California... | reverse complement strand
GGGAACTCCACGTGCACCCGCCGCCCAGGAGCATCGTGTCGCCCGTCGCGCTCACGATCGCGCTGCTCGCCGCCTGCGGGCCCGAGCGGGCGGGGGAGGCCCCCGACGCCGCCCGCGGCCCGGACGCCGCCGCTGAGACGGCGCTCGGCGCCGCGGCCGCGCAGTCGGGGCGGTACTTCGGCACGTGCATCGCCGCGGGCCGGCTCGGCGACTCGGCCTACACCACCATCGCGAACCGCGAGTTCAACATGGTGACGGCCGAGAACGAGATGAAGATCGACGCCACCGAGTGCGCGGGGGTCACGGTGTGGGGCGTGCGTGACAGCGACTCGTGGCGGTCGAGCGACGCGCCGCTGCTGTTCGACGGCGCGGGGAACAAGAAGGCGGCGTACACGTCGGTGCTGAACGCGCTGAACGCCCCCGCGACGAGCTACACGGGCGGGACCGGCGGCACGATGACGCTGTCGGTGACGCGGACCGGCAACGGGACGGTGACGTCGAGCGTGGGTGGCATCAGTCTGCGGGTGGACGTGCTCGGCGACGTTCGCGGCGAACACCGTGGTGACGCTGACGGCGGCGGTGGCGGGCGGCGCGACGTTCGGCGGGTGGAGCGGCGCGTGCAGCGGCGCGGCCGCGGGGAGCTTCGTCGCCGCGCGTACTTCTCCGGCGGGAGCACCTACTCCACGACGAACGCGATCGACACCGCGCAGCTCACGGGCAGCGTCCCGCCGCAGGCGGTCCTCCAGTCGATCAGCCACGGAGACCTGGTCCGCAACAACCCCGACCAGACCTTCGAGATCGACCCCTGCAACCTGCAGCTGCTCTACCAGGGGTCCGCGAGGGGCAGCAACACCAGCAAGTACAACACCATCCCGTGGCGCCCGGCGTTGCTCACGCTGCAGCGCTGACGCCACGAGCGAGGAGTACGACCATGCACCGCGTGTACGCACCAGCCGTGGCGATCCTGCTGATCGCCGCGGGATGCAAGTCCGACGATGGCGATCCGAAGCCGACCTGGCCCTCCGGCCCAGCGGCGACGTACGACAACCCCATCCTGCCCGGCGATCACCCCGACCTGAACATCTTCGTCGACGGGGACGACTTCTACCTGGCGGGCTCGAACTTCGCGATGTTCCCGGCGCTGGAGATCCTGCACTCCACCGATCTCCTTCACTGGGAGCGCGTCTCTCGCGTCGTGAAGGCGAGCGCCGTGGCGCTCGACGGGCTGACCGACCCGGGCGAGGGGACGTGGGGCGCCTTCATCACCCGGGCGCCGGACGGGTACCGCGTCTACTTCGCCATCAACGCCACCCAGTGGTTCGCCGAGGCGTCGAGCCTGGCCGGCCCGTGGTCGGAGCCGGTGCAGGTGACGCCGTTCCCGATCTCGCCGGACGGCGGGACCACCTACTTCAACCGCGGCACGGGCTCCGACAACTCGGTGTTCGTCGACCCCGACACCGGGAAGACGTACATGGTCACGAAGAACGGGATCGGCCCGTGGCTGGGGCCGGACGACGGCTTCTTCGGCATGAACCGGCTCGTCGAGATCGACTTCGCGACCGGCCAGCTCATCGAGGAGTCGATGATCAACCTCGACTTCGTCAACTGGGATCGGGAGAAGGGCGGCGACGGGCCGGTCCGGGACTACAGCTCCTGGGCCGAGGGACCGACGATGATGAAGCGCGGTGACTGGTACTACTACTTCGTCCAGACCCACACCGCCTGCGGCGGCAACACCAACGTGTGGGCGTCGCAGACGCTCGACGGGAATCCGGAGAACTGGCACTGGCTGGGCTTCCCGGCGACGCAGATCGATCCGTACCGCGGCGCGCAGCACCCCACCGCGCCCTTCCGGATCGCGGACGGCACCTGGTGGGTCTTCGAGCACTCCTACGACTGCACCAACAAGACCGACGCCGAGAACAACGGCGAGTGGCTGGGGCTCGCCCGCGAAGGGCTGCTCCACCAGGTCACCTGGGTGGACACGGAGATCGACGGCCTGACGATCCCGGTCCCGTACATCGACAAGAACACGCGGAACCTCCCCGCGCCGCGGCTCGCGCAGAGCGGCACGCGCTTCCTCATCCCGGTGAACGACGACTTCGCCGGGGAGACGCTCGGCACGCCCTGGACCACCTACGACCGGATGGGCGACCGGCTCTCGGTCGAGGGCGGGTTCCTCACGATCGCCCCCGGCGCGGACGCCACCGCGTGGGCGCTCCAGAAGGATGCGCTGCGCTCGACCGCGTCGCTCGTCAAGGTGGAGTTCGTGCCGCAGGCGGAGGGCGACGCGGCGGGCCTCTGCGTGCGCAACGGCTACTGGGACGACGATCAGCTCCTCTCCGGCCCGACGTGGATCGAGGGCGAGGGCCTCATCGTGGGCACCCACGACGTCCAGGTGGCGCGCACCATGCTCGACGGCCAGGACGTGATCCGGTTCGCGTACCGCATGCGCCGTCCGAACCCCGCCACCGGCACGAGCGAGGGCGACTACCAGAACCTGGGCCTCGCCGATCCGGTCGTGGTGAGCTACACCGTGCCGACCCCGGTCCCCGCAGACGCCGCGGTCTGGCTGAAGCTCGTCCGGAGCAATCACCAGGCGACGGGCTGGTTCAGCACCGACCGCCTCACCTGGACGCAGGTGGGCCAGGCGATCGACATCTCGGAGCTCGACAACCACTACGGCATGGCGCACTCGTGGGTCGGGAGCCAGGCCGGCATGTTCGCGACCCACCGGACCGCGCGCTTCGACCTGTTCACCTATCGTGACGGCCTCACCACCATCCCCGCCGTTGCGACGGACCAGCAGCATGGGACCGCCGTCGTGGCCAGCACCGCCCGGGGGAGCGTCCTGGGCGAGCTCCAGAGCGGCGACTGGGCGCTGTACGGCGGCGTGGACCTGGGCAGCGGCGGCGTCGCCAGCACGGCGGCGCTGATCGAGGCCTCCAGCGTCGGCGGCGGCCGGGTGGAGATCTGGATCGACCCGCTGGCCGGCGGGCCGCACCACGCGTGCCGCATCGCTCGCACCGGCGAATGGGAGACGTTCGCCACCTCCACGTGCGCGATCGAGGCGACCACCGGCACCCACGACGTCTACGTCAAGGTGGTCGGCGCCCCGGGCACGGAGCTCATGCGGATCGCCTCCGTCCGGTTCACGCCGTAGCGCCGCGAGCGCACCGCGGCTCCTGCGGCCCGCACCGGCGCGGGCTGCAGGGGCCGTGGTCCCCGGCACCGGCCGGTAACGTGCGAAGCTCCTCGCCTTCCCGCGTGACGCGTCGGGGTCGCCGTGGTCTCCTCCGGGCATGGGAGGAACGGCGATGATCCGAGGCGAGAGAAGGCTGCGTGGCGCCGCGGCGATCTGGGCGGCGGTGGTGCTGGCGTCGTCGTGCGGGCACGCGGCGCAGCCGAGGGGCGGTGTCCAGGCGGGGGCTCCGGCGCCCGCAGCGCCTGCGGCGGCGCAGGCGAGGCTCCGGTCGGAGTGGCTCCAGGAGCCGGAGCGTGCGATCCCGTTCATGCGCCGGAGCGCCGACTTCTGGACCCGCGCCTACGACCCGGAGCACGGCGGCTACTTCACCTTCGTCGCTCGCGACGGCACGCCGAACCGCGGCAGGGACCTCAAGACGTCCCTCACCCAGAGCCGGCACGCCTACGCGTTCGCCCGGGCCTACATGGTGACGGGTGAGCGGAAGTACCTCGAGAGCGCGCGCAAGGCCATCGCCTTCCTGCGCGACAAGGGCTGGGACGCGGAGCACGGCGGCTTCCACACCGCGCTCGACGCGAGGGGGCGCAACGTGAGCCTCACGCGCGACCTCCCCCAGGCCCACGAGAAGTGGTCCTTCATGCAGCACTACGCGCTGCTCGGGATCGCCGCGGTGTACGACGCCGCGCGGTCGCCCGAGGACCTGGAGCTCCTGCTCCGCGGGCGGAAGGTGATCGACGATCGCCTCTGGGACGCGCGCCCCGGCTTCGAGGGCTACTACGAGACCGCCAACTACGACTGGTCGCGTCCGCGCGGGAAGGGGTTCACCCCCACGGTGGACGGGATCACCACGCACGGCGAGGCGCTCTGGCTCGTCACCCGGGACGAGCAGGCGCGCGCGCGGTTCCTCCAGCTCGCGGACGCGATCGTGAAGCACCTCCACCCGACGGCGGCCACGCGGAAGCTCGGCTTCGCCGAGAAGTTCGACTCGAACTGGGTCGAGGAGCCGGAGGGCTTCTTCTTCGTCGGCCACGTGCTCAAATCCGCGTGGTGCCTGGGTCGCGCGTACATGGCGGAGCCGAAGCCGGAGTACCGCGCCGCGGCCGAGGACCTGCTGCGGCGGATCCGCCGGACCGCCTGGGACGAGGCCCACGGCGGCCCCTACTACCTCGGCGACTCGCTGAAGGGACAGCTCACGAGCTTCTCCAAGAACTACTGGACCGTGGAGCAGGCGATCACCGGCGGGCTCATCGCCTACCGCATCACCGGCAACCCGCTCTACCTCGAGATGGCCGACGAGTCGGTGGACTTCTTCGCCCGGCACCTCGTGGACCACGAGTACGGCGACGTGTACGACAGCACCGACGCGAGCGGCGCGGTGGTGCCCTCCACGCAGAAGGGCGACTACTGGAAGGTCAGCTACCACGCGCTGGAGACCGGCTGGTACGTCTACCTCTACGGGAACCTCTTCCTGAAGCACCGCCCGGTGACGCTCCACTACGCCATCGACCCGGCGCCGCAGGCGCGCGTCCTGCCGCTCGATCCGATCGCGATGGAGCCGGGGGTGCTGGTCATCCGGCAGGTCCTCCTCGACGGGAAGCCGTACTCCGCCTTCGACGCGAAGGCGCGCACGCTGAGCGTGCCCGCGGGAACGGGCGGGGCGTTCACGGTGACGTTCGAGGCGACCCGATGAAGGCGCTCGACCGCGGGTGATCGCCCGCGCCGTCAGCCCTTCACCGGAGCGCTGCGCCCGCGGAGCGTGCCCACGGCGGCGCCGCCGACGATGAGCGCCATCGCGACGACCGCGTGGCCGGTGAGCCGCCCGCCGCCGAAGAGGACGACGAGCAGCGTCGAGAGGAGCGGCGTGAGGTACGCCAGGTTCCCGATGACGCGCGGGTCGCCGGCCTTGAGCGCCCGGTCCCACAGGTAGAACGCGGCGCCCATGGGGCCGAGCCCCAGGAGCAGGAGCCACGGCGCGTCGGCGGCCGTCGGCGCGTAGCGCGGCTCGAACGCGGCGTGACACGCGAGCGAGAGGAGCCCGGACGCGAGGCAGAACGTGGCGACGGCCGACGTCGGGAAGGAGCCGAGCCGCTTCGTGAGGAGCGAGTAGGTGGACCAGATCACCGCGGCGGCGATCGCGAGCAGGTACCCCGCGGTGCCCTCGGAGGAGAGGGAGAGCCGCCCGCCCGTGACGAGGAGCGCGGCGCCCGCGAACCCGAGCGTCGCGCCGGCGACGTGGCGCGGCCGGAGCGCGGCGCCGGGGAGGAACACCGGCGAGAGGACGACGATGAGGAGCGGCCAGAGGTAGTTCAGGAGGTTGGCCTCGACGGCGGGCGCGAGCCGCAGGCCCATGAACAGGCAGAAGTGATACGCGAACAGGCCGTACACGCCGAGGGCGAGGATCTTCGGGGGCGCGTCGCGCAGCGTGATGCGGCGCACGCCGACCAGCCCGCCCAGGACGAGCGCGAGGCCGACGAGGAGGAAGGGCGGCACGTGGCGCAGGCGGAGGCCGAGGACGGCGAGCGATCCCCAGAGGGCGATGGCGGCGAGCGCGGCCAGCGTCGCGCGGGGGTGGTGCGGGTGGATCACGAACGCATCGTCGCACGGGCGCGTCGGGTGCGCACGCTCAGGCCGCAGGTTCCGGTCCGTGCGCCACCAGGATGGCGCCGCCCGACGAGTACGCGCGGGGCATCGTGGCCGTGTTGAGCGCGAACGAGGGATCGCCGGACGGTCCGAGCAGGATGAGCCCTCCCCGGCCGTTCACCCGCTCGCCGAGGAGGCGGATCGCGGCGCGGGCGGCCTCGCGGGCCCCGACGCGCGCGGCGAGCTCCGCCGCCTGACGCGCGAGGGCGAGCTGGATCATCCGCTCTCCCTCGCCGGTGCACGAGACGGCGCCGAGCGTGTCGTCGGCGTACGTGCCCGCGCCGATCACGGCCGAGTCGCCGACCCGGCCCGGGAGCTTCATCGCGATGCCGCCGGTGGACGTCGCGGCGGCGAGGTGCCCCTGGGCGTCGCGCGCGACCGCCCCCACCGTCCCCTTCGGCTCGGCCGCGACCGGCGCTCCGGCGCGCCGCGCCTCCCACCGGGCGCGCTGCGCGTCGGTGACGAGCAGCGTGCCGGGGTAGGGCGGGATCCCGACGTGGCGCGCGAACGCCGACGCCCCCGGGCCGGCGAGGAGGACGTGCCGCGAGCGGTCCATCACGCGGCGGGCGAGCGTCACGGGGTTCTTCACGTCCCGGACCACCGCCACGGCGCCGCACGCGAGGGTGGCGCCGTCCATGATCGAGGCGTCGAGCTCCGCGTCTCCCTCGACGTTGAGGCAGGCGCCGGTCCCGGCGTTGTACGCCGGGTCGTCCTCGAGCAGGCGCACCGCCGCCTCGACCGCGTCGAGCGCGGAGCCGCCGCCGGCGAGGATCGCCCAGGCGGCCTCGGCGGCGAGGCGGACCCCGCCGAGGTCGGGGGCCGGCGACGCGGGGCGCTCGCCGGCGCCCCCGTGGACTGCGACGGCGAGGAGCGAGTCGCGCATGCGCCTCGAACCATAGCTCCGCCCCCGGCCGGCCGCTGGTCCCAGAGGCGGGCCGATGCTCCTCCCGACGCGACCGGGCCGACTACCGCCCGGGCTTCGGCCGCGCGTCGTGTAGCACGCGCTCGAGCTCGAGCGCGCGGGAGTAGCCGGTCTTCCCGACGGCATCTGGGTGGACGTGCCTGCTTCCTCGCCGCACGAGAACCTGTGGAACGAGACCGAGCGCCGTCGCGGCGCCCGCCACCACGCGCCTCACTGGTGTGGCATGCTCTCGCCATGCCCGGAGAGCGCTTCGAGCGGAGGCCCTTCCCGCGGGAACGCCGGAACATCGTCGACGCGCTCGAGGTCGGCGCGCGCCGTCACGTGGTGCACGCGCTCCTCGAGCTCGACGTCACGCGGGCACGCCAGCTCATCCGCGCGCGCGAGGCGCGCACGGGCGAGAAGCTGTCGTTCACCGCCTTCCTCGTCGCGAGCCTCGCGCGCGCGATCGACGAGGACCGGCGGCTCCACGCGTACCGCGACTGGCGCGGCCGCCTGGTCCTGTTCGAGGAGGTGGACGTCGTGACGCTCGTCGAGTCCGAGCGGGACGGCGTGGCGATCCCGCACGTGATCCGGGCGGCCCACCGGAGGAGCGTCCTCGAGCTGCACGAGGAGCTCCGGCGCGTCCAGGCGGCGCCGGCCACGAGCGAGCAGCGCTCCGGCCTCCTGATGCGGCTCTCCGCGTGGACGCCGGGGTTCGTCCGGCGCACGTTCTTTCGTCTCCTGCGGCGGAGCCCGCGGCGGTTGAAGCGCGTCGCGGGCACGACGCTCGTCACCTCGGTGGGGATGTTCGGACCGGGCGCGGGCTGGGCCGTGGGGATCCTGCCGCTGCACACCCTCGGCCTGACGGTGGGCGGCATCACCACGAAGCCCGGCGCCGTCGACGGCCGCGTCGAGCTCCGCGAGTACCTGGCCCTCACCGCGAGCTTCGACCACGATCTCGTCGACGGCGCTCCGGCCGCGCGCTTCGCCCGCCGACTGCGCGAGCTCGTCGAAGGCGCGGCGGCGCTGGCCGGGATCGCGGACGAATCTAAATCGGATTAGAACAGGTCGGATACCCGATCCGGAGCCTTGACATCGTCGCGCGGGACCGCGATGGTGGCGCCCGGACGTCCCGTGAATCCAGTTCGCGCCGGCCGGGCGAGCCCGTCCGCGCGCCCTCGCTCGCCCCGTGGAGTGACGAACATGACCCCCGTCCCTCGTGAAGCAAGAAGCGGAAGAAGGCTGCTCGTGAGCGCGGCGCTCGCCCTCGCCCTCGCCCTCGCCGCACCCGCGGCCGACGCCGCGTCGCTGGTGCAGGTGACCGGCTTCGGCACCAACCCGACCAACCTCGCGATGCACCTGTACGTGCCCGACAACGTGGCCGCGCGCCCCGGACTCCTCCTGGCCCTGCACTACTGCACGGGGACCGGGCCGGCGTTCTTCTCGGGCACCGAGTTCCGCGCGCTCGCCGACCGCCACGGCTTCATCGTCATCTACCCGTCGGCCACCCGCAGCGGCCAGTGCTGGGACGTCTCCTCGCCCGCCGCCCTCCGGCGCGACGGCGGCAGCGATCCGGTCGGCCTCCGGTCGATGATCAGCTACGTCCAGTCCCGCTACGCCGTGGACCCGAGCCGCATCTTCGTCACCGGCGCGTCCTCGGGCGGCATGATGACCAACGTCATGCTCGGCGTGTACCCGGACGTCTTCAAGGCGGGCGCGTCGTACATGGGCGTGCCCTTCGGCTGCTTCGCGACCACCGACGGCTCGAGCTGGAACAGCCAGTGCTCGAGCGGCCAGCGCATCCTGACCCCGCAGCAGTGGGGCGACCTCGTCCGCGCGGCGTACCCGGGCTACACGGGCGCGCGGCCCCGGATGCAGGCCATCCACGGCACGACCGACTCGACGCTCCACTACGCCAACTTCGGCGAGCAGATCAAGCAGTGGACCAACGTGCTCGGCGTGAGCCAGACGCCGTCCCTGACCGACAGCGCCGGCTCCTGCACGCGGACGCGCTACGGCGGCACCGGCGTGCAGGCGCCCGTCGAGGGGATCAGCTGCGCCGGCGTCGGCCACAGCGTCCCGCTCGCCGGGCAGGCGGCCCTCACGATCGCGTTCTTCGGCCTCGATCAGGCCGGCCCCGGCCCCGGCACCAGCTATTCGCTCGCGGTGACGAGGGCCGGCACGGGGAGCGGCGCCGTGGCGGGCGGGCCGATCAGCTGCGGCGCGACCTGCGCCGCGACGATCGCCTCCGGCACGGCCGTCACCCTGGCGGCGACCCCGGCCGCGGGCTCGGCGTTCGCCGGCTGGGGCGGCGCCTGCACCGGCAGCGGCCCCTGCGTCGTGACAATGACCGCCGATCGCGCGGTGACCGCGACGTTCACCGCCACCGCGCCGACCGGCGCCGTCTCGATCAACGCGGGCGGCGCGGCGGCCGGGAGCTTCGCCGCGGACGCATACTTCACGGGCGGGAACACGTACTCGACCACGAGCGCGATCGACACGTCGCTCCTCTCCGGGACCGTCCCGCCGCAGGCCGTCTTCCAGACCGAGCGGTACGGCGCGTTCACCTACACGATCCCGAACCTCGCGCCGGGCAGCGCGCAGACCGTGACCCTGTACTTCCAGGAGAGCTACTGGACGGCCGCAGGGCAGCGGGTCTTCGACGTCGCGATCAACGGCACGACCGTCCTGAGCGCGTTCGACATCTACGCGGCGGCCGGGGGCCGGTACCGCGCGATCGCCCGGTCGTTCAACGCCACGGCCAGCGCGAACGGCCAGGTCTTCATCCAGTTCACCCGGAACGGCCCCGACCAGCCGAAGCTCTGCGGCATCACGGTCGCCGCCGGGCAGACCGATCCGGATCCCGACCCCGACCCCACGACGCACACGCTGACGGTCTCCAGGGCGGGGACGGGCAGCGGGACCGTGACCGGCTCCGGGATCTCCTGCGGGACGACGTGCACCGCGGCGTACGCGAGCGGCACCTCCGTGACGCTCACCGCGGCCGCGGCGTCCGGCTCGACCTTCGCCGGCTGGAGCGGCGCCTGCACCGGGACCGCCGCGACCTGCGTCGTCGCCATGACCGCCGCCCATATCGCCGGCGCCACGTTCACGGCGAGCACGGGGACGGCGTGCAGGACGGCGACCGGCGGCAACAGCGGCAACTTCGACACGACCGGCGCGGTCTGCTTCACCGTCGGCACGCGCATCAGCGGCTGGGGATGCTCGAACATGCAGGGGCGGACCGTGACCGTGAACGGCGCGGCCGTGACCTGCAGCCAGCTCCCCCTCCCCGGAGCGGCGCCGTACACGTTCGAGTTCAGCGCCGGCTCGTATCCGTGGGCGAGCTTCTACTGGTGGTAGGCCCGCGCTGAACGACGGGCCGAACGCGAACGGCGGGCCTCCCCGTGGGCCCGCCGTTCGTGTTTCTCCGCGCTTGCTTCGCCGCTCGACGCGGCGCGGCGCGGGCGCAGCGCTGCGCCCATCGGGGCCTGCGGAGGTCGATTGACACCCATCGTGAGAACCGATTAGCGTCGGCCCGGAAACGTTTCCGGACCTCTCCTCGAACGACTCGGAGGCACCCATGCCCTCGGCGGTTCCGTGTGTCCGCGGCACCTGCGCCCCGCTCCTGCGCGCGTCCTCGGCCGTGCTCCTCGCGGCCCTGCTCTCGTCCGGCGCGGCCCGCGCCCAGGCGCTCCCGTTCCGGGACCCGGCGGTGCCGCTCCAGGCCCGCATCGACGACCTCGTCGGCCGCCTCACGCTCGACGAGAAGGTCGGGCTCCTGCACCAGTACCAGGCCCCGATCCCGCGGCTCGGGATCGAGCTCTTCAAGACCGGCACCGAGGCGCTCCACGGCGTCGCGTGGTCGTGCGACTACGACGCCAACGGCGCCGTCGTGACCGCGACGGCGACGGCCTTCCCCCAGGCCGTGGGGCTCGCGAGCACCTGGGACACCGACCTCGTCCGGAGGGTCGGCGCGGTGACCGGCACGGAGGCGCGCGGGCTCCACGCGCAGAACCCGCGCGTGTGGGGGCTCAACCTCTGGGCGCCCGTCGTGAACCTGCTGCGCGACCCGCGCTGGGGACGGAACGAGGAGGGCTACTCGGAGGATCCGCTCCTCACCGGCGCCATCTCGGTCGCGTACACGTCGGGCCTCGCCGGCGACGACCCCCGCTACCTCAGGACCGCCCCGACGCTGAAGCACTTCCTCGCCTACAACAACGAGGTCCGCCGCGACGTGACCTCGTCCAACGTGGGCCCGCGCGTCCTGTGGGAGTACGACCTGCGCGCCTTCCAGCCGGCGATCGCCGCGGGGGGCGCGACCGGCGTCATGCCGGCGTACAACCTCGTGAACGGCCGGCCGCTGCACGTGAGCCCGATGCTGAACGAGGTGGTCCGGAGCTGGACGAAGAGGGACCTCTTCATCGTGAGCGACGCGTGGGCCCCGTACAACCTCACGGGCTCCGAGCAGTACTACGCCACGCAGCCCGAGGCGGACGCGGCGGCGATGCGCGCCGGGCTCGACAGCTTCACCCAGGACGACGCCAACCGCGCCCCGATGGTCGCCGCCATCCAGGCGGCGCTCGCGGCCGGGTACCTCACCGAGGCGGACGTGGACCGCGCCGCGCGCCACGCGCTCTCCATCCGGTTCCGGCTGGGCGAGTTCGATCCGCCGGGGCTCAATCCGTACGACGCGATCACGCCCGCGGTGGTCAACGCGCCCGCGCACGGGCAGCTCGCGCGCGAGGCGGCCGCGAAGGCGATGGTGCTCCTGAAGAACGACCGGCGCACGCTGCCGCTCGACCCCGCGCGCGTCCGCAGGGTGGCGGTGGTCGGGCAGCTCGCGAACACCCTCTACACGGACTGGTACGGCGGGAACCTGCCCTACCGGATCACCCCGGTGCAGGGCATCACGGAGCGGCTCGGCGCGGGCGGCCAGGTCGTCTGGACCGAGGCGGTGGATCGGATCGCGCTCCGCGACGTCGCGAGCGGACGGTACGTCACCGCGTCGACCGCGCCCTCCGGCGCGGTCCTCACCGCGACCGCCGACGCCGCGGGGGCCGAGCAGGCGTTCGACGTGCTCGACTGGGGCGAGGGCATCGTCACGCTGCGCGCGGCCGCGAACGGCAAGACGGTGCAGCGGAGCTGGGACGGCGGCGTGCTCGTGAACAGCGAGGCGCAGCCGAACGGCTGGTTCGTGATGCAGCAGTTCAGGCTCGTGCCGCAGGCCGACGGCACCGTCGTCCTCGAGTACGCCGGCTACGAGGTCCGCGAGTCCTGGTACGACGGCAAGCGGTTCGTCGTGGTCGGTCCGGACGGCCGGCTCGCCGTCACGGCCACGACCGCCGAGGCGGCGTCGCGGTTCTCGCGCGAGGTCCTCGTGAGCGGCGTCGCCGCCGCCGTCGAGGCGGCGCGCGGCGCCGACGCGGTGGTCGCGGTCGTGGGGAGCATGCCGTTCATCAACGGGCGCGAGAACGCCGATCGCAAGAGCCTCGACCTCGCGGCCGGGCAGGCGGCGGTGGTGCGGGCGGTGCTCGCCGCCAACCCGCGCACCGTGATGGTCCTCGAGAACAGCTACCCGACCGCGATCGTCTGGGAGAAGGAGCACGTGCCGGCGATCCTCTGGACGACCCACGCCGGACAGGAGACGGGCCGCGCGCTCGCCGACGTCCTCTTCGGCGATCGCCCGCCGGCGGGCCGGCTCACCCAGACCTGGTACCGGTCGATGGCCGACCTGCCCGACCTCCTGGACTACGACATCATCTCGACCGGCGCGACGTACCTCTACTTCCGGGGCGAGCCGCTCTTCCCGTTCGGCCACGGGCTCACGTACGCGACGTTCGAGTACCGGAACCTGCGCCTCGGCGCGCCGGTCGTCGGCGCGAAGGGCGCCGTGGACGTCGAGGTGGAGGTGACCAACACCGGCCGGCGCGCGAGCGACGAGGTGGTCCAGCTCTACACGCGCCAGCTCGCCTCGCGGGTCCAGCAGCCGCTCCAGGCGCTGCGCGGCTTCCAGCGGATCCACCTCGGGCCGGGGCAGACCAGCAAGGTACGGTTCCGCCTGCGCGCCGAGGACCTCGCCTTCTGGGACGTCACCCGGAGCCGGCCGGTCGTCGAGGCGAGCCTCCACGAGGTGCGCGTGGGCCGCTCCTCCGCGGACGTCCGCGTCACCGCGCGGCTCGCCGTGCTGGGCGAGGTGATCCCGCCGCGCGATCTCGGCCGGGAGACGCGCGCCGAGTCCTACGACGCGCACGGCGGCACGACGCTCGTGGACGAGAGCAAGGTGCGCGGCACCGCGGTCGGCTCCCTCGCGGCGGGCGACTGGATCTCCTTCCAGAAGACCGGCGGTGGGCGCGGCGTGACGGGGTTCACGGTCCGTGTCGCCCGCGAGGACGCAGCGGGTGCGCAGCTCGCGCTCCGGCTCGACGATCCGGTCACCGGGCCGCTCCTCGGGACCGCGCAGGTCCCGAGCACCGGCAGCCGCTACGCGTACGTCGACGTCACCGCTCCCGCGACCGGCTTCCAGGGAGTCCGGGACGTCTACCTGGTGTTCGACCGGCCGGGCACGCGCGTGAGCGCCTTCCGCCTGACGTCGGCGCGGTAGCGGGGCCCTCCCCGCGCCGCCCGCTCCCACCCTCGGGAGCGGGCGGATCTCCGCGCGCCGCCCCGCGTCGCCCCGCCCCGTATCGCCGCGCCGCACCCGTTGGCCGACCGCGCGGTCGGTGCCGATGCTCCCAGGAGCAGGCCCCGACCGACGATCCACGTTCGAGCCGGCCGGTGCTGCGCGAGCGGAGGTTGCGATGCGGAGCTACCGGGAGCTGGTGCAGGCCGTGGTGGAGGAGAACCGGCGGGTCCTCGAGGCGGTCCCCGAGGATCAGCTCGGCCTCCTCATCGCCGAGATCGAGAAGGCGAAGACGATCCAGCTCTACGCGATGGGGCGCATGCAGGCGTCCATGCGAGGGTTCGCCATGCGCCTCAAGCACATGGGGTTCGACGCCTACGTCGTCTTCGACACGACGACGCCGGTGATCGGGCCGGGCGATCTCCTCATCGTGAACTGCGCGGTCACCGCGGTGGAGCTGAACGTGATCCGGCTCGCCAAGCAGGCGGGCGCCCGGGTCTGCACCGTGACCGCCCACCCCGAGAACGAGCTCGGCCGGCTGGCCGACGTGACGGTGCTCGTCCCCGGCCAGATCTTCGGGACGCCGCCCGAGGTGCGCTCGATCCAGCCCATGGCCTCGCTGCTGGAGCAGGCGCGCTTCCTGTTCGAGGACATCGTGGTGATGCTTCTCATCGAGAAGCGCGGCGTCTCGATGGCGGAGATGCAGCGGCGCCACACCAACCTCGAGGGCGTCCTGGGTACGTTCGCCTGATCGCGTCCCCGAGCCGCGGAGTCGATCATGAAGGACGGGGACGTCGTGCAGGTCGCCCACGTGGTCCGGGACCTGGATCGGGCCATGAAGTTCTACTGGGACACCTTCCGGATCGGGCCGTGGGGCGTGTACCGGTTCGGGCCGCCGGACGTGCGCGAGTCCACGATCCGCGGCGAGCCGGCGGACTTCACCTACCTCGTCGCGATCACCGACTTCCACCTCGGGCCGCAGATGGAGCTCATGCAGCCGGTGAGCGGCCGGAGCATCTACGACGAGCACCTCGAGCGGAAGGGCGAGGGCTTCCATCACATCAAGCTGTACTTCGCCGACTGCCAGGCCGCGCTCCGGCGGTTCGCGGCGCAGGGCGTCGAGGTCCTCCAGTCGGGGAAGTACGACGACGACGAGTTCTACTACCTCGACACCGAGAAGGTGTTCGGCGCCATCGTCGAGCTGGGGAACGTCGGCCGGATCCGGGCGCCGTTCCGGACGTACCCGGGCTAGGGGAGAGGGATCGCCCGCACGCGGGCGGGGGCAGCACATGGCAGCACAACCGGAGGAGAGGAAGATGCGCAGACAGCGGAGCACCCTCGCCGCGGCCGTGGCGATGGGCGTGGCGGTCCTGGTCGGACCGGCGGCGGCGGCGGCGCAGAGCTACACGATGGTGTCGGTCCCGAAGCTCCGGGCGACGTGGTTCGACCGGCTCGAGTCCGGGCTGAAGCGGGCGGGGGAGGAGTTCAAGCTGGACGTGAGCCAGCAGGCGCCCGCGTCGGCCGACGAGGCGCAGCAGGTGCGGCTCATCGAGGACGCGATCAACCAGGGCAACGACGCCATCCTCGTCGTGCCCAACGACGCCAAGTCGATCGAGCCGGTGTTCGCGCGGGCGCGGGCGCGGAAAATCGTGACCATCACCCACGAGTCGCCGGGGCAGAAGAACGCCGACTACGACGTCGAGATGATCGACAACAAGGCCTTCGGCGAGCGGATGCTGGAGGAGATGGTGAAGGCGATGGGCAAGCCCGAGGGCCAGTACGCCATCTTCGTCGGCTCCCTCACCGTGCCCGCGCACAACATCTGGGCGGACGCGGCCGTCGCGCTGGCGAAGAGGAAGTACCCGAACCTCAAGTTGATCGGCACCCGGTACCCGGCGTCGGAGGATCAGAACCTCGCCCGCCAGACGGCCCTCGACATCATCACGGCGAACCCGAACGTGAAGGCGTTCCTCGCCTTCGGCAGCCAGGGCGCGCCGGGTGCGGCGCAGGCGGCCCGCGAGAAGGGGCTCGCCGGCAAGCTCGCCGTGATCGGGACCACCGCGCCGAGCCAGGCGGCCTCGTTCCTGAAGGACGGCTCGATGAGCGCCGCGGTCCTCTGGGATCCGGGGGAGGCGGGCTACGCGATGGCGTACCTCGCCAAGACGGTGCTCGACGGCAAGAAGGCGAGCATCGGCCCGAACTTCGAGATCCCGAACCTGGGCAAGCCCAAGTCGGTGAACGGCAACACGCTCATCTACGACCGCCCCCTGGTCGTCACCAAGGCCAACGTCGATCAGTTCCAGGGGTTCTGATGGCGTCACCGCGATGAACGAGTTCCTCCGGCTCGAGAAGATTCACAAGAGCTTCGCCGGCGTGCACGCGCTCAAGGGCGTGGACTTCGACCTCCGCCAGGGCGAGGTCCACTGCCTCGTCGGCGAGAACGGCTCCGGGAAGTCCACCATCATCAAGATCATCTCCGGCGTCCTGCAGCCGGACACCGGGAGGATCCTCGTCGAGGGGCGTCCGGTCGAGCACCTCGGCTCGGCGGGCACGATGGCCCGCGGGATCCAGGTCATCTACCAGGATCTCTCGCTCTTCCCGAACCTGACCGTGGCGGAGAACATCGCGCTCCCCGAGATCCGCGAGCGCGGCGGGAGGATCGTCGACTGGGGGAGGGTGAAGACGGTCGCCCGGGCCGCGATGGAGCGGATCCGGGTGGAGCTCGACCTCGACGCCGAGGTCGGCGAGCTCCCGATCGGCGTGCAGCAGCTCGTCGCCATCTGCCGGGCCCTCACGAGCGACCTGAAGCTCCTCATCCTCGACGAGCCGACCGCGTCGCTCAACGATCGCGACATCGCCAACCTGCTCGCGGTCGTGCGCGACCTCCAGGCGCACGGCATCGCGGTGCTGTTCGTGAGCCACAAGCTGAACGAGGTCTTCGCCGTGGCCGAGCGGATCACGATCTTCCGGGACGGCGAGAAGGTCGCGACGCTGCCTCCCGCCGAGCTGGACGAGGACAGGCTCGTCTCCCTCATGACGGGCCGGACGCTCGAGAAGCGGCGCTTCACGTTCGCGGACGGCGCCGCGCGGACGGCGCTGGAGGTCCGAGGGCTGTCGCTCCGGAACAGCTTCGAGGACGTCTCCTTCGCGCTCCGCGCCGGCGAGATCGTCGGGCTCACCGGCCTGCGCGGGTCCGGGCGGACGGAGCTCGCGCTGGCGCTCTTCGGGATCCGCCCGGCCGAGCGCGGCGAGATCCTCGTGGACGGCCGGCCGGCGCGGATCCGCTCCGTCCAGGACGCGGTCGGCGCGGGGATCGCGTACGTGCCGGAGAACCGGCTCGTGCAGGGGCTCGTGATGAAGCACTCCGTGGCCGCGAACGCGACGGCGGCCATCCTCGACCGGCTGCTCGGTCCGCTCGGGCTGGTGGATCCGGCGCGGAGGGCGGAGGCGGCGGCGCACTGGATCAAGACGCTCGGGGTCAAGGTCTCCGACCCGGCGGTCGCGGTCCAGACGCTCTCGGGCGGCAACCAGCAGAAGGTCGTGATCGGGAAGTGGCTCGCCACCGAGCCGAGGATCCTCATCCTCGACAGCCCCACCGTCGGCGTGGACGTCGGGGCGAAGAGCACCATCCACGACCACGTGCGCGGGCTCGCCGCGCGCGGCATGGCGGTGCTCCTCATCACCGACGAGGTGTCGGAGGCGGTCGCCAACGCGAACCGGATCCTCATCATGCGCGCCGGGCGGATCCGGGGCGAGCTGGGCACGGCCGGCGTCGAGGCGGACCAGGTCCAGCGGCTCGTCGAGGCGCGCGCGTGAGCGCGCGGCGGAGGGGGAGATGCCGAAGGATCTGCTGCGGCACAACGAGACCTGGCTCGTGCTCCTGATCGTGGTGATCGGCGCGGGGATCGCCGCCGCCAACCCCGCGTTCCTCTCGTTCGAGAACCTGGCCGGCCTGCTGAAGAGCTACTCCATGGTCGGGATCATGGCCGTCGGCGTGCTGGTGGTGCTCATCCTGAGCGGCTCGCCGGACGTGTCCTTCACCGCGATCGCCCAGGTGGTGGAGTACGGGGTGGCGGTGGCGACGCTCGCCTGGGGCGGCAACATCTTCCTGGCGCTCCTCGCGGCGGGCGCCGCGGGCGCCCTCCTCGGCGCGGTGAACGGCGCGGTCGTCCACTTCTTCCGGGTGCCCACGATCATCGTCACCATCGCGACGTTCAACGTCTACTTCGGGATGCTCTACGTCATCACGAAGGGGAAGCTCATCAACGTGGTGCACCCGATGTTCCGCGAGTTCGGGAGCACGCTGCTCTTCGCGCAGACGAGCGCCATCGGCGGCCGCTACGGGCTCTCGCTCATGCCGCTCGTCTGGCTCGCGGCGGCGCTCCTCGGGTGGTTCATCCTGCGGCGGACCCTGCTCGGCCGGAGCATCTACGCCATCGGCGGCAACGAGGTGGCGGCGGAGCGGATGGGCATGAACCTCCTCCGCACGCGCCTGTTCGCGTTCGGGTTCATCGGCCTGCTCTCCGGCGTCGCCGCCGTGGTCCACCTCTCCATCGTCCAGTCGGTGGTCCCGAACATCATCGTGGGCAAGGAGCTCGAGGTGATCGCGGCCGTGGTCCTGGGCGGCGCCAGCGTGTTCGGCGGGAAGGGCTCGGTCCTGGGCGCGGTGCTCGGCGTGCTCCTCTTCGCCGTGCTCGGCAACGGCCTCACGCTCCTGGGGATCTCGCCGTACTGGTACAACGTCGCCATCGGGGTGGTGATCACGGTCGCGATCACCAACAGCGCGTACCAGCGGCTCCGGCGCGAGCGGGCCCGCGTCCACGTCCGGGTGGAGGCGTGACCATGACGCCGCGCGCGTTCCTCCGCCGCCCGTCGCACGAGCGCGCGCTCTCGCTCGCGGCGGTCGTCATCGTCGCGCTCATGGCTGCGCTCAACTGGCCGCGGTTCCTCACCGAGGGGAACGCCATCTCGATGGCGTACCAGCTCCCGATCGTCGCCTTCCTCTCGCTGGGGATGATGGTCACGATGGTCACCGGCGGGATCAACCTCGCGATCATCGCCACCGCGAACTTCACCGGGATCGTCACCGTGCTGCTCCTCCGCGCGCTCGCCGGCGACGCGGCGGACGCAGCCGGCGCGGGCGTGGCGCTGGTCGCGATGGCGGGCGGGCTCGCCGCCGCCATGGCGGTCGGCGCGCTCATGGGGTGGCTCATCGCGTACGTCGAGGTCCCCGCGATCCTCGCCACGCTCGCGTTCATGACGCTGCTGAACGGCGTGAACCTGGTCATCACCAGGGGGTACACCCTCTCCGGGTTCCCGGAGTTCCTGATCGCGATCGGCAACGGCACCGTCGGCCCCGTCCCGATCCCGTTCCTCCTCCTGGTCGTGGCGGTGATCCTGCTCGGTCTGGTCCTGCGCCGGACGCAGACCGGGCTCGCCTTCTACCTCGTCGGCTCCAACCCCGTCGCCGCGGCGTACTCGAACATCCGCGTCCGCCGGGTCCTCGTCCGCACGTACGTGCTCTCGTCGGTCTTCGCCGCGCTCACCGCGTTCATCATGATGGGCCAGCTCAACTCGGTGAAGGCGAACTACGCCGAGAGCTACCTGCTCGTCTCCGTCCTCGCCTGCTTCCTCGGCGGGGTCGATCCCTTCGGCGGGGCGGGCACGCTCGCCGGGATGGTGCTCGCGGTGGTGATCCTGCAGGTGGTCTCGACGGGGGTGAACCTGCTGCGGATGGACCCCTTCTTCATCCAGGCGATGTGGGGCTTCATCATCCTCGCGCTCGTGGCGCTCTCGTTCGCGGGAGATCGGCTGCGGGAGCGCCGCCGCCTGCGCGCCGCCCGCGTCCTCCGCGGCGCGCCGCCGGCGGCCTCGCCGCCCGCGCCGCCCGCGCCGAAGCCGACGGCCGCCGTCACACCGGGTGAACGCTCATGACGCCGGCGCGCTTCGTGGTCTTCGGGGAGGCGCTCACGGACTTCATCCGCGAGGGGCCGAACCGCTGGACGTCGGCCGCCGGCGGGGCGCCCTGGAACGTCGCGCGCGCGGCGGCAAGGCTGGGGCTCGCGACCGCCTACGCCGGTGGCATCAGCGGCGACCCATTCGGCGACGAGCTCTGGCGGCTGGCGGAGGAGGCCGGCGTCGACCTGCGGCTCGCCCAGCGGGTCTCGCGCCCGACGCTCCTCGCGATGGTGATCTCGAAGGCTCCGCCCGTGTACTTCTTCGTCGGGGACGACAGCGCCGACCAGGCGTTCGACCCCGCGCGGCTGCCCGCCCGCTGGCTCGACGAGGCCGAGGTCGTGTTCTTCGGCGGCATCAGCCTGCTGCGCCAGCCGTACGGCGCGCGCCTCCTCGAACTGGTCGAGCGGGTCCGCGCGGCGGGGAAGCGGATCTGCGTCGACCCCAACTACCGCAGCCTCCTCTCCCGCGGGTTCCGGGAGACCGCCTTGCGCGTCGCCCGCGTCGCCGATTACGTGAAGGTCTCGGACGAGGACCTGACGGGTATGTTCCCCGGGCAACCGCCGGAGGAAGGGCTCCACGCCCTGCGGCTCGAGGCGCCGCGGGCGCACATCCTGTTCACGCGCGGTGCGCACGGGATGCGGCTCCTCTCGCCGGCCGGGGAGGTGGCGGAGCAGCCGGCCTACCCGGTGCAGGTCGTGGACACCGTGGGGGCGGGCGACGCCTGCGTCGGCGCGTGGATGGCGAGCCTGCTCGCGCACCCCGACGCCCCGCTCCGGGCGCACGCGTCGTTCGCGGCCGCCGCCGCCGCGGTCTCCTGCAGCCACGCCGGCGCCCACGCGCCGTCGCAGGAGGAGGTGCGCGTGGTGCAGGCGCGCGAGGCCGCTGGGCCCTCGCCCTGATCGACTCCGCTCCCGGGCGCCGCGCGGCGGGTCGCTCCGGGGCTCCACCGGGCCGTCACCGGCCCCGCCGCGAGGAGGACGTCATGCGCACGGTGGGCATCTACTACGCCTTCTGGACCCACGAGTGGGACGCCGACTTCTTGCCGTTCGTACCCAAGGTGAAGAAGCTCGGGTTCGATCTGCTGGAGGTGAACGGCGGCACGGTCGCGAAGATGAACGCGGCGGACCGCGACCGGCTCGCCGGGGCGGCCCGCGACGCGGGGCTCAAGCTGTCGTATGGCATCGGGCTGCCCGCGGACGTGGATCCCTCGTCGCTCGACGAGTCGGTCCGGAAGAACGGCGTCGCCTTCATGCGGCAGATGATCTCGAACGTGGGCGAGATGGGCGGCGGCATCATCTGCGGATCGGTCCACACCACCTGGCCCGCAAAGCTGCCGGAGGGGTACGAGGACAAGCGGCCGTTCCGCGACCAGAGCCTCCGGAGCATGCGCGAGCTCGTGAAGCTGGCCGAGGACCGGGGCGTCACGCTCTGCGTCGAGGTCCTCAACCGCTTCGAGCACTACATGCTCAACACCGCCGCCGAGGCGGTCGCCTACGTGGAGGAGCTCGGGAGTCCCGCCTGCGCGATCCACCTCGACACGTTCCACATGAACATCGAGGAGCACTCGATCGGCGGCGCGATCCGCACCGCGGGCAAGTACCTGCGCCAGATGCACCTCGGCGAGACCGACCGCAGGCCGCCAGGCCTCGGGCGCCAGCCGTGGAAGGAGATCAAGGCGGCGCTCGACGACGTCGGCTACGACGGGCAGCTCGTGATGGAGCCGTTCATCATGATGGGCGGCCAGGTGGGGCGCGACGTCGGCGTGTGGCGGCCCATCATCCCGAACCCGGACCTCGACGCGCTGGCGCGCGACGCGCTGAAGTTCGTGCGGACGAACCTGGTCTGAGGGCGATGCGGCTCCAGCTCGCCATCGACACCCTCACGCTCGCCGAGGCGGAGGGGCTCGTCGCCCGCGTCGGCGACCTCGTCGACGTGGTGGAGGTGGGCACGCCGCTCATCATCCGCGAGGGCGTCGGGGCGGTGCGGCGGCTCCGCGCCGCGTTCCCGGACGCCGTCCTCCTCGCCGACCTCAAGATCGCGGACGGCGGCCACCTCGAGGCGGCGCTCGGGCTCGACGCCGGCGCGCGGATCGTGACGGTGCTGGCCGCGGCCGCGGACGCGACGATCCGCGAGGTCGTGCGCGCCGCGCGCGAGCGGGGCGGCGAGGTGATGGTCGATCTGATGGGGGTCGAGGACCTGGCGCGTCGCGCGCGGGAGGTGGACGCGCTCGGCGCCGACTACGTCTGCCTGCACACCGCCGTGGACGTCCAGGCGGGCCACGCCGACCTCGCCGGCGCGACGCTCCAGGGGCTCCGGCGGGTGAAGGCGGCGCTCGACACCGCGCGCACGGCGGTCGCGGGGGGGATCACGCTCGCGAGCTGCCCCGCGGTCGCGGCGCTCGCCCCCGACGTCGTCGTGGTCGGCTCGGCCCTCACCGGCGCGGCCGATCCGCGGGCGGCCGCCGCTGCGATCCGCGGTGCGCTGCGCCGCCAGGGCGACGGAGGGAGGGCGCCGTGAGCGTGCCGGAGTTCGCGATCGTGCTCGGGGAGATGGGCGCCGCGCTCCAGTCCGTCGACGCCGCCCCGCTCGCGGACCTCGAGCGGCGGATCGGGGCGGCGCGACGCGTCTACGTGGCCGGGGCGGGCCGCTCCGGCCTCGTGATGCGCGGGTTCGCGATGCGCCTCATGCACCTCGGGCTCCAGGTGCACGTCGTCGGCGACGTCACGACGCCCGCCATCGCCGCGGGGGATCTCCTCGTCGTCGGGTCCGGTTCGGGCGAGACCGAGAGCCTCGCGGCCATGGCGCGCAAGGCCCGGACGCTCGGCGCCGGGCTGGCGCTCGTGACGATCGTCCCCGGGTCGACGATCGGCCGGCTCGCCGAGGTGGTGCTGCGGCTCGACGCCCCGTCGCCCAAGGCGTCGCCGCCGCCCGGCGCCGCGCCGCGCGCGTCGGTCCAGCCGATGGGGTCGCTGTTCGAGCAGGCGCTCCTCGTCCTCGTGGACACGATCGTGCTCCGGCTGGCGCGGACCCGGGGCGCGACGTACGAGGAGATGTTCGGCCGGCACGCCAACCTGGAATGAAGAAGGAGCTCAGGCGCTCCGTCCCCGCTCCGGGGGCGACGCTCGCCCGGCGCCCTCGGCCGCGCCCATCCACGCGCGCAGGGCCGGGACGGTGCGGCGCCGCCAGGCCTTGCTCGCGCGCTCCTCGAGGAAGGAGGCCACGATCGCGTCGACGATCGCGCCGAGCTCCTGGCACAGCGCGAGCCGCTCCGCGGCGCGATCGTCCTCCTCGTCGGTGAGGAGCTCCGGGAGCTTCGCCGCGCGCACGTCCAGGAACTCGGCGTCGAGCGTCGCCTCGAAGCTCCGCTCGCCGAGGGTGAACCGCACGCGGGCCTGGTGCACCAGGAGCCCGCCCTGGAGCGCGTGCTTCACCTGGGCCGAGTAGGCGGCCGCGTCACCCCGCGCCGCGAGCTCGACCACGTCGCCCGCCAGCCCGCGCAGGAGCACCTTCCCGACGAAGAGCGCCACGACGTCCGCGCCCTCGACCGCGACCACCGGGTCGCCCGACTCGGAGCGCCACAGGAGCCACGTGAGCAGCTCGCGGCCGAGCCAGGTCCGGCCGCGCAGGAGCTGCTCCCGGGCCTGGTCCCGCTCCTTCTCCGCCGCGTCCCGGTCGTCAACCTCCGTCGCGACGCCGTCCACGCCCACGTCGCCGCGGAGGAAGGCCGCCTCCTCCCGCGCCTGCTCACGCCTGCCCACGGCCGACCTCCTCCGCCGCGAGGCCCATGAGCTCGGCGGTCGGCGCGAGCGCGGCCTCGGGGATCTCCCTGCGCACGGCCTGCGCGCTCACCGACGCCGGCTCGAGCTTCAGCTCGAAGGCGGCCTCGAGGGCGGCGGCGCACTCCTCCACGGTCTTGCGCGAGGCGGCCCAGACCTGCAGCTCGCCGCGCTCCAGGTTCCAGCTCACGTCCGAGGTCCGCGAGCTCGGCTCGGCGCGGCGGCGGAGCTGGTGCCGGATCTGGTCCCTGGCCGTCGCCTTCTCGCCGCGCGCGGGGATCCGCCCATGCTCGCGCTCGAAGGCGGCCGCCCACCGCCCGAGCTCGGCCCGGACGGCCGCCGCCTTCACGCGGAGCGTGTCGACGCGCCAGGCGAACAGCGCCCGCCCGCGCTCGAGCACCCCGCTCGAGAAGTCGGTCGCGTCGGCGTCGTCCAGCCGCACGAACCCGGTCGCGCGATCGTCCTCTCCGCGTTCCAGGTCGAGCGGCTCGAAGGCGCCACGCGCCAGGGCGCGGGCGAAGCGGCGGGCGTCGGCGGGCGGCTTGCCCGAGGCGAGCCGGAACCGGGCGAACGTGACGGAGCCACGGAGGACGGGCATGGGGCGCGCACGATGCGCCGGGTGGCGCGCGGAGGTCAAGCGCCGGAGGCGCGGCGGGGTGCCCCGGGGCGTCGTCGCCGCGCGGAGCGCCCTCGGTCAGGTCCGCAGGCGCCGGATGGCCGGCGGCGTCCGCGCGCGCTGCGTCGCGACGGTCGGCCTCGGCAACGCGCTCCGGGCCGGAGATCCGCCGGGCGCCGCGCCCGCGCCGGGGCGATCAACCTGCTGTGCCAGGTGTCCGCGCCGCTCACCGAGAAGGGCTGGTGGAGGCCCTGACGCTGGCGATCGAGGCGCGCACGCGGCCGTGCTCGAGGCGGGGATCGCGAGCGTGCGGTCCGGGTTCCCGGCGACGGGAACGGGGACGGACTGCACCGTGGTCGCCGCACCGGAGGTCGGGCACGGCGCCCGCCTCCTGCGCCGGCAAGCACACGGCGCTCGGGCACGTCATCGGCGCCGCCGTGCACGACGCCGTCGCGCGCGGCGAAGATCGGGAGGCGACGCGCGCAGGCCTCGCGCGCCTCGGGTGCGCGCCGCTGCCGCCCTGCGCGCCGTACCTCGTCTTCCCCGCGCGCGACGCTGCCGCGCTGCGGCGCCGGCTCCTCGCGCGGCGCGTGCTCGTGCGCGACTGCGCCTCCTTCGGCCTCCCGGCATTCGTGCGCGTGGCGGCGCGCCCTGCGCCGGAGCGCGAGCTCCTGCTCGAGGCCGTGGCGCGCGAGCTGTAGCGGCGGACGAGAAGAGAGGCCGGTCCTCGACCGGGTCCGCATGCTGCGTCCGGAGTTGCGCGGCGCGCGTGCGGGCGCTCGTCCCTCAGGGCGTCACGAACCCCCGAACGCCTCGCCTGCTCCGCCCCGCCGGACCGGTCACCAGCGCGCGCAGCGACAGCTCCTCGCGCGGCTCGCCCGGGTTCCGTCGCGCGGAGAACCGGGTGTAGTCGACGTCGCGCCAGGCCTCGGCCTGGAGGAACTCCAGATGCCGCCCCGCCTCCGCGGCCTGCACGGCCTCGAGTCGCGTCCGCTCCACGCGCGGCGAGGCCCAGCCCGCGCCGCGGTGCTCGTCGAGCGCGAGGAGGGCCCGCACGCCGTCGATGATGTGTCCGCCGAGCGAGGCGAGGAGGACGCCGTCCCGGACCGCGGCGAGGGCGGGCTCGATCATATCGATGCCGGCGACGAGGAGGTCCTTCCCGGGCGTCCGGCCGAGCGCGCGCGCCGCGTCGGACGCCCCGAGGGCCATGTCGTCGTTGAAGCACCACAGGACGTCGGTGCCCGGCGCAGACCGCAGGAGCGCCGTCGCTGCGATCCTCCCGGCCTCCCGGGTCCATGATCCGTAGTGAAACCCGGACTGCGTGACCCCGGCGCGGGACCCCTTGAACGCCTGCCATCCGCGGAAGCGCTGGCTGGCCGCCTGCGACTGGACCCCGCCGAGCACGCCGACCCGGACCTCGCCGCCCGCGCCGAGCCCGCCGCGCCGAGCCTCGTCCACCAGGAGCTCGGCGAGGAGCCGGCCCGCCTCGAAGTCGTCCGGGACGATCTCGCCGAGGTACGAGGCGCGGCCCGCACGGCCGATCGCGACCCTGTCCCCGTCGTTCAACCCTTCCACCACGAGGAAGGTCTTCAGCTCGGCCGCGGCGAAGACAGGGATGAGCTCGGTCGCGACGCTCAGGTAGTTGACGAGGAGGACGTAGTCGGGCCGCGACGCACGCGCCGCCAGCTCGCGCCCGCGCGCGATCATGGTCTCGGACTCGAAGTCGCCCTCGATCAGCTCGAGCTCGACGTCGAGCTGCGGCGCGGCCACGCGCATGAGCCCGGTGACCGCGTCGTAGAAGGGGACGGAACCGCGCGCTGGAATGAGGAAGCTGACCTTCATGGGACCCCTCGCGCCGTTGCTCGTTGCGCCCACCGGCGAGGATACAACGACCGCACCATGCGGAGAACGGGTCGAGGTCGCGCCGTCCGAGCACGGGTCCGCGTGGGAGGGTGTACGCGTTCCTCTCGCGTGTAGTCCTGGCGCTCCAGGAACAAAGGGGCCCGGTCCGAAGACCGGGCCCCCGCGGTGCTGCCCCGTTGCTGCCCCGCGTCTACAGCTTGCCCGCCCCTGCGCCGGCCAGCACGGTCGCGCGAAGCGCGTTCTGCTCGTCCGCCGTCGCGACCGGCGCGAGCGTGTACGCGTAGTCCCGGGTCGGGAACCAGAACGACGCCGGGTCGGTCGGCGACAGGGGCAGGAGCGGCGCGTTGCTGGCGCTTCCGCCGACGATGGTCTGGAGGGCGGCGAACGCGTCGAAGAGCGTCGTGGTCGTCGCCGTCGGGGCGATCATGGTCACCCACGTGCCCTGGTCGAAGAGGTACGTCCCGCACTCCGCGAGCGCCCAGCCGGCCGCGACGCAGAGGTCGCGGTTCGCCAGCGTCGAGGCGTAGTTCACGATGCGCGGGATGGTCAGGTTGCTGTTCCGGATGTCGATGAGGTTGTTCTCGGTGACGAGCTTGCCCGCGGTGCCGTCCTGCCAGGTGTCGCCGAGGCGGTACGGCGCCGACGAGTTGCGATCCTGGTCGTAGTAGTTGTTGAACACGTGGACGCGGCCGAAGCGGACGCGCGGCATGCGCTGCACCGTGCGCTCGTAGTAGTTGTGGTGGAAGGTCACGTCGATCTTGCCGGGCCCGTAGCCGGGGACGAGGCCGGCCACGTCCGAGCCGCCGAGCAGGTTGGTCTTGTCGTGCCGCACGAAGCGGTTCCACGAGATCGTGACCTTCGAGCCGAGCAGGGTGACGTCCACGTTGCCGTCGTGGTGCTGCACCTTCTGCGTGGACTCGTTGAAAGGCGCGGCGAAGACCGGCGGGAAGAGGGAGTCGAGCCGCGGCTCGTCGGTGAACGTGTTGTGGTCGATCCAGACCTGCTCGGCGTTCATCACCGAGATGTTGTCGTACTCCGAGTTCCAGCGGCCGCCGCGGAAGGTGCACCGGTGCGGGCCGGAGTCGGTCGCGGCGTCGTACGTCGCCTGGCAGCCGTTGGTGTTGGTGATCGTGATGCTGAAGGAGTCCTTCGGATCCCACGACGGGAACATGTCGAACGAGTCCGCGAACGTGATGTTCCGGATGACGACGTTGCGCGCGAAGTAGTCGAGGGCGGGGTTCGCCGGCGTGCCGGCGTAGCCGACGCGGAGGGAGCCGTTCACGATCCGGGCGTCGGGGCCGACGCCGATGAGCGAGGTGTTGGCGCCGACGTAGACAACGATCCGCTCCTCCTGCTTCTTCTGGAAGCAGAGGCGCGCCTCCTCGAGCGGGCCGGAGAGCGCCGGCGGGCGGTTGTCGGCGGGATCGAGGGACTGGCGGATCCAGAGGGTGGGATCGTACGCGGCCTTGTACGCGCCGAAGAACCCGCCGGTGCCGGTCTGGTTGCCCGTGACCGGGTCGTAGAAGGTGGAGTGGGCGGTGTAGCCGCACAGCCGCATGTAGTCCTCCTCGCGGAGCGGCTGGCCGTGATCGTTCACGTTGAGGTCGATCGTCCCGTGCACGTAGATGATCTTGGCGCGGTGATCGAGGCGGTTGTCGCGCGTCAGCTTGGTGGGATCGCGCGTCAGCGCCCGGACGAGCTGGGCGCGGTTGTACACGTGGTAGACGCGGCTGCTGGTGCACCCGCAGCCGCCCCAGAGCGGGCTCTTGCCGATGGTGGCCCAGCCGTCGCCGCCGCGGGAGGACGGGAACGAGTCCTTCTCGGGCAGGCAGGGCGCGGGCGCGTGGAGGTCGTCGGCCCGGGTCGATCCCGCCGCGGCGGCCAGCGCCGCCAGCAGGACCAGGTGCGAGATGCGACGGAACATGAGGTCTCTCCTCTGGCTCGGGTACGTGCCGTGTGCGCCGACCTGACGCCTCTCCGGCCTGCTTGTCAAGTGGTAAGGCCACTGCGGCCTCGTCCAGGCGGCGCAAACGCGCGTCGTTCCGGGCCGAGGCGGAGGGAGTTCCGGAAGGGGCGAGGGAGGCGCCCGGCGATCAGCGCGCCGCCGCGTCGATCTCCGCGCGCGCGGGCATGCCCTCCTGGGCCCCCGCGCGCGTGCACGCCAGCGACGCCGCCGCCGTCGCGCGCCGGCAGGCGGCGGCCAGCGGCGCGCCGCGGTCGAGCGCGGCGGCGAGGACGCCGACGAAGCAGTCGCCGGCGCCGGTCGTGTCGCGCACCTCGGTCGCCGGCGCGGCGACGTGACCGCGCTCCGGGCCCGCGCACCACTCCGCGCCCGCCGCGCCGAGCGTGCGGATCACCGCCGTCTGTCCGAGCGCGGCGTGCAGCGCCGCGGCGTCGGGACCGCAGCCGAGGTGCGCGCCGAGCCAGGCGCCCTCGTCCTCGTTCACGACCAGGACGTCCACGTCCCGGAGCGCGCCCTCGGGCAGCGCCGCCGCCGGGGCGAGGTTCAGGATGGTCCGCGCACCGCGGGCGCGGGCGCGGCGGAGCAGGGCCGCGGTCGCCTCCGGCGTGGTCTCCATCTGCTGTACGAGCGACGTGGCCGGATGGAGGAGCGCCTCCTCGACCTGCGCCGCATCGGCGCGCGCGTTCGCGCCACGCGCCACCACGATCTGATTCCGGCCCGCCACGTCGGTGCAGATGAGCGCGCAGCCGGTGGGCGCGGCGAGCGCGCGGACGCGCGTCACGTCCACGCCCGCGGCGCGCAGCGTCCCGAGCGCGATCTCCGCGAGCGCGTCCTGGCCCACCGCGCCGGCGAGGACCACGTGCGCGCCGTCCCGCGCCGCGGCGACGGCCTGGTTCGCGCCCTTGCCCCCCGGCAGCGTCCGCAGCTCGTCCCGGGCGAGCAGCGTCTGCCCCGCGACGGGCAGGCGCTCGACCCCGACGACGAGGTCCACGTTGAGGGAGCCGAACACGACGATCATCGTCCCGCCCGATCGCGGGGAGGCTACCACGTGGACGGCCGCGCGGTCAGAGCCCGGCGGGCTCCCCGCTCGGCGTGCTCCCGCTCCGGGAGGAGCGCTCGCGCCAGCTCCGGCCCAGCGGCCGGTGCATGGGCTTGCGGGTCCCGGCGCGCATCTTGGAGAGCTCCCGCTTCACGATGCGCTTCAGCCGATCGGTCGCGTCGAGCAGCGCCTGGTACAGGTCCGGCTTCACGCTCCCGACGTGCAAGGTCCGCGCGCCCGGGATGCGGTACGAGAGCCGGCACTCCTGGTCGACGCCGCCCTTCTGCGGGCGTGCGTCGCCCAGGTGGACCGACAGCTCGGCGGCGGAGTCGTCGAAGAGGCGGGCGAGCGGTCGGGTGACGTGCTTCTGGAGGAACGGGCCGAGGTCCCGAGGCAGCGCGAGGTGATGGGAGTGGATCACGAGCTTCATGCACGCAAGGTGGGCACGTGGCGCGCCTCCCGCCCCCGTGGACCCGAAGGGCGCTCGCCTCGCGAGGGCCCGCCGGCGCGCGCGCGCGGCGAGCGGCCGGCGCGCCCGTGCGCGCTGCTCTGACATGGCGAGCGGTCCCCCCGCGAGCGGGTGACCCTGGTGCGGGGGAGACCTGCGCGGGCGCGGTGGGGAGAGCGAACCCGCGCCGCGGCATCCGTGCGGATTCCGGCCCGTTCCCGCGTCGCGGCCGCGGCGCAGCCGGTGGTACGCAGTTCGCAGGGTTTCTCTTGCGGTGACGACCGAGAGGACACCGCCGCCGGCGCCGGAGCAGCCGCGCGTGCTCGTGGTGGACGACGACCCGCTCGTCGGCCGCATGATCGGGCGCGTCCTCCAGGGCTTCCGGGTCACCTTCGCCCAGAGCGCCACCGGCGCGCTCGGCCGTATCCAGGCGGGCGGTGACTTCCAGGCGATCGTCTGCGACGTGCGCATGCCGGGCATGTCGGGGCTCCAGTTCCACGACGAGCTCGCGCGCGTCGCCCCGTCGCTCGCGAAGCGGATGGTGCTCCTGACGGGGGCGTGGGACGCGCAGATCGCCGCCTACGCGGGGCGCGCCTGCGTGCCCTGGCTGCCGAAGCCCTTCGCGCCGGAGCAGCTCCGGGCGGCGGTGCGCCAGGCGGCGCGGCACGCGGCGAAGTGATCGCCGCGCGCACGGATCGGCGCCGCGCTCACGGGATCGACTCGATGGTCCGCTCGAGCTGCTCGAGGCTGGGGGGCTTCGGGAGGTGCTGCTCGAAGCCCGCCTCTCGCGCCCGCCGGACGTCCTCCGGCAGCGCGTACCCGCTCACGGCGACGAGGTGCACGTCGCGGAGGCCCGGGTGGCCGCGGATCGCGCGCGCCACCTCGTACCCGTCCATCCCGGGCAGGCCGATGTCGCACAGCACGATCTCCGGGCGGCGATCGCGGGCGCGGGCGACGCCCTCGGCCCCGCCGTGGGCGACGTCCACCTCGTGCCCCTCGATCTCGAGCACCTCCCGCAGCGTGGTCGCCGCGTCGACGTTGTCCTCGATGATGAGGACGCGGCGGCGCCGGCGCTCGCGCGGCGGGGTGCGGCGCTCGGCGTCGGCGTCCTCCCGCAGGGGGAGCCGCACCTCGAACTCCGACCCCAGGCCCGGGCCGGCGCTGCGCGCCTCGACCTGGCCGCCGTGCGAGGCCACGAGCCCGCGCACCAGCGCGAGCCCGAGCCCGAGCCCGCCCCGGGAGCGCACCCGCGCGGCCTCGTCCTGCGCGAAGGGCTGGAAGAGCCGGGAGATCGTCTGGCGATCCATCCCGATCCCGGTGTCCCGCACGACCACCCTCGCGAACCCGCGCGGCGCGCGCGAGACCTCGACCCGCGTCTCGCCGCCGGGCCCGGTGAACTTCGCCGCGTTGTGCAGCAGGTTGGCCACCACCTGCGCGAGCCGCGTCGGATCGCCTTCGACCGGGAGCGCCTCGCCGGCGGTGTTCACGGAGAGCGATACGCCCGCGGTCTCGAAGGTGGAGCGGTGGTCCTCGGCCGTGCGGAGCACGAGGTCGTTCAGCTCGAGCTGCTGGCGCTGGAGCTGGATCCGGTTGCGCTCGATCCGCGACACGTCGAGCAGGTCGTCCACGAGGCGCGCGAGCTGCCCGATCTGGCGCTCCATCACCGCGAGCGCGCGCCGCGACGGCTCGCTCCCGGGCTCGACGCGGCCCAGGATGTAGAGCGCGTTGCGGATGGGCGCGAGCGGGTTGCGGAGCTCGTGGGAGAGCAGCGCGAGGAACTCGCCCTTGCGGCGGTTCGCCTCGCGGAGCTCCCGCTCCGCGTCCGCGCGCTCCGTGATGTCGCGGCCGATGGTGAGCACCGACTCGAGCTGACCCTCCCCGCTCCGCTCGGGGACGAGCAGGACCTCGTATCGCCTCCCGCCCTGGGACAGCTCGCACCGTGCGATCTCGCCGCCGAAGGCGCGATCCAGGGCCCGCTCCCACGCCGACGCCGGCCCGGCCGCGAGGCCCACCTCGCCGGCCGTCCTCCCGATCAGCTCCTCCGGTCGAAGCCCCACGGACAGGAACGCCGGATTCGCGTAGACGAAGCGGCCGTCGCGCCCGACGCGCGTGATGAGGTCGGGCGACTCCTCGCTCATCCGCCGGAACACCGCCCGGTCGGCCGCGGTCGCGGCGTGGAGCTCGTGCTGCGCGGTGATGTCCGTGAGGATGCCGTCCCATCGCCGGTACCGCCCGTGCGGCGCGGGCTCGGGGAGCGAGTGCGTCTCCAGCCACTTGTGCCGCCCGGACGGCGTGACGATCCGGAACCTCGCGTGGAGGGGCGCGCCGGCGCGGGCGGCCTCGCGGACCGCCTGGGCGAGGCGGACGCGGTCCTCGGGGTCCACCATGCTCCAGAGCAGCTCGCTGTTCTCCTGCAGCGCCTCCGGCTCGACCTCGAGCAGCTCGCGAACGCGGCCGCTCACCCAGGCGAACCGGTCCTTGCCGCGCGCCGGCGGGACGTACTCGAACAGCGCGCCGGGCACGTTGGCGGCCAGCCGGTCGAGATCCGTGCGCCTCCGTGCCCCGCCATTCCGCGGACGATCTCCGCGGGGAGCGTGCCGGCGGCGCTGGGGCTCGTTCGCCCCACGCGAACCGCGAGACCGCTCACGAGACATGAAACCGTCCGTTGACTGGCCATTCGAGCCGCTCGGAGAAAACTATGCCCCGCCGCGGTCGGGGCCAACTGGAGGCAATCCACAGGGCCGCGAGCCACCCTGCACTCGTCGCGCCGGGTGTCCCCGCTGCGCACCCGCCGCTCCCCGCGCCCGCCCCGGCCGGCGCGGCGCCGGCCACCGGCCCGGTCCCGCGAGAGGTGCCGTCGGTCCGCCAGGGCACGAGGCCGTCCCCTCCGTCGGCGCCGAACCAGACCGCGTCGCCGGCGCGCCACAGCCACGGGACGGGCCCTTGGAGCCGCGCGAGGAGCGCCGTGCCCGCGCGCGTGCCATCGCTCCGCCACAGGCCCGGGCCGCCGCCGTCGTCCGCGCAGAAGAGGACGACACCGCCGAGCGCGACGGGGCGGGCGAAGGTGTCGACGCCGCCGAGGAGCCGCCGCGTCCCGCCCGCCGTGCCGTCGGTCGCGAAGAGCGCCTGCTCCGCGCCGTCCCGCGCGACGAAGAACACGAGGTCCCCGGCCGCCACGAACGAGAACGGCTCGCCCCCCTCGGGTCCGGGCGCGAGCTCCACGACGCGGCGCGTCCCCTCCGCGGTGCCGTCCGTGCGCCAGAGCTCGACGCCGGCGCCATCACGCCCGGCGAAGAGCAGGGCACCCCCGAGCGCGGCGGAGTCACCCGATCCGCCGAACTGCGCGTCCACGGCGCCGAGCGCGCGCGCGCCGCGCTCGTCCGCGAGCCAGAGCGGCCCGGACTCGCCTGTGAAGACCAATCCGCTCGCGACCTCGCCCACGAAACGCCCGAACCCTTCGAGCAGCTTGGCCGCCCGTCCCGCGGCGTCGACGCGCCACAGCTCGTTCGGCCCGCTCTTCGCGTACGAGACCGCCCAGAGCGCGCCGGCGTGCGCGCGGAGGACGGCGAAGCCGCACGCGCTCCCGCGGCACCGCTCGGCCCGGGACAGGACGAGCGTCGCGGGCGCGGTCCCGTCGGACTGCCACAGCTCGGACGCCGAGGTGACGGCGCTCAGGACGCCGGGGACGGCGTCGAGGAGCGAGAAGTCGAGGAGGCCCTCCTCGGGGAAGAGCCCGGCAGGCGCGGTCCCGGCGGCCGTGCCGTCCGTGACCCAGAGCCGGCGGCGGTTCCCCTCACCCGCCGCGAAGTACCCACGGTCGCCGCGCGCGGCGAACGGGCCCGGGTCGCTCCCCGCCAGGCCCGGCACGAGGTCCGCGACGAGCCTCGCGTCCGCCCCGGTCGCCTCCGTGCGCCAGAGCTCACGCCCCTCGGGCGGCGTGGTCGCAGCGAAGAGCACGACGGCGCCGAGCGCCGTGAACCCCGCGGGGTCCCGCGGAGGAGCATCGACCGCGCGTCCCCCGCCGGGCGCGGGCTGGGGCGCCGGAGCGAGCGCCAGGCCGGCGAGGGTGGCGAGGAGGAGGCGGCGCACCGTATGGAAAAGGTGCGCCCCGCGGTGGCGAGCGACTCGCCTACGCGTGGGTGGGTGGCGTCGCGGCGACTGGGGCAGCAGGAACCCATCTTCGCCGCGGATGGGGTCGGGACCAAACGCCCGGATCCACGGCCGAAGGAGCGGGAGGGCGGGTGGCGCGCGCGGTGCAATGGGTCCGGGGCGACCAGGCGCACCGTCATGGAACCCGCAGACGCTCCTCGCCCGGCGTGCACCGACCGCGAGCCACAGCAGCACCCGCGGCGCCGCCGCCCCGTGATCGGGCTCCTCGTGAACTCGGTCTTCGACGGCTACGAGGAGGCGATCTGGAGGAGCGTCGTCGCCGCGGCCGAGGAGTTCGACGCCGATCTGCTCTGCTACCTCGGCGGCGCGCTCGCGTTCGACACGCGGAGCACGGCCCTGTTCGACCTCGTGCACCCCGACAACGTCGACGGGCTCGTGGTCGTGGCCGGCTCCGTTGGCTGGTTCGCCGGCGCGGCGGAGGTCGCGGCCAAGCTCGCGCGGCTGCGCAACGTCCCGACCGTGAGCCTCTCCGAGCCGCTCGGGGATACCCCGCGGCTGGTCGTCGAGAACGGGTCGGCGATCGCGCGGCTCGTCGAGCACCTCGCGGTCGACCATGGGTGCCGCCGCGTCGGCTTCATCGGCGGGCCGCCCAAGAACTCCGACGCGGCGGAGCGGTTCGACGGCTACCGGGACGGTCTCGCGCGGGCGGGCCTCGCCTTCGACCCGGCGCTCGTCGTCGCGGGCGACTTCATGCGCGCCTCGGCGCGCCACGCGGTGCGGATCCTCCTCGACGAGCGGGGCGTCGAGCTGGACGCCGTCGTCGCGGCGAACGACATGATGGCGCTCGAGGCGATGGACGACCTGCGGCGCCGCGGGCGATCCCTCCCGGTGTGCGGGTTCGACGACGTCGCCGACTCCGCGAGCGCGCGGCCCCCGCTCACGACCGCCCGCCAGCCCCTGCACGAGATGGCGCGGGAGTCGGTTCGCCTGGTCCTGGCGCAGCTCCGCGGCGAGGCGGTGCCGCCGATCTCGCGGTTCCCGGCGCAGCTCGTCGTGCGCCAGTCCTGCGGGTGCACCTGGCTCGACGCGACGCAGCCCGCGGCCGCGGAGGCGGAGTCCGCCCGCTCGCCGGCCGAGCTCGCGGCGCAGCTCGAGGCGCGCTTCCCGGAGTTCGGCCCGCGCGTGGGGCACCGCGCCTGGGCGCGCGAGCTCGTGGGGCCGCTCCTCGCCGGCCCGGACCGCGGCTCGAGGCCGTTCCTGGCAGCCCTCGAGCGCCTCCTCGCCCGGTGCCTCGACCGGCTCCCGGAGCCGGCGGCGTGGATCCGGGTGCTGCGCGCCGTCTTCGCCGCCCTGCCGCCGGGCGCGGGCGGGTGGGCTGCGGCGGAGCTCGCGGCGCTGTCGAACGACGCGCACGCGCTCGTCGCGTCCATGGCCACGGCCACGCAGCTCGCGCGCCGGGTGCGCTCCGACGAGGAGGCCCGGGCGCTCCGCTGGCTCGTGGAGCCGTTCCCTGTGGACGAAGAGACCTTCACCCGCAGGCTCGTCGACGAGCTCCAGGTGCTCGGGGTGCGGAGCTTCTTCCTCTCGCAGTACCTCACGACCGACCAGAGCGAGGCGGCGCTCATCGCCCACTTCGACCTCGACGGCGTGGCCGAGCTGGAGGAGTCGCCGGCGACGTTCGCCCCGCAGCGCCTCGTGCCCGGGCGGTTCACGGGCGAGCGCCGGTGCTCGCACGCGGTGCTGCCCGTGTCCGGGCCGGACGGCCTCATCGGGTTCGCGCTCTGCGAGATCGGCGCGCTCAGCCCGGCGAGCTTCGAGATCCTGATGCACCAGCTGAGCAACGTCTTCAGCGTGAACGGGCTCATCGCGGAGGTGCACGAAAAGCACAAGCAGCTCCTGGAGGCGGCGCGCCAGGCGGGCATGGCGGAGGTGGCGGTCGGCGCGCTCCACAACGTGGGGAACCTGCTGACCAGCGTGGGCGTGTCCGCGGAGGAGATCCGGGCCGCCGCGGGGGGCGTGGGGAGCGCGGGGCTGAGCAAGGCGGCGGCGCTCCTCGCCGAACACGCCCACGACCTGCCGGGCTTCTTCTCGGGCGATCCGCGCGGCAAGCTCCTCCCTGCCTACCTCACCCGCGCGACCGAGAACCTGGTGCAGGGGATCGAGCAGATCCAGCTCGAGGCGCTCGAGCTCCTCGAGAAGACGGGCCTCGTGCGGGAGAGCATCCGCGCCCTGCAGGACTTCGCGCGCGGCGGGCAGGAGCACCTCCTGCAGGAGAGCATCGAGCTGCCGGTGGTGGTCAAGGCCGCCCTCGAGATCCAGCGCGCGAACCTCGATCGTCACGGGATCCGCGTCGAGCAGGAGCTCGAGGGCGTGCCGCCCTTCGTCGCGCAGCGGTCGAAGCTCGTGCACGTCCTCGTGAACCTGGTGAAGAACGCGATCGAGGCGATGCGCGCCGTGCCCGAGGGCCGCCGCGTCCTCACGCTCCGCGCCGCGGAGGAGGCGCGGCGCATCCGCGTGGACGTGCAGGACTCGGGCGAGGGGATCGCGCCGGAGAACCTCGGCTCCATCTTCCGCTACGGCTTCACGACCAAGCGCGACGGCCACGGCTTCGGCCTGCACACCTGTGCCAATTACATGAAGCAGATGGGCGGCTCGATCACCGTCTCCAGCGACGGCGCGGGGCGCGGCGCCACGTTCACGCTCTGGATCGACGCGGGCCGCGGGCGCGCGTGAACGTTCACTCCGCGCGCGCGGCGCCGCGCACGCGGCACTCCGACGCGAAGCGAAGGGCGGCAAACGAACATGATCCCCGCACGGGATCGGGTCCGCCCGCACTCGCCCGACGGAGCACCGAGCCGCCGATCA
>Ga0196976_1000253_pt1 | contig 36286 bp, 32 predicted proteins | sample S3v_513CmetaG_FD_148644 | JGI IMG/M metagenome (GOLD analysis project Ga0196976, IMG submission 148644) | Soil microbial communities from Anza Borrego desert, Southern California, United States - S3+v_5-13C | ecosystem: Environmental > Terrestrial > Soil > Desert | place: USA: California... | reverse complement strand
TGACTAGGCGACCCGGCGCGGGCGCTTGCGAGGAACGGCTTTCTTCTTCTCGGTACTGGCTACTTCTGATTCCGCCTGTGAGGCTTCGACGCGTTGAGGTCCCTTCTTTTTCGCTTCCATTTGCGCCAGGCTCTGCTTGAGTGCCTCCATTAAATCGACAACCGGAGCCGGTTTCTTGGGCTTCTCGACGGCGGTGACCTCGCGCCCTTCCAGTCTCGCCTGAATGAGCTTCTTCAGGTTCTCTTCGAAGGTGTCGTAGTACTTCTCCGGCTCCCACTTGGAAGCGAGAGCTTCTACGAGTTGATGTGCCACCTTGATCTCGGCTTCCCGCACTTCTATGTCGTCCGCCTCCCCGAAGCCCTCCACCTTGCGGACCTCGTCCGTGTAGTACATGGTGTGCAGCATGATGCCGCCATTCTCGGTTGGCCGAAGGAAGACCATGTATTCGCGGTTGTGCATCGTGAGCTTGGCGATTCCCACGTAACCGGATTCGCGCATCGCCCGCGTAAGCAGAGCATACGGGCGCTTCGCGGCCTCCTCCGGCATGAGGTAGTAGGAGGACTCGTAATAGACGGGGTCCACCTCTTCGGCTTTCACGAACTCCAGGATCTCCATTGCCTTCGCGGTCTTCGGTTCTATCTTCTTGATCTCTTCCGGCTCGATTACGACATACTCGCCCTTGCGGTATTCGTAGCCTTTCACGATCTCGCCGCGGCCTACGACGCGGTCGTCATTCGGACAAAAAAGCTGCTGCTTGATCCGCGTGTTGTCGTCGCGGTGCAGCATGTGAAACGAGACACGCGAGCCGCGAGCACCGCTGAAGAGGCGAACCGGCATCGAGATCAAACCGAACGTCAGGTAGCCAGACCAGACCGAAGCTGGCATTAAGTTCTCCTAGTTATCTGCGTGACCGCCACCCAAGCGCACGAACTCTGGCGTATGTGTTGCGTCCGCCGGAGCCGCGGTGGTGCCCGAACAGAGATGCGCTCTGCTCGCTTCCGGTTTTCTAAAACCGGCACGCGTCTGCTAGGATGCGCTGTCGCGCCCTTTATGGCCCAACTGCCGATCGATCGCTTTCTGCCCGCGCTAGGCGTGCCTTTCCTGTTCGCGCTAGCGGCCTGGATGATGCGTGCCGTTACGCTCAGCGGTGCCGCAGCGGGCGCAGTTACCGCTTTCCTGATCTACTACGGACTGGGATTTGGCGGTTTTCTCGTTCTGTTCGCCGTGTTTGTTGTGGCGGTCGCAACCACGTCCTTAGGGTACGAACGAAAGCTCCGGCTCGGCATTGCCCAGAGCCGCCATGGCCGCCGCGGATCACAGGTTCTCGCCAATCTCGCCGTAGCTGCAGCGTGCGCGACTGTTTTCGGCGTGTTCGGTCGAACTGAGTTTGCCCTGGCGGCCGTCGCTGCACTCGCAGAGGCCGCGGCCGATACGGCTGCCAGCGAGTGCGGTCAGGCATGGAGCAGCCAGGCGTATCTCATCACAACCTTCCGACAAGTCCAGCCGGGCACAGATGGTGGCGTGAGCCTTGTTGGCACCCTGGCAGGCTTGGTAGCCGCTATCGCAACGTTTGCGGTGGCGCTGGGAACAAAAATCTTGCCGCCCGATGCCGCTCATGTGGTGATCGTCTCTGCCATGGCAGGGCTGTTCGCGGATAGCATCTTGGGCGCCTCGCTGCAAAGGCGAGGGTGGTTGAACAATGATGCCGTCAACATCCTCGGCACGGCTGTGGCCGCTGCTGTTGCCTTGTTGATGGCGGTCGCTGTGGCAGCTCCGTCCTGCTGTGCGCATTCTCATTGAGACAGGCGATCCCACCCGAATGAGAAAGCCGCGTTTCAGGCTGAGACAGCGTTGACATCTCCGGTCGTCCGTTCGTTCACCTAATGTCGAAAAATCAGCAACTTAGACGCGAAGCGTACTTTGGCTGCGCCCGTGCATTCAGCAGTACGGCTCCTCACGCCTTCGCAGCGTGCCATCCGGCATGGGAGTGGTGAGCAAACCCACGGTCGAGGTACGACGGTGTTGCAGAATGCTGCGGTGAAACCGCACTCGAACAGGGAATTCGCAGGCACGCGGGACGGCGTCCGCGAATTGGCGCAATTTTTCCCAACCGCGATAGCGGTGCGCCTGCCGGTGCGTGTTGAGCGCGAGGGCGACGGCACGAGTGAACAGACGGTAGTCGAGTTCGCGACAGCGCAGGAAGTGATCTTCGCTTCCGCGATGATGGTTGAGTTTGGCGACTGTCTGCACGTTACGAATGAGGACGGCACGCTCGACGCGGAAGTTACCGTAGTTGCGCTGCATTATCAGGGCGGCAGAACCGCAATCGCTGCCCGGTTCATACATAAGGTTCCGCATTGGATCGTTAAGGGATGAAGCTCACGACTGAGCGGTTACGAGCTATCGCCGCAGAATGGAGGGCGGCGAGGCGCATTTATCCGGTTTATCTCGCCATAGCGAGTCGGTTTGCGCTTGAGATGTCGCCGTGCGCAGAAGTTGACACGCCCATCGACCGCGCAGAAGACGCCGCGCTCGACGCCGTTCGTAGCTGGCTGCAGATGGCAGAGCAAATCATTACTGCGCATCACCTGCGCGTCTATTGCCAGACGAGTGCTTCTCCCAACGAAGCAGTATTACGGGCCCTGCTGACCCGCCATCTCGGTAAACCGATTCGCACCGAAGCGGACCGCGACAAGGTGGATTTCCTCCTCGTGCAGTATGTGGCGCAGTGTGCGCCGATGCGCATGCAGCGTGACGACGTGCACCTTGCAGAGATCGCTCATGTGCTAGAACCCGTGCTCGGGGGCGTGGACCCGGAACCACCTTCATGGCTCGCGGAGCTTGAGCGAGCAATCGAGCGTCTGCGCCGTTTTGAGAGCCTTTCAGACCTGCTCAACAGCGGCTTGCTGCAAGAAATAAGGGCGACGAAGGCGAATCCCGGCGAGATGTTCTTCGACGGCCCGGCGCTGCTGAGTTTCGCCCGGTATAACCTGATTGCCCGCCGCGCCTTTTTCCGGCTGATGCGGGCAGATGTTGATGCTGTGTCCGGCGCCTTGCAGCAGTTGCGCGCCTACGGCATGACCGCTATTGACTGTTCCAGGGCCCAACTGAGCGCATCCGAGTCTGTGGAGACTATCCACGCAATTTGTGCGGGCTGGAAACAACCATTCAGAGCAGAGTACTGTTCGGGCGCATCGTTCGAGCAACTGGCAAAGCTGAAAGGTGTAGTGCAGTCAGCGGTGCAGACTGCACGCGAAGAGGCGCTCAATCGACCGTCTCTCCCCCTGGATGATGTTGAGTTCTGCCCGGTCTCGCCCGAAGTGCCGGCAACGCAAGCCGTCGAGGACAACCAGACAGCGGCTGAGGCACGCGTCGAGAATGTCCGTCGGGAACTAGCCCAGCAGTTATCTTCCGCCGACAGCAAGGAAAACGTCGCAGTTCGGGTCGTCGTGCGCGAACAGAGACACACCCTCTCCTCCTGGGAAGTTCGGGCATTTGCCGACGGAGCGAGCGGCGAATTCGCCCTCGCGATGCAGATGGGAGTAGCCGTCCGCGTGCTTTTAGAACGAGAAGTGGAAGACGCCAAAGAGCGGCAAGAGACGGTTCCCCCGGACATCGTGAAATTTGCACAGGCGCAAGCGGCACAACTGCAGGAACAGGTGGCGCAGGCACGGGACGCGCGCGATATCGACGCGGCCGTGACCCTGGCGGCTACCTCAAAGCGGCTTGCACAACTGATAGGCGCAGCAAGTGGGCTCTCGCAGAAAGGAGCGGGGCAGTGAACCAATCAGTTCTGATTCTCAGTTCCGATGCCGATTTCGCCAAAGCTGTCATAGGGCGCTGGCAGGGAGAACGCACGGTCCCGGCGTTCACAGTGATCAGTCCGCAGACGTGGCACGCTTCTGCGGATCGCGTGGCTGACCTCGCCGTAGTCGGGCCGGTCGCTAACCCGTCGGAACTCGCTGAAATCTGGAGCCAAACGCTCAGGGCTGTGGAAGCCAGTGGCGTTCCATTATTGATCCTCGCCTCTACTGCCGAGGTCGCAACGATTCTGAAAGGCGATTTGCCCCGCGCAACCGTGGTCCGGCGCGGCGAAGAGTGGCTCGAAACCCTGCAACTGGTTGGCTGTGAAATGCTCCGCCGTATGCAGGTCCTCACCCGCCTGCACGATCTGGAGAAGTCCGCAAAGGTGGCTGAGCGTCACGCAGTGCTGGGGCGGTACATGCTCGAAATGCGGCATGGAATGAACAACGCACTCACGTCCGTCCTGGGAAATGCGGAACTCCTTCTGCTCGAGCCGGGTGCGGTCAGTGCGCAGGTCCGGGAGCAGATCGAGACCATTCACACGATGTCGCTGAGGATGCATGAGATCATCCAGCGCTTCAGCTCACTTGAGACAGAAATGAACTTCGTTGAGAAAGAGTCTCAAGGTGAGACCCGTGTTTGGGTGGGGAAAAAGGCGACTGCGAAAGGCTTTTGACGTAAGTAGGTGGAAATGTGCAAGTTACGTCGGTTACCAAAGTGCTATCCGTAACCTTGCGCTGGTTGGGCAATTGCTTGGAGTCTGGTGGGAGTCTGGGAGCTTTCCGTGCTGAAGAAGATATTGATCTGCGACGATTCGTTGTCGGAAGTGCGTCTGATGAAGGCTGTGCTCGACGAGGCAGGCTATTGGTCGACGGCCATTCACGACCCAACCCGGCTCGAGCAGACCATTGATGTCGAACGCCCCAGTCTCATCCTGCTGGATGTGGTGATGCCCGGTCGCAACGGATTCCAGGCTTGCCGCGAGTTGAAATCGCATCCGGCGTACTCCGCCATCCCGGTGATCATGATCACCTCGAAAGATACTGACAGCGACAAGTTCTGGGCACGGCAGCAGGGCGCCGACGGATACGTTGTGAAGCCGTTCAGCAAAGAGCAACTGCTTGGAGAAGTGAAGAGGTTCATCGGCTCCGCGTGAGCCTGTTTGCGATGAGCGAAGAGATACAAGTCGAACAACCGGTACTGCAGTCTGAACCAGCCCCGAATGCCGAGGGCGAAGCGGAGCGCGGTCCTGAGCGCCAGTATTGCGTGTTTCGCGCGGGCCGGGAGCGGTATTGTCTCGCCGTCCTCGATGTCGAAGAGGTTGTTGACTGGCCCACGGTGACGCGAATGCCGCTGGCGCCGGCCTTTCTGCTCGGCGTCTTCAATCTTCGCGGCTCGATTGTCCCCATCGTGGACATAGCCTTCACCGAGGGCCGACGGGCGGACCTGCCGCCGAAACGCGTGGTCGTCGCAAGCGTTGCCGCACATGGCGAAACGCCGGAGTTGCGTATAGGAATCGCCGCAGACGAGGTAATCGGGACGTTCACCACCACCGAGCCGCTCATGGTCGATGAGGCTCCGCGCGATGTTCCGCACTGCTGCGGCATGTTGCGGCAGGACGAGAAGCTTGCGCTTGCACTGGATTTGAAGCGCCTGGTTGAGGCGTTCCCGGTACCGGTTATCTAGCCGGGCCGAAAGATAGAGATCTGTCGCGCCGCGAGGCGTGGACACGTTGGGAAGTCGGTCCCGGAAACCGGGCTGCCTTCTGGAGGATGTCATGAAGGGTCGTCTGAATTCGACCGTTTGGCTGCTGATCCTGTTGAACATCGCAGCCCTGTTCGTAGTGCTCGTGCTGGCTTACAACGCGGGCGCCAAGTCGAGCGGCTTGTCCATCACCGACTTCGGGGCGCTGCCCTCGTCGGCTGGCTACATGCTGCTTGGCGCGGCGTTCATCGCGGTCGTCATGGGGTTCTCTCTCATGCTGCTGTTGAGCAGCAGGATCCTGAAACCTGTGAAGGAACTGTCGGATTACAGCGAGCGACTTGCAGCCGGCGACTACAAGGCGCGGGTCGAAGTGGAGACGAACGATGATTTCGCCTTCGTCGCGGAAAATCTGAACAAGTCCGCCGACAAGTTCGCCCGTTCAATGGCCAGCCAGGACGCGCAGGAATCACTCCAGCGCAGCGTGACCGAGTTCCTGACAATTGTGAGCCAGATTGCGCGAGGCGACCTGACGCTGCGCGGCACGGTGACGAACGACGCGCTCGGAAATGTGGTGGACTCCGTCAACTACATGCTCGACAACTTCGTAAAGGTTCTTGAGCGTGTCCGTAACGCCGCTATCGACGTTTCGAGCAGCGCCAACGAGATTCTTGTCTCGTCGGAACAGATGTCGAACGGCGCAACGCAGCAGGACCAGGAGATCACGAACACGTCGAGCGCCGTGGAAGAGCTGACGGTCTCGATGAAGCAGGTGTCGAACAACGCCGAGGCGAGCGCCGAAGCAGCACGCCGCGCGTTGGATGCTGCCGAGCAGGGCAACCGCGCCGTCCGCGACACGCTGGAAGGCATGCAGCGCATCCGCGCATCGGTGCAGGCCACCGCGAAAAAGATCAAGTCGCTCGGCGACCGTTCGCTCGAAATCAGCGAGATTATCAACGTCATCAATGACATCACCGAACAGACGAACCTCCTCGCACTGAACGCCGCGATTGAGGCTGCCCGCGCCGGCGAGGCTGGACGCGGTTTCGCCGTCGTCGCCGACGAAGTTCGAAAGCTCGCCGAGCACTCTCGAACAGCCACGAAGGACATTGCCGCCCTCATCAAGGCCATCCAGGCGGAAACGAATGAAGCCGTTGTAGTCATGGAAGAGGGCACGAAGGAAGTGGAAGTCGGAGCCCGGTTGGCCGATCAGGCAGGCAAGGCGCTGGAAGCTATCTCCAGCGTGGTACGGCAATCGGCGGAGCTGGTGCAGGAGATCTCACTCGCGTCGAAGCAGCAGGTGCGCGGTACGGAAGGCGTGGCGAACGCCATGCAGATCATCAGTAACATCACCCGGCAGACTTCCCAGGGCGCAAGACAGACCGCACGCACGGTTGAGCAGATGGTGAAGCTGAGCGAACAACTGAACGAAGCGTTGTCTCAGTTCCGCATCAGCCGCGAACCTGCAAAAGCAGCGGCCACGGTCACGTCCATCAGGTAAGGCGCACGTGGCACGCGTGCCGAGTGAGCGAGAAACAAGGGATAGCGCAGTTTGATCATGAACGGCAACAAGTCGGCCACCGTCAGCGAACATGAGTTGGCAGAACTGCGTTTGCTGATTGAACGTCGTTCCGGAATCCTGTTCGACGACTCACGCGAGCGCTTTTTCTCGACTCGAGTGCTTGAGCACATCCAGGCGAAAGGCGTCGCTCACGGGACGGACATGCTGCGCATTGTGAAGTCCTCGAACGTGGAGTACGACGCGCTGCTCGAGCGACTTCTGACCCAGGAGACTTCGTTTTTCCGCTACCCGAACATCTTCCAGGCGCTCCAACGGCGCGTGCTGCCGGAGATGCACACCAAGAAGTTCTGGGCAAGTCCGCGAAAGCTGCGGATCTGGAGCGCGGGGTGCGCTACCGGAGAGGAACCGTACTCGATTGCAATCTCGATCGCTGAAAGCCTGCAGTTCGCTGATGCATGGCACATCGAGATATTGGCGACCGACATCAGCAAGCAGGCGCTGGCAGTTGCGGAGAAGGGCATATATCCCCGGCGCGAGCTTGCGGCACTTGCTCCCGGTCAGATCGATGCGCATTTCATTCGCGTCGGCAATGATGAGTACCAGGTGAAGCCGCGGATCAAGTCGATGGTGAAGTTCGCGCCGATGAACCTGGCAGAAGCTGTTTACATGGGCCGATTCGACTGCATTTTCTGCATGAACGTGCTCATCTACTTCAGCAGTGAGCGGCGTGCTGCACTCATACAACGATTCCATGACGCGCTGGAACCCGGCGGATACCTGTTCCTTGGTCATGCCGAAACCGTGACGAGCGCGCCGGTGAAGTTCGGAACCATCGTGGTTGGAGACAGCCGCGTCCACCAGAAGCCGTTGGAGAGCCCGATCGTCCGCGCCGCGAGCGCGACAGAGGAGGCACGGTGAATTCGCCAGGACAAGAATTCGTAGAGGTGTTCCTTCAGGAAGCGGCCGAACACCTTCAGTTCCTGCGCGAATACGCCGGACTGCTGCAGGACCCCTATCCGCTCCCCGAAGACATCGAGAGGCTTTACGTCGCCGCACATACCCTGAAGGGTTCATCGGCGATGTACGGGTTTCCGCTCTTTTCGGAAGTGTCGGCGAAGCTGGCGCACATCTTCCAATACGCGATGAACGCCACGATTTCGCCCGAAGCGACAGCGCCGCTGGTGGAGTTCATCAGTGAGGCTGTCGCGGTGCTGGAATCCGACCTTTGGATGATCAGCGCCAATGCTGTCGAGGCGCAGGAAGATATAGCCGCCTTCAAGCAGCGTTATCCTTTTGCATTCCAGTCCGCGCGCGAGGCAGCTCCCGCGTCTCAGCGGACGCAGGTGGTACAACAACCGACGCAGCAGCCCGTTGTACCTGCACCAAACGCTGATTCGGATGACGTGCTCGAAATCGAGACTCCCGAGCAGGATCCGGAAATCAGCGCTGCCGAACCTCAGATTTCCCAGCCGTCAGCTCCGCTTGAGGTGCCTCAGGTTGAGCTACCGGAAGAAGGCGACGTCCCGCAGGAGATCATGGAATTCTTCGTGCCTGAGGCCGAAGAACATCTGCAGATCATCACGGAATGTTTGCTCTCGCTCGAAGCGAATCCGAACCCTGGAGAAATCCACCGCCTGTTCCGTGCGATGCACACCATCAAGGGATCGGCGGCGCAGGTAGGTTTGCCGCGCATCGCACTCGTCGCGCATCGCGCCGAAGACCTGATCGGAAGATTGCGGGATGGAGAACTCAGGCCAAGCGCGCAGATCATCGACATTTGCCTTGAGTCGCTCGATATCCTAAAGAAGTTCCTCTACAGGCAGTGGACGGACGAGGCCTCGATCCGGTCTGCCGTCTCTGCGTTATTTGCGCGCATCGACCGTCTTGAGCCAGAGGGCGAGCACGACCAGGAAGCCGGGCAGGACCTTGCAGCGCCAGCTCAGGGCGCGGCTGTCGAGACTGATTCGATTGAACCTTCCGGCCTTGCTGCTGTAGCAGCTGACGTTTCCGGAGCTGCAGAAAAGCCAGAGGAACTTGCTGCTGAACCAGCCGCCGGCGCTAAGAAGGAACCCGCCGGCATTCCGCAATCGAAGTCTGTTCGCGTCTCCTTGGAGCGCTTGGACCGCATGATGAATGTGGTCGGCGAACTGGTCATCAATCGTACGCGCATGCTGGGACGGGTTGCGGAACTTGAGCGCCTTGCAGACGTGCTGAACTTCAGCAAGGCGCGAATGTCCGACAAGATTTCGGAGTTCCAGGAGAAGTACGAGTTCTCGCGGCTCAACACTACGAGCACCACATGGATGCAGTCGCCTGCGAGCGACATCGCGCCAAGCCAGGCGTTCCCGTTCCGTGGCGGGTACTCCAGTTATAAGCACGGGTTTGATGCGTCACTGGCCGAGTTCAGCGAACTCGAGATGGACCGCTATGACGAGTTCAGTATCCTTTCGCGGTCGCTCACCGAGATTTCGGCCGACATAACGGAGATCCTGACCCAACTCGACGGTTTCGTCCGCCGAGTGGATTCCGACATCGACGAGTTCACAAAACTCGCTCATCGGCTCCAGGACGAAATCACCCAGGCCCGAATGGTGCCAATCGGTAACCTGTTCACGCGCATCTCACGCACCGCTCGCGATGCCGCGAAAGTCGCGGGAAAACAGGTGGAGCTGACGCTTGAAGGAGCAGAGACGGAGCTGGACAACAATATCATCCAGCAGATATCCGATCCCCTGCTGCACCTGGTTCGCAATGCAGTCGCACACGGAATCGAACGGGCAGAAGACCGCTACGAGAACGGCAAGGGTGACGTCGGCAGCCTCGCGGTGCGCGCTTACCATCGCGGAAACCACATCTACATCGAGGTGGAGGACGACGGTCGCGGCATCGATTGGGAGAAGATCCGTGCTGCCGCGGTGCAAAACGGATTCGTCCCTGACGACCGCGCCGGCGAGTTGACCGAACGCGACCTGCTCAACCTTCTGTTCCAGCCGGGCTTCTCCACTGCGCCTCGAAAGACGGAGCTTGCCGGTCGCGGTGTCGGGTTGGACGTCGTTCGCGCCAACCTGAACGCGCTGAATGGCGAAATCGAAGTCGAAACGCAAAAGGGCGTCGGCACGCGCTTCACGCTGAAGGTGCCGCTCACGCTTATCATTTCGCAGGCGCTGTTCGTGCGATGCGGCACGAACACGTTCGCATTGCCGCTGGCATTTGTGGAAGAGATTCGGCGCATCAGGGAAAGCGAAATCGAGGAAGTCGGCGGGAAACTCATGACCAAGGTGCGCGAAGTCGTCACCGAGGTCGTGAGACTGGATCAGCAGCTTGGACTTGACCTCGTTCAACCGGTGAATGGCTTCTACCGTTTGGTGATCGTGAATGTGGGCGGACGGCAGGTCGGCATCATCGTCGAGGAAGTTACGCGCAAGGACGAAATCGTCATCAAGAACCTCGGCGAGTACCTGCGCAATGTCAAGCTGTTCCCTGGAGCGACAATCGCTCCCGATGGCAGCCTCATCCTGCTGATCGACGTAAACCGTTTGATTGCAGGCGAGGCGGTTGACCGCCGGCCGTTGATGACGGCCAGCAACGCGGCTCGTGTCTTCTTCCCGGGGGCGGCCGCCGTGGCAATGGGTGAGATTCCAAGCGAGGCGATTGACCCCGTTCAGGAAGAAAAAGTCATCGTCCTCGCAGACGATTCCATCAGCGTGCGCAAGTTCGTAGGCCGGATGCTTGAAAAAGCGGGCTACCGCGTCAAGCTTGCGTCCGATGGTCTCGAGGCTCTCGAGATCGCCAGCCAGACTCGCTGCGATCTGGTTGTGACCGATCTCGAGATGCCTCGCACGAATGGCTACGAACTGATATCGCACCTGCAGCAGAACCCGGACACGAGTTCGATTCCGGTGATGGTCGTAACCTCCCGGGCGGGCGCAAAGCATCGCGACAAGGCATTGAAGCAAGGTGCAGCAGACTTCCTGGTGAAACCCGTTCAGGAAGAGCAGATCATCGCTGCCGTCCATCGGCTAATCGGCCCCGGATCGGTGCGACTGGCGCACGCGGGAGCGACAGCACGTTGAGCAAATGACAGTAAGCGACAAAATTCGGGTGCTCATTGTTGATGACTCGGCTTTCATGTGCCGCGTCCTGGAATCCATCTTCCGGGCCGATCCGCAGTTGGAAGTGATCGGCACGGCACGGGACGGGCGCGAGGCCATCACAATGGCCGAATCGCTGAAGCCTGATGTCATCACGATGGACATCAACATGCCGCACGTGGACGGCTTGCAGGCAACAGAAGTCATCATGTCCACAAACCCGCGGCCTATCGTAATGGTCAGCTCGGATTCTCGCGATGGAGCACAGCCGACCCTTCAGGCGCTGCAACTTGGTGCGATCGACTTTGTAACCAAACCTTCGGCGGCCATCGACCTGGACATGAACAGCGTGCGCGAAGAACTTTGCCGCAAGATCAAGGTGGCATCGAAGGTCAGGGTGGTGCGCACAGCCGGGCGGGCAGCGCTTGTTAAGGAGTTCAGAAACGAGGTCGCGGCAGCCACAGTTCCCATTGTTGCGAAGGGCAGCCCGATCACCATCACAGGCGCTGCGCAGAAGGTGAGTGGGACTTTTCCGGTTGTTGTGATTGCCGCATCCACGGGCGGTCCGCAGACGCTGATGCAGTTTGTTCCCAACTTCCCGTCGAGTTTCGCGGGAGCCGTGCTGCTGGTGCAGCATATGCCGGGCGCTTTCACAAGCCAGTTCAGCGCGCAACTGAGCCATGTTGCGCAGATGCGCGTCAAAGAGGCGGAGCAGGGCGAACTTATCCGTCCCGGCACATTCTACGTCTGCCCGGGATCGCACCACGCGCGTGTTTCGCCTACAGGCCGAATCACGCTGGATGACGGTCCCAGGATCGACGGCTATCGGCCATGCGCAAATCTCGCCATGGAGACTGTCGCCGCATGGGCCGGTCCTCTGGTTACGGGTGTCATCCTCACGGGCATGGGTAATGACGGCGCACGCGGCGCGCAGGCAATCAAGGCGGCGGGCGGTCACGTTATCGCGCAGGACGAAGCGACATCCGTCATCTTCGGCATGCCGAGTGAAGCCATAAAAACCGGTGCAGTTGACCAGGTGCTCGGCATCGACTCGATCTATTCCGCAATTGAGAAGCGGATTCTCTACGTCCATGGCGCAGCGAAGGTGGGGGCTCTGTGAGGCTGGGACGTCCACAACAGAAGAAAGTCACCTCACGCGGCGAGCCCGTGATCCTGTTCGGAGTGGGATCGAATACGCTGGCTGTTGCTGCTAGCGCAGTTGACGAAATTCGTAGCACGGACGGCCTTACCGCAATCGCGACGGGAGCGCTCGCGCGATCAGCGAAGGTGAAATACACCCTTGAGCGCAACGGGCAACGCTTCTTTGTAGTGGACTCGAACCTGCATTTTCACGTGCTTCCTACGAAACCAGCACGCGTCATGGTCTTCCGCAAGTCGGAAGTCGCGCTGCTGGTGGACAGAATCGACCGGATCACGGAGATCTCGGTTGTGCACTCGCTGCCGCTGGCCTTCACGGGCGAAGAGCGAGACTGGTATCGCGGACTGGCACTCATCGATGGGGATGTGGTTCCCGTTGTAGATCCTGCTTCATTCCTCAGCTCGGACGAACTTCAGACTCTGCATGCGCGTTACCCGCTAGCGACTACACGGGGAGCCACCGCATGAGTACGCATGTTCAGTTTGTGCTTTTCCCGTTGGGTGAACGGCGTTTCGCGCTTCCGGCAGAGTCCGTGACAGAGTTGGCGCGTCCCGATAAGTCCAGGACGATACCCCACAACACTCCGCTGATCACGGGAGTGCTGGTGCGGCGCGGACGCATCATCCCAGTGCTCGATATCGCGCAGGTGCTGATCGGCCCCAAGGCTCCGTCGCGCCGGTTCTTCCTGATTGCGACGCGCCACTTCGGCTCCGTGAACGAGTGGACTGCAATTCCGGTGACCGGGGAGTGTGAGCTTGTAAACGCATGCACCATCGCGCCAACGGCCAGCTTGCCGGACTATGTCGGCGGCCTGATCTCCCTCGACGGAGAAATCGTCGAGATCATCGACATAGATAAATTGGCGCAAGCGGAGGCGCAGGCATGAGCTTATCGCCAAGAACCGCGGTTGCGCCGAAAGTGCTGGTAATCGACAGCAACGTTTTCTTTGCCAAGCGCCTTTCCGACGCGCTCAAGCACGAGGGGTTCGAGGTCGTCCATAGCACGCAGTCGGCTTACGCCTTGACGATGCTGGAATGGAATACGCCGGATGCCATCCTGTGCTCGACGAATCTGCGGGAAATGGGAGCTTTCGAAATCCCACGTATTCTCCGCGCTGACTCGAAGACGGCTCCGATTCCGATAGTCGCAATCGGCGATGGTGGCGAACAGGCTCTCATGGACGCGTTCCGGGCCGGCTGCGACGATTACGTCGATCGCCGCCTCGGGCCAGAAGCCATTGCCACGCACGTAAGGTCGTTCCTTCGCAGCCAGAACCAGGGCTTCCAGCCGACGCAGATGCTCGCCAGCGAGGACACGGCGCTTGAGGGAAGCCTCTCTCACATGGACCTTCCCGGCGTTATTCAGATGCTGTCGCAAACGAGGCAGACAGGCGCGCTGCACGTGAATGCTGGTGACGCCGACGGGATCATCTTTTTCGACAGCGGCGACGTCTCGCATGCCGAGTGCGGCGACTTCATCGGTGATCCTGCGGTGGTCTGCATCATCAAGGCCTGCGACGACAAAGAACGCGGCGTTTACAAGTTTGTCCCCGGTTACACTGCTGCGACTCGAACTGTCTTGCGCAGCGTGACCGAACTCATGTTGGATGCCTTGCGCGAGCTCGACGAAGAGCGCGAGGGAGGTATGCGATGAGCCAGACACCCACCGTCTACTTCATCGACGACAGCGCAACCATGCGCGAGGTCATCAAGATCGCGTTTCGTCGCGAAAACCTGAACGTTGTTGCGTGTCACAGTGGCTCGGTCGCGCTGACGCAGATGGAGCAGGTCCCACCGGACGTGGTGATCACAGACGTGATCATGCCTGAAAAGGACGGCTACGAGGTCTGCCAGCACATCAAGCAGCATCCGCGCTTCGGTCGCGTTCCCGTGATTCTGATGTCCGGTGTGGTCAACCGCGCTGTGGCCGAGAAGGCGTTCGGCGTTAAGGCGGACGAGCTCATCCGCAAGCCATTCCAGCCGCAGGACCTGATTGCGCGCGTGCGACATCTGCTTCAACCCAAAGCACAGCCGGGCAGGGAAGCCGCAGCCGCGGCGGCGATCAGCGCCTCTGCCGCGCTGAGCAGCATCTTCCAATCGCCCGCGTCGGGAGCGCCACGGCTGTCGCGAGATGCGGAAATGCCTTCGCTGGCCAAACCTCCGGCGCCCATTCCTGCACCTCCGCGTCCGAGCGTTGTTGCCGCCATGCCGTTCAATCCTGCGGCGGCCCCGGCACCTCCGCGAGCACGAGCCGACATCTCCACACCTTTGCCGACCCTACCGGTTGCACCGCAAAGTCCAAGCCGGATGCAGCCGCCAGAACCTTCACGTGCATCTGTCGCGGCCAAGGCGAGCGGCGGAGTGCCGCCTGCTGAGATCCAGAAACTCAAAGTCGAGGTCCTTCGGCTTGAGGGGCTGGTGAAGAAGCTCCAGTCGGAGCTAGAGGCAGAACGCGAGTACTCTCGCGCGCTTGAAGAGCACGTTAAGACACTACAGGAAGTCGAATAGACCCATCACAAATCGCACCGACGCAGCGCGGCATTTGCCACTATCCGGCCACTTGAAGAGCCGAGCATAGACGCGTGATTCGCGTGCGTTCCGCACGGCTCAGAGTGACGAATTCAAGACCGTACCTGTAGCCGTCGCGATGCCTCACAGTGGCGAAAACGCGTAATGGCTCGGAAGAGTACGGCACGGTGAATTCGAGCCGTAACTGCGTGCCGGCCTGGAGTTCGCATGCCGCAAAGACTGAGAGCCCGCCTTCACTGATGTCCATGGTCCGGCCGTGAAATACCTCGCCCGTGCTCACCTTCGTCATAAGGACGCGGGAGTCCAGGGCGAACCGGGGAGAAATGCGGAAATCTTCGGGTCGAAGGTCTGCCATTGGTGGTGAGTCCGAACGGAATCCAGCGCGAGGGAGGTGCAGGCATATTACCCGAGCAGCAGGCCGCTGCACAAGCGTACACGGCAATAAAAAGAGGTACGGACGTGTCCGTACCTCCAACAGGCGAACTCCGATCAGTGTCGATGCAGGTCCTTGTGCATGATTCTGCGCGTCTCATGCAGACGATCATCGGCGGGCAGGTCGGCAAGGTGCGAGTTCATAGTCTCGTCCTTCTCCGCTTCGAGCAGCTTGATCATGTAGTCGATTGTGCTCGCGGGGAATACGCCTTCCCGCTGATAAAGCTCACGTTTGCCGGCGAGGATCTGTGCCGATTCAACACAGCTCTTCGGAAGAGCAGGCAGCCATGCCAGCAGTTCTTTGTCGGCGAAGATGTTGCCGGTCACATATAGCTTGTCAGCAAGCAAGAGCGCTTCGTGCGGGTTCGTCAAACCCCACTCGGCTGCCATGGTGATTCCCGCCAGAAGCAGGTGGACGATTGCGCTGCCGTCCGGACTGCGGAGTTCCACCGTCTGACGGCCTTCCGAATCGTGGAAGTCGGACTCCTGCTGCGGGTTCAGCCTTGCCGCAAGATGTTGAAGCTGCGACCAGCCGAGCGGCACACGAATCATCGCACTGCGGTTCATGTCGCTCCAGCAGATTCGCGTGGGTGCCTCCTGGTTCGGGACGAGGCGCAAGTAAGCGGAAGACACCGTATTCCCAAATGCGGTGAGCGTGTCTGCATAGTTGCAGAGACCGCCAATCACCTGGCGTGCAACATCCGAAAGATGGCCATCGCTCTCGGTCATAAGATTGCGCCCGTTCTTCATCACTTCCATGTGGACGTGGAATCCGTTGCCCGCAATGCCCTCTTCAAGCTTCGGTGTGAACGTCGCCACGCAGCCGTGCTTGTAAGCGACATTGCGGATGAGCCAACGCGCCAGCACAAGATTGTCTGCGGCATCTTCCACGGGGGCCGGCAGGAACTCGATCTCGAGTTGCTCACCGAATTTGCCCTTGATCTCCTCGATGTCGCTGCGGACCTTCTCAACGTATCCGACCTCTCCATGGGCGTACTTGACCGAGCCCGTGATTTGCGCGAGCAGCCGGACCATCTCGTCGACGATGGCTCCGGTCTTCAGGAATGGCGCACTGGCGTGATAATTACGCTGCCGGGGGGACGGGTAGATGTTCGTGTAAGGATCGCTCAGCAGGAAGAACTCGAGTTCGCCAAGCGCGTGCAGTTCTGTCCCGGTTCGCTCGCGGAGCAACTGCGAAGCGCGCGCCACAATCGTGTCCAGCGCGAAGGGAACCAGTTGACCGTCGCGGTTCAGGTAGCGGCAAGTGAGGTCCAGCGATCGCTCGTCGAACGGATTCAGGAACGCAGTCTTGTAGATCGGAACGACGTAGAGATCAGACGATTCGGCCTCCACCGCACCCTTGAACAGCGATGAGCCGTCCACCCGTTCGCCGTCGGCGAGGATGCGTTCGGCCTGGGTGCGGTTGGATATCGGAACCTTCAGCTCTTTGTATTTGCCGTCGAGCGCCGTGTAGTGCAGTGTGATGCGCTCGATCTGCTTCTGCTCGATAACGCGGATGAGGTCTTCGCGCGTGAACTGTTCGCGCGGCTTATCAACGATGAGACTGATCGGATTGGTAAGTGCGTAATTTTGCTGCGTTGTGCCCATAAGTGGCCTCAGACGAAAACCCTGTACTTTCTCAGGGCTGCCAGGGTTGGGCAAGGCAGCATGTCACAGGCAGGGGTGACTAGTTCGGCGCGTCAGGTCTGCTGATCGAAGTAAGCGAGCGCACGATGCGATCACCCCCCCGAGTTGACAGCAGGTGAAGTTTGGCCTTGTTCGGAGGGTAGGCCTGTTCTTGCCATTTTCCACGCAGCCAAGTGCGTTTCCGGGGGGCAGCATCACTGCGCAGCCAGCAGTCGAGAGTTCACCACGAACCTCCGGCGCGGATTTGGACACCGCAACCCGGGCAAACGTTGCACTCCGCCCAGAGCGGGCCATATTACGCGAAGAGGAACTCTTTTGTTCTTAGCTCGCGAATGGTATCGCGCAGTTTGGCCGCTTTCTCAAACTCGAACTTCTTCGCAGCCTCGCGCATTTCGTTCTCAAGGCGTGCGATGTAGGCGTCCAGCTCTTCCTGCGACTTGAATTCCGGAATCTCGTCGGACTGAGCGGTGAGGTCGGCGTAGTCCGCCTGCAAGATTTGCGCCAACGACATTTCGACTGGCCGCACGATGGACATCGGGGTGATGCCGTGCTCCTCGTTATAGGCCTGCTGGATGGCGCGGCGGCGTTCGGTTTCGTCCATCGCTTTTCGCATGGAGTCGGTCATCGTGTCCGCGTATAGGATGGCGCGTCCGTTCACGTTGCGTGCGCAGCGGCCGATTGTCTGAATCAGCGAACCTGAAGAGCGCAGAAATCCTTCCTTGTCGGCATCGAGCACGGCCACAAGCGACACTTCAGGCAGGTCAAGACCTTCACGGAGCAGGTTGATGCCGATGAGCACGTCGAACTCGCCCTTGCGAAGGTCACGCAGGATCTTCACGCGTTCAAGGGTTTCGATTTCCGAGTGCATGTACCGGCAGCGCACGCCGACCTCGCTGTAGTACTCGGCCAGGTCCTCGGCCATTCGCTTGGTGAGCGTGGTCACGAGAACGCGCTCGCCGAGACGGACGCGCTCACGAATCTCATGCAGCAGGTTATCGATTTGACCCTTTACCGGACGGACTTCCACTTCGGGGTCGATGAGGCCGGTAGGCCGGATGATCTGCTCGACCACCACGCCTGCGGACTTGGTCAACTCATACGGTCCGGGCGTGGCTGAAACATAAATCGCCTGGTTTACGCGCGTCTCGAATTCCTCGAATTGCAGCGGACGGTTATCCAGCGCAGAGGGGAGACGAAATCCGTATTCGATCAGGTTCTCTTTCCGGGAACGGTCACCGTGCCACATGCCATGAATCTGCGGGACGGTCTGGTGCGACTCGTCTATAAAGAGCAGAAAATCGCGAGGCACGTAGTCGAGGAGCGTTGGCGGAGGCTCTCCCGGCAGCCGTCCCGTGAAATGGCGCGAGTAGTTCTCGATGCCGTGGCAGTAGCCCATCTCCTTGATCATTTCGAGGTCGAAGCGCGTGCGCTGGTGTATCCGCTGCGACTCCACCAGGCGGCCCTGGTTCTCAAGCTCTTTCTCCCACCACGCCAACTCTTCGAGGATCGAATCTATGGCGTTCTTCTTCGTCTCCGGCTTCATCACGTAGTGGGATTTCGGATAGATGGGCAGGCGCGCGTACTTCTGCTTCACGGTGCCGAACAATGGGTCTATCTGCGAGAGCGACTCGATTTCGTCTCCCCACAGTTCGATCCGATAAGCGTTGTCATCGTAGGTGGGATAGACCTCGATGACGTCCCCACGGACGCGGAACGTACCACGCCGGAAGTCCTCGTTTGTGCGCTCGTAAAGGATTTCCACCAGCTTGCGGGTGATGTCCTCGCGCTTGATCTTCTGCCCCTTCTCAAGGAAGAGCAGCATGCCGTAGTACGCTTCCGGCGAGCCGAGACCGTAAATGCAGCTTACGGACGCGATGATGATCGTGTCGCGGCGCTCGAACAGCGACTTAGTGGCGGAAAGGCGCAGCTTGTCCAGCTCGTCATTGATTGTCGCTTCCTTCTCAATGTAAACGTCGGCGGAAGGAATATAGGCCTCGGGCTGGTAATAGTCGTAGTAGCTGACGAAGTATTCAACCGCGTTGTGCGGGAAGAAGCTCTTGAACTCGTGATAGAGCTGTGCGGCCAGGGTTTTGTTGTGCGCCATGATCAGCGCCGGGCGGTTTACCTGCTCAATGACCTTGGCCATTGTGTAGGTCTTGCCGGAGCCCGTTACGCCTAGCAGCACCTGGTGCTTCTCACCTTCGTGCACACTACGGGTGAGTGACTCGATTGCCTTGCCCTGGTCTCCACGAGGCTTGTAGTCGCTGACGAGCTTGAATTCCATGTTCTTCCTGACGAGCGGCAACAAATTGCCCGGCACGCTTACAGAATGAAATCCGAGCGGGTGGGCATCTTTCGATTATAAAGCGGGAAATCAGGGGCGGGTGACCGACAACGGACAGGAGAAAGGGACAGGTCTCTTCGGCGATGGTGACCTGTCCCGTTTCGTTGCTACTAGTCCAAAGCCGGCTTTTGCGGTTCGACTTTCTCCCAGGCGCCGGTTGCCAGGTAATCATGAATCGACTTGGCGGCCTTGCGTCCCGCGCCCATGGCGAGGATGACTGTCGCGCCACCCGTGACGATGTCGCCGCCGGCGAAGACGCCGCGTTTGGAGGTCCGCAGCGTCTCGGGGTCGGCGTCGATGTATCCCCACTTGTTTGTCTTCAGGTCGGGCGTGGTTGACTGTACGAGCGGGTTGGCCGTCGTACCGACGGCGATCACGGCCATGGTGATCGGCAGATCGAACTCAGACCCTGTTACTGCCACGGGCCGCCTGCGTCCCGAAGCGTCCGGCTCGCCGAGTTCCATGCGAACGCAACGCGCCGCACGCAGCCAGCCGTTTTCATCACCAAGGAACTCGACCGGATTGGTGAGGGTCATTAACTGAATGCCCTCTTCCTTCGCGTGCTTGATTTCCTCAACGCGAGCGGGCATTTCGGCTTCGCTTCGGCGGTAGATCAGGTATGCGTTGCGGGCGCCGAGGCGCAGGGCGGTTCGCACCGCATCCATCGCGGTGTTGCCGCCACCCACCACGGCTATGTCCTTCCCGCGGCAGTTGTAAACGGGCTCGTCATATTCAGGAAAACGGTAGGCACGCATCAGGTTAATGCGCGTCAGGAATTCATTCGCCGAATAGACGCCATTGAGGTTCTCGCCCGGGGCGTTCAGGAACTGGGGAAGGCCCGCGCCGGTAGCGACGAACAGAGCGTCGTACCCTTCTTCGCCAAAGAGTTCGTCGATCGTGACAGTCTTTCCAACAACTACGTTCGTCTCGAACTCGACTCCCATTGCGCGGAGGTTATCGATTTCCTGGCGGACGATCTTCTTCGGCAGGCGGAATTCGGGGATGCCGTAAACGAGAACGCCCCCGAGTTCATGCAGCGCTTCGAAGACGCGGACCTTATGCCCTCTCTGGATGAGGTCGCCCGCGGCGCTCAGTCCTGCTGGACCGCTGCCGACGATGGCCACTTTCTTTCCGCTTGCCGGAGCGATTTCAGGTAGGCCGAGCTTCCCAACGGCCTGCTCGTAGTCGGCGACGAAGCGCTCAAGATGTCCAATCGCAACGGACGAGCCCTTCTTGCCCAGCACACAGCCGCCTTCGCACTGCTCGTCCTGCGGACACACGCGTCCGGTGATGGCCGGCAGCACGTTGTCTTCGCGTACTTTTGCGGCAGCGCCGAGATAGTCACCCGCGAGCACGAGGTCGATGAACTCGCGTACCTTAACGCCGACCGGACAATCATGCATGCAGTTCGGCTTGGCGCAGGCAAGGCATCGCAGGGCTTCCTGCTTCGCAAGTTCCGGCAAATAGCCGAGATTCACTTCCTCGAAGTTCGCGGCGCGCGCCTGCGGAGCCTGTTCCGGCATATGCTGCCGGTTGATCTTCATGCGCTCCTTCAGCGGGAGGGGATTGTGCTTGATGACTTCGTCGCTCATTGTTGCCCTCCTGCTGCGCTGGCCGCCTCGAGCCTGCACTGGCGTCGTACTTCTTCCACCTGTTCCGCCGCGCGCGCCTTGAATTCTTCCAGCGCTTCGTGCTCCATGTCCCGGTACATCGTGTTGCGCTTGGCGAGTACTGCGAAATCTACCTTGTGCGCGTCGAACTCGGGACCATCCACACAGGCGAATTCGCTCTTGCCCTCCACGGACACTCGGCACCCGCCGCACATTCCAGTGCCATCGACCATGATCGAGTTCAGGCTGACGATTGTGTGTATGCGCTCCCCGCGCGTGGTTTCCGCAACGGCGCGCATCATCGGAACTGGGCCGATTGCCAGCACAACGTGTATCGGCACCCCGTTCTGGATTAACTGCTTCAACTTATCAGTGACCAGCCCTTTGTCGCCGTACGAACCGTCATCCGTGACGACGTAAGTGGCATCGCTTACGGCGCGAACTTCTTCTTCGAGGATGACCAGTTCCTTTGTGCGCGCGCCGATGATGGAGATGACCTTGTTGCCGGCACGCTTCATGGCCGCCGCCGTGGGATAAGCGATTGCGGTGCCAACTCCTCCGCCAATCACCACCACGGTGCCATGCAGGGACACGTCAGAAGGCTTACCGAGAGGACCCACCACATCGAGGATTGCGTCGCCGGCTTCCAGCGAGTTCATCAGGTACGTGGTCTTCCCGATCGACTGGACGATAAGGTCGATGGTGCCGCGCTCGGGGTCGGAGCAGGCGATGGTGAGCGGGATTCGCTCTCCGTGGTCATGCAACCGGACGATGACGAACTGCCCCGCTTTCTGCTTGCGGGCGATCCGAGGCGCCTCGATAGTGAACCGCTTGATGCCGGGCGCTAAGAACTCGGCCCGCCTGATCCTGAACATTCCTGTCGGTCCCTTCTTGGTTCTGGTGCTCTATTTTCCGCCGAGAAAAGCACACCGCACTGTGATTCGGGTCACACCGCCAAGCTGCACACTGGCAACCGCGGTCAACCCCGGTTCAGCGCCGCGAGCATCTCTTCCGGCTTGTCCACGAGCACATCGGGAGGTGCGGCCTCGAGCGAGTGGGGTGCCAGGCCGTACGTGAGACCAACCGAGTACGCACCTGAATTGCGGGCAGTAAGCACGTCATTATTTGAATCGCCGATGATCACGGTTTCTTCCGCGGTCACCCCGGCTTCCTTCATCAGTTCGAACGCACCATGGGGGTCGGGTTTCTTCGTGTGAAAGCTGTTGCCGCCATAAACCTGAAAGAAGAACTTTTCCATCCCAAGTCCGGTCACGATCCGGCGCGACGGGCCGACTGGCTTGTTGCTTAGCACCGCCATCTGCCGTTGCGTGCCATTGGTTCCGTGCTGGAGTTGCTGAAGCACGTCGATTGTGCCGGGATAGACGTAGGTCGTGTCCAGCAGGTGCTCGCGGTAGTACTTCATGAAGTACTCGAGCGCTTGCGTCACAAGATGTTCTTCATCGGGGTCGCCAAGCGCACGTCGGATGAGCATGGGCGCGCCATCGCCGATATAAGTGGCGATCACGTCACACGGAAGTTCTGCGCGGTTCATCCAGCGCAGCATGGCATTCACGCTGGACGCGAGGTCGATACGCGAATCGACGAGCGTGCCGTCGAGGTCGAAAATCAGCAACTTGATCCGGTCGCCCGGGATGGGGCGATTGATTTTGAGCATCGAAGCCGGGTTCCTTTACATCCCATTCTCTGCGGTTCTTCCGCAGACGCAGCAGTGTGCACTGCCGTTGGTCGCAGATGACTAGGCCATTGTAAACGTCAGGATGGGCAGTGCTTGCGGCGATTCCTGTCCCTCACATGGGACGCCGCGTCCGGGGTGGACGCGCACTTTATCGCGAGGAAATCCGAATGACGCCTCAGACGGAAGTTGCCGTCGAGAAGAAGACGTACGAAGGCCTCACACGCGAACAACTGATCCAGATATACCGCCTCATGTACCTCTCGCGGCGCATCGATGACCGCGAAATCCTGCTGAAGCGTCAGCAGAAGATATTCTTCCAGATTTCCGGCGCCGGCCATGAAGCCCTGCTTGCGGCCGCAGGATTGCTGCTCCGACCGGGTTACGACTGGTTCTATCCGTACTACCGCGACCGGGCCCTTTGCCTCGCCCTGGGCATGTCGCCTTACGAGCAACTGCTTGAGGCTGTCGGCGCCGCCGACGATCCGAACTCCGGGGGGCGCCAGATGCCGTCCCATTGGGGACACAAGAAGCTGAACATCGTCACCCAGTCGTCTCCGACGGGCACCCAGTACCTGCAAGCTGTCGGCTGCGCCGAAGCCGGACGCTACTTCAACGCGCATCCGGACGCGGCGGCAAAGCACGACGGCGACTACCGACAGTTCAAGGACGTCATCTTCCACGGCGACGAAGTCGTTTGCGTCTCCAGCGGCGAGGGCACAACCAGCCAGGGTGAATTCTGGGAGGCCTTGAACACTGCCTGTAATCGCAAGCTGCCGGTACTGTTTCTCATCGAGGACAACGAATACGCAATCTCGGTGCCGGTGGAAGTTCAGACCGCCGGGGGAAGCATCTCGAAGCTGGTGCAGGGCTTCCCGGACTTGAAGATCCAGGAGTGCGACGGGACTGACCCGATAGCGAGCTACGCCTGCCTGAAGCAGGCAATTGAACACGTGCGCTCCGGCAAAGGTCCGGCCCTTGTTCATGGACACGTGATCCGTCCGTACTCCCATTCGCTCTCGGATGACGAGAAACTCTACCGTCCGGAAACCGAACGACAGAAGGACGCGCAGCGCGATCCGATCACGAAGTTCCAGATGTTCCTCATTCGCGAGGGAGTCCTCGACGAAGCGGGCATTGATGCGCTGGAAAAGGAAGTAGAGCGCGAAGTGCAGGAAGCGACCGACAGAGCGCTGGAAGCGGCTTTCCCGGCCCACGGCTCGTATAAAGACTTCGTGTATTCTCCCGACCTCGACCCGGCTTCCGCCGTCTTCGACCGCTCTCCAGCTTTCGTGGACGTGAACGTAGCCCACGTGACGGCCGGTGACGAAGCGACGAAGCCCGCAGCCACGGGCGGCGAAAAGACGATGGCCGACCTGATCAACGCTTGTCTGCGAGACGAGATGCGGCGTGACGAGCGGATCGTCCTCTTCGGCGAGGACGTGGCCGACTGCTCCCGCTGTGAGTACCTTGAGCAGAAGCTGGTAAAGGGCAAAGGCGGCGTCTTCAAACTGACTGCCGGGTTGCAGGCGGAGTTCGGCGCAGAACGCGTCTTCAACTCGCCTCTCGCTGAAGCCAACATCGTGGGTCGTGCCGTTGGCATGGCGACGCGAGGGATGAAGCCGGTCGTCGAGATTCAGTTCTTCGACTACATCTGGCCTGCGATGCAGCAGCTTCGCAACGAGCTTCCGCTGATCAGGTGGCGATCGAACAATGCATTTTCGGCTCCGGCAGTGGTTCGCGTTGCCATCGGAGGCTATCTCACAGGCGGTTCGATTTATCACTCGCAGTGCGGGGAAAGCATCTTTACGCACACCCCGGGTATGCGGGTGGTCTTTCCGTCAAACGCGCTGGACGCGAACGGCCTGCTGCGCACGGCTATCCGATGCGACGACCCTGTGATGTTCCTTGAGCACAAGCGCCTGTACCGAGAGACCTACGGTCGCGCCCCGTATCCGGGCACGGACTACATGATCCCGTTCGGCAAGGCTCGCGTGGTCCAGCAGGGAACGGACCTCACGATTGTCACCTACGGCGCGCTGGTGCCTCGATCATTGCAGGCAGCACAACGGGCCGAGCGCGAGCACGGCATCAGCGTAGAACTCATCGACCTGCGCACGTTGAGTCCCTACGACTGGGAGGCCATCGCGAACTCCGTCCGGAAGACCAACCGCGTCATTGTGGCCCACGAGGACATGTTGAGCTGGGGTTACGGCGCCGAGATCGCGGCGCGAATCGCAGACGAGTTGTTCGAGGACCTCGATGCTCCTGTCAGGCGGGTTGCGGCGAAGGACACGTTCGTTGCCTATCAGCCGCAATTGGAGGACGAAATCCTTCCACAGTCGGAAGATGTATATCGGGCCATCGTGGAACTCACGAAGTTCTAGTGACGTGCAGTTAACTGCAAAGAACGTAGCCGGCCTTTGCGCCGGCTACTACTTTTCAGAGGCTCTCTGCAGTTGATACGACAAACGAGTCCGATACCGGACAGCAGCCACCAGCTACTCTCTACTTTTTCCGTCCAAACAGCCAGTCCAGCGAAAACGCACCGGCGCCCATCACCATGTGCACGAAGGCTGCGGCCGAAAGCATCAGTGTGAACTGGTAGTTGCCGGGTCCGGTGAAGCCGCGCGGGTAGTGAACCTTGAACAGTGCCACTAGCATGTTGACGAGCACGAAGATGGCAACGATGCGAGTGCCCAGTCCCGCAATCAGCAGTATGCCGCCGAAGAACTCCGCTATGGCCGACGGATAGGCAAGCCAGCCGGGCATTCCCAGCTTCACAACGGAGGCATAGTGCTCTCCCATGCCTCCGAATATCTTGCCCTTGCCGTGGGCGACCATGATCGCACCAAGCGAGACCCGCAGGATTAGCAGCGCCAACGGCTGCAAGCGGTCGAGGAATTTCACCTATGCCTCCGCCTTAAGTGCGGCTTTGTTTACGGAATGGGCCGCTTCTTCCGGGCTTTGCATCGTGTACTCGATGTGGATGGCTCGTGCTTCCACTTCCTCAAGGAAGCGCTCTGCGGGAACGTCGATTTCCTGGCGTACAGCGCCTCGCTTCGCAATCTCGCCTGTGACCATCATCTGGAGAACGATAGATGCAGGCCATGCGGTTGTCCGCATCATCGAGGTCAGCTTGGTCGCGCGATCATAGTGGTCGATCATGGTGAACGCGGCGACGCGGTCTTTCTTGTGAGCTTCGATGCGCAGGATGGTGACGTCCGGTTCGTTGCCCGCGAACTTCTCTTCGAAGATCTTTGTTGTCAGTGCCCGCGGAACGATTTCCTGTTTGCCGATCTTTACCGGCTTGCTTGAGAACAGGCCGAGATCGTACAGCGCGCGGATGATGGCGTAGTGCCCCTGGTATCTCAGGGTCTTCTCGAAACACTCGCCCACTTTGCCCTGGAACGTCTCCGGCAGCGTCGAGGTCCCGCCGGACGTATGAAACGCATCCAGAGGCGGGAAGCCATTGATGATGAATACTTCCGGTTCGCTGAGAGGTTCGATGGTGGTGACTTTACCTTTGCGAAGGATTCGCGCAGGCTCCACGTACTCGTTGATGAGGCCTTCAACAGAAAAGACGAGTTGATAGTTGAACGGCCGCTTGGGCTCCGCCGGCAAGCCTCCCACGTATATTTCGAGCGAATCGGCGCTGCCCCCAAGCCGTCGAACAAGCTCACCGCCGAGGATCGACGCCATGCCGGGCGAGAGTCCGCAATCGGGTGCGATTCCTATCTTGCGCGAGGCGGCTTTCTTGTCCAGCGCAAGTTCCTCCCGGACCACGGTATTGTTGCCGCCAAGGTCGGCGAAGTGGCAGCCGGCGTCGATTGCGGCTTTGGCGAGCGTCAGATTGTGGAAGTAGGGAACCGCGCTGAGCGCGCCGTCATGGGCCTTCATCAGCCTGGTAACAGCGCCCTGCTTCGCCGCGTCGATTTTCGCAGCCTTGACCTTCTTCCCACGGGCCAGCTTGTTGATGCGCTTCGTGGCATTTTCTGCGCGTTCGGCGTCTCCGTCGGCCAGTGTTACCGATTCAACCTGCGGCGAGCGTGCCATGTCATACGCTGCCGACGAACCCATCATTCCGGCCCCAATCACGAGAAGTCTCATCAGTGCGCTCCTGCGGGAACTGTGAACGACACGTCAGCTTACTTCAACTTTGGTCGCGTATGCGAGTTCCGATCGGCCATTTACCACTTATGGAATATGAAGAACACGGCCAGGATGATGAAGGCGAACCCGACCGCATAGTTCCATCGGAACTTCTCCCCCAGGTAGAAAACGGAGAAAACTGCGAAGACGATCAGTGTGATGACCTCCTGGATCGTCTTGAGCTCCGCCGCGTTGAACCTGCCGTAGCCTATGCGGTTCGCCGGGACCTGGAAGCAATACTCGAGAAACGCAATCATCCAGCTTGCGATGATGACCTTGGGTAGCGCGCTGTCCCGGTACTTGAGGTGCCCGTACCACGCGAAGGTCATGAAGACGTTGGAAATCGTGAGCAGAACGAGGGTCCACATTGTGCTTTGGAACAGTGTGACCCAAGGGTGCTCACCTGCACAAGAAGAACACCCGGCCAGTTTCGCCCGTCATCCCAAGGTCGCTTTGGGCGTCCAGTGCGGCGATCTCGCGGAAGCTCGCCTGTGCCAGCGCGTTCTCCACTTCGGCCCGGGTGTGGCACTTCTGGACAATCGTAAAATCCAACCGCGTCCACTCGTTCTTGCCATTCGGCTTCTGGAATACGGTGATCAGGTTCGTGCCGATGCGGCGGTCGGGCTCGTACATAGGACGAACGATGCAAACGCTCTCGTCCGTGACGCGCGAGAACGATCCTCGCCAACGCTTCAAGTATGCCTCCTCCATGTTCAGGTCGAAAATGAAGGGAGCGTCGGGTTTCAAGGCGCGCCGCACATTTCGGAACACGCGGACAAGGTGACCGGTGACCATATGCGACAGGCTGTTGAAGCTCGAAACAACAGCGTCGAAGTCTCTTCCTACGTCGAATTCGCGCGCATCGGCCTGCTCGAAGCGGCAGCCTGGGGCGTTATTGCGGGCGTATTCGAGCATGCTGGAAGAGGTGTCCACTCCTACCACGCGAAAGCCGCGGCTCGAAAGCGCCCTTGCGAGCTGGCCTGTGCCACAGCAGAGATCGAGCACGCGCGAACCCTCGGGTAGAGTCTCGAGTAGCAGCCGGGAGATCGCCGGCATCATCTTCTCGGCAAAGTCCTCCGCAATCCACTGGTTGTAGATTCCGGCGAACGACCCATAATCGGACTCAACGTGGGGATTGTCCTGCACTGGTAAGTTCTTGGACATCGCAAGAGTGGATTATGGGAGTGAGGTATGTAGTTGCCCGAAAATCGGGAGCTGGTACAGCTCTCACCCGAGTGCAAGGTCATCCGCAGACTCGAGCGGCGTGCCGCAGTTCCGGCAGATTACAGCCGAGCAGTCGCCGCAGGTAAGCGGGTCGGAAACTTCCCGGGCGCAAGTGGGACAGTACAAGGGGACTGCGCGGATCACCGGCTGATTTTCGCTGTTTGGTGTCATGGCCGAAGCGACTGTAGCATAAAGAGGGAAAGGGAAAACATGGCCGAACTGACACCGGACGAGCGTCTTCAACGGGAATTCAACCGCTGGGCGGACGAAGGCCGCGGCGAGGAGATGGAGAGGCACCACATCTCTATCGCGGAGCAGGCAATCAAGCTGATGGACCTCAAGCCCGGAGAGCGTGTGCTGGATCTTGGCTGCGGTTCGGGCTGGGCGTCACGCCTGATGGCGCGCCTGGTGGGAGACACGGGGCAGGTGGTCGGCTTGGATGTGTCCGATGAAATGATCCGGCGGGCGCGAGCCACGTCACGTGATTTCGACAACATCCTTTTTGCCTGGGGTTCGGCGACCCAAATTCCGTGGCAGGAAAACTTCTTCGACAAGGTACTCTCGATTGAGTCCTTCTACTACTACCCGGACCAGGAACTCGCATTGGCCGAGTTGTTCCGAGTCATGGCGCCGATGGGACGTTTGTTCATCCTCATCAACCTGTATAAGGACAACCCGTACTCGTTGAGGTGGGTGGATGAGTTGGCTGTACCTGTTCAGGTGCGCTCGGAAGCCGAGTACGTCGAGATGTTGTCGCGCCACACGTTCTCTGATGTGCAGGCGTTCAGGATTCCTGACCTCACCCCGACTCCGGAAACTTACAGCGGGAAGTGGTTCGCGAACGCGGACGAGCTTCGTGAGTTCAAGAAGATTGGAGCGTTGCTGCTGACTGCGCAGAAACCGGATATTCACGTTCCGCCGCGCGCTATCGAGGTGTACTGATCCGAACAAACCGGGGGCGGACGCCTTTGCCTGGGGCGAGGTTCAAGCGTCCGCCACCGGCCTGCTGTGCACAGCAAGACTCGTAAACCGACGCTTACAACCGCCCCTCGCTCTTTTCATCGGTGAGCAGGTTCGTCGGCGCGCTCAGGCTTTTGCCGTCGCTTGCGTGGCGAACCATGATCCGCCCATTGACCGTCTCCATGCGGATAGTGGCGCCGCCGTTGCCCAGCTTTCCTTCGAGCTTGCGTCCCACGTAGCGGCCCTTTTGTATCGGGAGTTTCCAGTCGTTCGAAATCGCGCCGTTCAGTGTCGTTGCGCGCAGCGTGGCTTCCACGTCCGAAGGTAACGTCAGCTCGATCCTTCCGTTGACGCTTTCAAGATCAATGAGATCGTTCTGGACGCGGTCGAAGCTTACATCCAGCGAGCCGTTGACGGTGGAGAGCTTGGAGCGCCCGGCAAGCCCGCGTGCTGACAACCGCCCATTGACGCAATCCGCGCGGACTTCATTCCCAACGCCTTCCATGGTGAGTTCGCCGTTCACCAGGCTCACGTCCGTGAGTTTCAGGTTCCGGGGAAGCGTTATCGAGTAGTCCACCTTTGCGGCGCTGTCATGCCTTGCCCGCCGCCATCCTGAGCGCTCGGGATACTTCGTTTTCACGCGGACGGCATTACTCGTCGCATCGACGACGATCTGCGCCTCATCTAGTCGCTCTTTGCTTTGTGCGAACTTTGCCGCGTCCACTTTGACTTCGTTGCGGTCCCAAACCGAAACCCGAACATCGCCGTTCACGTTGTCGAGTTCGAACGTGCCATTCGCAGCGAGCGGATACGTTTGGTGGAACTCTTCTCGAAGCTGGTTCCCCTTCGATTCCTGGGCAGGTGCAGTGGAGACCGTAAGAATGAGAGCGAAGATGGTTCCGCACACCGCTCCGACGATGGCAGACCGAGTACGTCGTTTCATTATTCCTCCTAGCTGGAGGAATAGACGGAGAGCTTTGGAAATGGTGAGTGCCCTCGATCATAAATACGAAAGGGACGCTTTGTGCGCGTCCCTTTGCGGAGAGTTAGCGGAGTGCTATTCAGCGACAACGAATACCGGCTGTTGGCGCGGACAGGCTGCGTCTGATGTGCAGTTCGCGAAGTCTGCGAATGGCGCGTCAAGATCGACCGTCTTCGTGTCCGTGGACGTACGGATGACTGAGATTCCCGGTGGCCGGACGATGCTGTTGTCGGCGCCGCGGGTGTACTCGTTGTTCGCGACAAGCACACGGCTGCTGTCCGATGCAGCGGCAATCGAAACAGGACGTGTGCCGACCTTGATCGTATTCGCCCGCGGCTGCAGGCTGAGCGCATCGATCACCGTCACGTCATTCGAACCCGAATTCGCCACATACACGCGCGAGCCATCACGCAGTGGCGCAATGGAAACAGGCTGCGATCCCACCTGAGCAGTGCCGATCAGGGTCACCGACGCCGGCGAAGTAGCGGAAGCATCCAGCACGCTAACGCTGTTGCTGCCGCGATTGGCAACATAAACACGCAGCAATCTCGGGTCGTAGATGGCAAACACCGGCTCGGTACCGGTCGAGATCGTCCGCACGACAGTATCCGTCGCCGTGTCGATCACCGACACATCACCCGATCCCCGATTCACCACGAACACCATCGTGCCGGACGGATGCGACACTGCCCACACCGGGTCATCGCCAACGTCGATCGTCTTCAGTTGTGCCCCATCGGCGACAGCGAGAACGGTCACCGTACCCGACCCGCCATTGACCACGTAGGCCTTGCGCTGGCTGCTGGAAACACCAACCGCCACGGGATTGCTGCCAACCGGAACGGTAAGTCTCACCGCCGCACTAGAGGCGGAGATGAAGCTGGCTGTGTTCGTGCCCGAGTTTGCGACCACAACAGTAGCGTTCGCGACAGAACCTTCCGTCACGGACGCGGCAAACACAGGCGCCGACCCGGCCGGTAGAGATGAAACCGTCGCGGTGCCCCGTGTCTGCGAAACCGTGTTGTCCACTCGGTTCGGGATATAAATGGACGCCAAGCCCGAAGGCCCCGGGGCAATCATCATGGGCTGCCGCCCAACTTCCCGATACTCAAGAATGCTTTCACCGGGAACGCTGAGCGTGGTCACTGTGCCCGCGCAGGGTGGCGCTCCGCCTCCCGGGCATGTGCCGTTGGCGAGTCCGGGGTTCTGACTCAGCACAAAAGCCAGGCTCGACGTTGCTGGATCGCCGCCGGGATTCTGAATCGGAATCACGATTGGGCGATACGTGTCTCCGCAGCCGGCGGCAACAACAAAGCCGGCCAGCGTGAGGGCGAGTGCGATGACTCGCGTGCGTTTCGACTTCTTTGAGAAGTTCAGCATGTGGAATTACCTATTGTAGCGGGAAGAAATGAGGGGAGGCCAGAGGCAGCTTGCAATCGCCGGATCAAGACGCCAAGCACGTGCCCCCAACCCGAGTCCGATCTCGCAGTCCTTGCAGACCACACTTCGTCCGGAAAGCAGCTCTGTTATCATTGCGGTACTCTGAAACCAGCGTCCCTGCCGCAATCCGAGGTGATTGTTTCAGTGTCGACATCGGTCAGTCCTTCGGACTCCGCAACAAGCAACATTGAGCGGTTGACGGATCCGATTGCCAAGCCCCAGGTTACGACTATCCGCGCCTCTCGCGGATGGGTGGCGCTTCGGCTTCGGGACCTCTGGGACTATCGCGAACTCCTGTATTTCCTCGTCTGGCGCGACCTGAAAGTCCGCTACAAGCAGACTATCCTGGGCGCAGCCTGGGCCGTCCTCCAGCCCCTCATGACCATGCTTGTGTTCAGCGCGTTTTTCGGGCGTCTGGCCAAGGTGCCGTCGGACGGAGTTCCGTACCCGGTATTCGCCTACTGTGCACTGGTGCCGTGGCAGTTGTTCTCGAATTCGCTGACAGAAGCTGCGAACAGCCTTGTAAACCAGCAGCACCTGCTGAAGAAGGTCTATTTCCCGCGCCTGATCATGCCAATCTCGCCGCTTGGCGCCGCGCTCATGGACTTCGGTGTGGCATTCGCAACACTTCTCGCCCTCATGGCGTATTACCGCATCGCACCTGGTCTGTATCTTCTGGTGCTGCCGGCTTTTCTGCTGCTGGCACTGACCACAGCTCTCGGCGCAGGGCTTTGGCTCGCCGCGCTCAATGTTGAGTACCGTGACATCCGCTACACGGTTCCGTTCATGGTGCAGTTCTGGATGTTCGCGACGCCTATCGCCTATCCGAGCAGTCTCGTACCCGAGAACCTCCGGGTGCTCTATGGATTGAACCCGATGGCCGGTGTGGTTGAAGGCTTTCGGTGGGCGCTCCTCGGCACGCGCTCGGCCGATCTTGGAATGATTTGCGTCTCTGCCGTTGTGAGCGCGGTGCTTCTGGTCAGCGGACTGGCTTACTTCCGTCGGCTTGAAAAGTCCTTCGCGGACTTAGTGTGAAAGAGGCCGGTATGCTCGCGATCCGCACAGACGCAGTAAGCAAACGATACCGGCTTGGGGAGTGGGTACCTTATCGAACTCTCCGCGAGTCGATCATGGATTTTGTTCGGCGGCCCTTCGGTTACGTCGTTAGAGAAAAACGTGAATACACGTGGGCGCTTCGTGATGTCAGTATCCAGATTGGCTGCGGCGAGGTGGTGGGGATTATCGGGCGGAATGGTTCGGGGAAATCTACCCTGCTCAAGATACTTTCGCGCATTACGGAACCGACCGAGGGGGCCGCGGAAATCCGTGGCAGAGTGGGGAGCCTGCTTGAAGTTGGCACAGGTTTCCACCCGGAACTCACCGGGCGCGAAAACATTTATCTGAACGGCGCCATCCTCGGCATGAAACGCGCCGAGATCAAGCACAACTTCGACGAGATCGTTGCCTTTGCCGAAATCGAGAAGTTCATCGACACTTCCGTAAAGCACTACTCAAGTGGCATGTACTTGAGGCTGGCTTTCGCCGTCGCGGCGCACCTTCAGCCCGAGATTCTGCTCGTTGATGAGGTGCTCGCTGTCGGCGATGCCGCATTCCAGCGCAAGTGCCTTGGGAAGATGGACGATGTCGCACGACAGGGTCGCACGGTGCTCTTCGTCAGTCACAACATGGGAGCCGTGCATCGCCTTTGCAGCAGGGCGATTTGGCTCGACAACGGACAGGTCCGCGATCAGGGAAGCGCCGCGCGCGTAATTGAACGCTACATAGCGCAGGACATCGAGACAGAAGGAGAGCGCCACTGGAGCGATGAGCGGCGTCCCGGCGACCACACTACCCGTCTCTGCGCCGTTCGCATCTGCCAGCCCTCCGGGGTGCCGTGCGCGGCAATCGACATTCGCAAGCCTTTCGATATCGAGATTGATAACGAGTTCGCCGAAGACCTTCCCGAGATCAGCATCGGCCTGCGAATACTCTCGCCCGACGGACAAATCATCTTTCATAGCGCTGACTCGGTCATCCAGACGCCCCTTCGCCATCCCGCCGGACGCTACGTGAGCGTGTGTCAGTTTCCTGCTTATGCCCTCAACGCGGGCCGATACACACTCAGCGTGACGGCAGACGTTCCGGGGCGCTCGATCGTTTACGTGCAGGATGCTGTCCTCAGCTTTTCAGTCGAGCGCACGTGCGCCGACCTGGAACGCTACGGTGCATACGTCTGGCGCGGTTGGATTGGCCCCAAGCTGGTGAACTGGATAGGGCGAGAACTCCCCGCACCTCCGGGAGCGGACGCACGATGACGCGCGCCGAATTAGACGTTCGCACCGTTTTTGCCCGCATCCGCCGACTTCTTGCCGGCACGGCGCGAAGTGAGCCGTTACGCGAAACTGCGCTCGTCAAACCTTGCGGATTCCTGCCGGTCCGCGCTACATGCGAGATGGCGCTGCGAAAATTCGCCGCACTCAGTGACGGGCAGACGTGCACCATACTGGGTGGCCAGTTTCCGTTTTCCAGCGAGACTCCAAACATCTTCTTCCGCGACGATGCGGTTTTCGAGCTGCCTACTATTGTCGCCCGGGCGCAGTTCAAACAATTGCTCGAGCAGTTGAAGCCGGACGAGTGGGCACACATTTGGCACCCGCATCCGTTATGCAGTTCGGAGTTCTCCTGGGTCCCATCCACCGAAGAGCTGCTCGCGATTACACGCAGCGTATCGAGTCTTGAAGTGGTGCAGTACTCGTCCGATTTCGACCGCTCCGGCCGTGCGTTCCTGAGCTTGCGCCGTTCGCGGACGTCTCCGACCGCAACGCTGTCGTCTTCCGACTTGCGTGGCCGGACCGTGAATTTCTATTTCTGGCGACCGTCCTCCAGTACGCATTCCAGCCGCGTGCTGGCGACCCAGTTTGTGCATGAGTTGGGGCGCGCGGGGATGAAGGTCAGGTGCTACGGCTTCAACGACCATGTCGGCGTGGACGGGCAGACGCAGGACGATATCTTCATCGGCCATCCCGGCTCTTGGCTGCGCGAAGCGCGTGAATTCGGCGCTCGCCATGTGCTCATGTACACGAACGCTGGGCCTTTTGTCGCCGTGAAGAACAATCCTGAGTACGAATCGAACGCCACACTGGCCGAGCAATACCGTATGTGCGATGGCATCATCGTGTGCTGCGGGCCACGGTGGAGGTACGCGACTGAATGGCCTGAGCCGCACAAACTGCGCTGGTTCAGGATCGGGCTCGACCGGCGCTGCTTTCCTCGTATGCGCTTGCGGTACTCCAATCCAGGCCGTCGAAAGTTTTTGTTCATCAACCTTTACGACGACGCCCAAAAAGGGGCAGATATCGCTGCGGCTGTTGCGCGGCTTCGCCCCAACTACGAGTTCATCGCCATAGGTCCGCCGATCGCAGGTCGAAACATTCGCAACCTCGGCTTCGTCCCAAACGGAACCCGGCGGTTCGCCGAGGCAGTCGCGTCGGCTGACTTTGTCCTTTGTCCGTCCAGGGTAGATGCGGAGCCTGCCACCGTGCTCGAATGCACGTCGATTGGCTTGCTGCCCGTTGTGAGTGGGACCACAGGACACGTTGTCTCGGTGCCTCGGCCTGTTGAAGAAAACACTCCAGAAGCATGGGTACAGGTGCTGGATGAACTACAGGCCATGCCCTCCTCCGACCTCGATGAGCGTTGGCGCTTGATGGACCGCTACTTGGATGAGTGCCACTCCTGGCCTCGCATTCGTATGCAACTGGTCGAGTACGTGTGCGAGATACTCTCGCGCACGGCAGTACCGTCAGGGAAAGCGTTCCGGGCTGGAGGTCGCGCATGAATTCGCGGCCGCTGCGCATCTGCATTGATGCCCGCGTCGGCGGGAACCCGAATCATGGGGCGGCGATCTATGCGCTGGGTCTCGCGAACGCGCTCACGTCCCTGCCTGACGGCGACGAGCAGTACTTCGTGCTCTGCGGCCCCGAAGATGAACAACACGTGGCCCGATATGTTCGCGGACCACACGAACGCATCCTGTGGCGCGGTCCAGCTTCGCCGCTCTGGAAGAGGCTGGCGAGACGAGTGCCCGGCCTGAGGACATTGCGCCAAGCCATGCGAACAGCGGCCCCGGTGGAACAGGGGATCGTGCCGGCTGTTTCCGACGGAGCAATCGAGCGCGCTGGGATCGACGTTATCCACTTCCCGATGCAGTTCGCTTTCCGGACAAGCGTTGCGAGCGTGTACCAGCCGCACGATCTCCAGCACATCCACTACCCCGAGTTCTTCACTGAAGAGGAACGTCGGCGGCGTGACGTGCTCTATCGCGCTTATTGCGATCAGGCAAGCGTGGTGGTGATGATGACCGCAGCAGGACGGGAAGACGTGGCGAGCAATCTGGATACCCCGAAGGAGAAGGTTGCGGTTGTGCACGGGGCTTCCTTGTTGACCATGTATCCGGAGCCGACCCCGGAAGAAATTCGTGAAGTTCGTTCTGCGCTAAACCTCCCCGAGGCGTTCGCCTTCTACCCCGCGCAGACCTGGCCTCACAAGAATCACATTGCGCTCCTGCAAGCGCTGGCTATTCTGCGAACGAAAGGAATAATCGTTCCGCTCGTGTGTTCCGGCGAGAAAAACACTTTCTTCAGCGAGATAGAACGCGCAGCTTCGGAACTCGGGCTCGGAACGCAGGTACGCTTTCTCGGGTTCGTCAGCACGGCTCAGCTCAAATGCTTGTACCGCTCTGCACGGTGCCTGGTCTTTCCGACCCTCTTCGAAGGTTGCGGGTTTCCGCTTGTCGAGGCTTTTCAAGCGGGATTGCCCGTCGCCTGCTCGAACATCCCTCCACTTTTAGAGCAGGCTGAGGGGCCGGGATTGCTGTTCGACCCGAGAATGCCGGAGAACATGGCACAAGCCATTGGCAGCCTCTGGTCTGACGACAGGTTGAGAACGGAACTCGCCACGGCCGGACGCCAGCGTGCCACGATGTTCACGTGGGAGCG
>Ga0196976_1000252_pt1 | contig 36381 bp, 28 predicted proteins | sample S3v_513CmetaG_FD_148644 | JGI IMG/M metagenome (GOLD analysis project Ga0196976, IMG submission 148644) | Soil microbial communities from Anza Borrego desert, Southern California, United States - S3+v_5-13C | ecosystem: Environmental > Terrestrial > Soil > Desert | place: USA: California... | reverse complement strand
AGGAAGTCGACCGGGCCATGGTCGACTTCCTGATCAACCGCGGGGCGAATCTCGCCGCCGACGAAGGGGCGCGCGACGAGTTCGCACGTCTCGGGCATCGCGTCGCGTATACGGCCGAGGAGGCCATCGAGCGCGCCACGGTCGTCGTCGACTGCACTCCCGCCGGCAACGACAACAAGCAGAAGCTCTACAACCGCATGAAGGGGCCGAAGGGGTATCTGGCCCAGGGCTCGGAGTTCGGCTTCGGCAAGCCGTACGCGCGCGGGATCAACGACGAGGTGCAGGACCCCGACGAGCGCTTCGTGCAGGTGGTGTCGTGCAACACGCACAACATCTCGGTGCTGCTCAAGACCCTCGGCACGCAGAAAGACAAGATAAGCCTCGCCGCGGGACGCTTCGTCTGCATGCGCCGCGCGAACGACGTCTCGGATACGAAGTCGTTCATCGCCGCGCCGGAGGCGGGCAAGCACGACGATCCGGAGTTCGGGACGCATCACGCCCGCGACGCCTATCACGTCTTCCAGACCCTGGGCGAGAAGCTGAATCTCTTCTCGTCGGCCATCAAGCTGCCGACGCAGTACATGCACACGCTCTGGTTCGACCTCGACCTCAAGCACGACACGACGCTCGAGGAAGCGAAGGCCGCGCTGCGCAACAACCCGCGCGTGGCCGTGACCAACAAGCGCGCCGTGAACCAGATCTTCTCATTCGGCCGCGACCACGGCTACTTCGGCCGCATCCTCTCGCAGACGGTGATCCCGACCTCGACTTTGACCGTCCCGAGCCCGCGCAAGATCGTCGGCTTCTGCTACACGCCGCAGGACGGCAACTCGCTCCTCTCCTCGGTCGCAGCGACCCTGCGCTACATCGACGCCTCCAAACTGGACGAGCGCCTCGACGTGCTCCGTCCCTACATGTTCCGTGAGATCTGAAGTCGTCCGCCGCGTCGTCATCGTCGCGGCGGCGATCGTCTTCCTGGCCGCGCTCGCCCGCCGCTACCACTGGCTGGGCGGGCCGTATCTCGACTTTTTCCCCTCCACGATCCAGGACCACGTCTGGCCCGCGCGCTTCCCGAGCGCGGATGCGATCGTGCTCTGCCGGCGCGCGGAGCCGCTGCTGCCGCGCGGGGCGAAGGTGACGGTGCTCAAGCCGGCCGAGGCGCCGAACTATGACCAGACGCACTGGCTGACCGCCCTGGGAATGCTGCCGCGGCAGTACCCCGTGGCGCAGAAGGTGGACGAGCTGCAGCCGGAGTACGTGATCTCGATCCACGAGGAGTTCGCGCACGCGGGCTACGCCAAGATCGCCACGTTTCCCGAGGGGTACCTCTACAAACGACGATGAGTACGGAAGTCCTCGGCCTGCTCGCCTATCTCATCCTGCCGCTGGTGGGGATGGTGGTGTGGCGCTTCGTCGACGTGCGGGCACGGTGGAGTGTGGCCATGGCCGCGGGAGCGCTGATCGTGGCGCTGCTGATGTCGGCGATGTCGGTGCTCGGCGTGGAGTGGAGCAGGACGGTGCTCTTCGCGCTGCTCGCCGTCATCATCGGGATTGGGGTGTACGTAGGGCGGGCTTCAGCCCGCCGGGACGGGCTGAAGCCCGTCCTACGTTTGGCAGACGCAGGGACGGCAATCGCGTGGGTGGCAGTGCTCTACGGGGTCGTCACGGCGCGATCTTCGTGTGGCGATCTGGCGTTCACCTGGGGCCCGAAGGCCATCCGCTGGTTCCGGGCGGGGGGGCTCGATCCCGACGTGCTGAAGACCTGGCCGCAGCTCACGGTCGACTATCCGCCGCTGCAGACGCTGCTCCTCTCCTTTTCCAACCTCTTCTCCCACCAGTTTCCCTGGTGGGCGGCGGTGCTGGCGGGGCCGCTCTTCTTCATCGCCACGCTCGTGGTGGTGCGGGTCTGGTCGGGCGACGCGCTCGGCACGATGCTCTTCGCGGCGACGCTCGCCTACGCCTTCGCCCTCGCCTACCCGCACGGCTGCGCGGAGCCGCCGCTGCTCCTGTACGAGACGATCGTCATCGCCGCACTCGTTTTCATTCACGAGCGAAAGGCGCAGACGTTCCTGATCGCCCTCGGCCTCGCCGGCTCGGTCTACACGAAGCTCGAGGGGACGACGTTCGCCATCGCGGTCTTTCTCACGATCCTGATCGTGCTGAGGAGGCCGAGGCAGGCATTTCTGACCGTCGCCCCGGCGGCGCTGCTGTTCGCGGCGTGGATGGCCTTCGTCTTCAGGAACGGCCTGTACTACATGTACAGCGGCGCGACGCTCCCCATCTACTGGTCGGCGCTGCCGGTCACGCTGAAGACGCTCTTGAAGGTCGCGAAGTTCGAGCTGTGGTGGCTGCCGTATCTCGTCCCCATCGCCCTGATCGCCCTCGGCAACTGGCGCAAGGCGCTGGCGCCGGTCTCCATCGCCCTCCTCACCACCGGCGCCACGGTCTACTTCTACGTGCACTACCCCGACCCGGTCTGGTGGATCGAGAGCTCGTCGCCGCGCGTGATCCTCACGCCGATGCTGGCCCTGCTCCTCGGTGCCATGGCCGCGTGGCCGTATGTTAGAGTCCCGCCCCATGGCGTGGTTCCGGAAGGAGAAGAAACCGAAGGAGGCGGTGGACCGCAAGGTCTCCATCGCCGAGGGGCTGTGGATCAAGTGTGACGAGTGCAAAGAGATCGTCTACCGCAAAGAGGTGGAGGCGAACTTCAACACCTGTCCCAAGTGCGGCTACCACTTCCGCCTGACCGCGCGGGAGCGCTTCGAGATCCTCTTCGACGACAACAAGTACAAGGAGTTCGCGACCGAGATCCGCTCCGGCGATCCCCTCGGGTTCCGCGACACGAAGCGCTACGCCGACCGGCTGAAGGTCTACCAGACCCGCGTCGGCTCGGGCGACGCCGTCCTCTGCGCCGAGGGGAAGCTCGAGGGGCTGCCGGTGGTCATCTGCGCCATGGAGTACGCGTTCATGGGCGGCTCGATGGGCTCGGTCGTCGGTGAGAAGCTCACCATCGCCATCGAGCGCTGCATCGAGAAGCGCGAGCCGCTGATCATCGTCTCCTGCTCCGGCGGCGCGCGCATGCAGGAAGGGATCCTCTCGCTGATGCAGATGGCGAAGATCTCCGCCGCGCTGGCGCGTCTCGCCGCCGCGCGCCTGCCGTACATCTCCGTCCTCACCGACCCGACCACGGGCGGGGTGACGGCGTCGTACGCGATGCTGGGGGATCTCAACATTGCCGAGCCGAAGGCGCTGATCGGCTTCGCCGGACCGCGCGTCATCGAGCAGACCATCCGCCAGACGCTGCCCGAGGGATTCCAGCGGAGCGAGTTCCTCGTCGAGCACGGGATGGTCGACCTCATCACGCCGCGCCCGGAGATGAAGCCGGCCATCGGACGTTTCCTCCGCCTCTTCATGAGCAAATGACCAGACGTAGGGTGGGCTTCAGCCCGCCCATCCCCGAGGGAGGCGGGCTGAAGCCCGCCCTACGTTGGCTGGACAGCCTCCAGGGCTCCGGCATCCGTCCCGGCCTGACGCGCATGCGCGCGATGCTGCGCGTCCTCGGCAATCCGCAGCGCGCGTATCCGTCGATCATCGTCGCCGGGACGAACGGCAAGGGCTCCACGAGCGCGATGCTCACCTCGATCCTCCTCGCCGCCGGGAAGCGCGCCGCGCACTACACCTCGCCGCATCTCGTCGACTTGCGCGAGCGCTGGACCATCGGCGGCCGGGAGATCGAGCCCGCGCTGCTGGAGGAATGCATCGTCGCGCTGCAGCGTGCGCCGGGCATCACGCCGACGTACTTCGAGGCGCTGACGCTCATCGCGTTCCTGGCCTTCGCCAGGGCGGAGTGTGAGATCGCCGTGCTCGAGGTGGGGATGGGAGGACGGCTCGACGCGACGAACGTCGTCCAGCCGGTGGCCTCGGTGATCACGCCGATCGGCATGGATCACATGGAGTACCTCGGCAACACGCTGCGCGCCATCGCGCGGGAGAAGGCGGGCGTCATCCACCGCGGCGCGGTCGTGCTGACGTCGAACGACGATCCTGTCGTCCTGGACGTGCTCCGCCAGCGGGCGGAAAAGTTCGGCAATCGCTTCATCCATGTGACCGAGGAGCACGACGCCCCGCTGCCGGGAGCCTTTCAGCGGCGCAACGCCGGCCTGGCGGCGCGCACCGCGCGCGAGCTCGGCTACACGGACGCGGGCCTGATGCAGACCCGCTGGCGCGGGCGGCTGGAGCGCATCGAGCACGCCGGAAAGACGATCTGGATCGACGGCGGGCACAACGCGCATGCCATCGCGCAGACCGCGCCGTTCTTCGAGGAGCACGTCGCGAGGCCGCGGCTCCTCGTCTTCGGCATCATGGGCGACAAGGACGTGCCGCCGGTCGTCGATCGCCTCTTCCCGATGTTCGACCGTGTCATCGCCACCGAGCCGTATCCGCCGCGCTCCGTCCCGGCGAGCAGCTTCGCGAACGCCACGCCGATCCCGAATCCCGAGGAAGCGTTCGCGGCGGCGTTGCGCGCAGACGAGCGCAACATCGTCATCACCGGCTCCCTCTACCTCGCGGGCGCGGCCATCGCGTTTTTCGATAAGATCCGGCGGCCATGACGAATGCCGCAACGGGCCACGATTTCCTGCACCGCAGCCTCGCCGACGCCGACCCCGAGATCTTCGACGCCATCGAGCTCGAGACGCGGCGGCAGAACGACACTCTCGAGCTGATCGCTTCCGAGAACCACGTCTCCAAGGCCGTGCTCACGGCCATGGGCTCGGTCTTCACGAACAAGTACGCCGAGGGGTATCCGGGGAAGCGCTACTACGGCGGCTGCGGCCCGACCGACATCGTCGAGAACATCGCCATCGCCCGCGCCAAGGAGCTCTTCGGGGCCGAGCACGCCAACGTGCAGCCGCACTCCGGCTCGCAGGCCAACATGGCCGTTTACTTCGCCATGCTCAAGCCGGGCGACACGATCATGGGGATGGACCTCTCGCACGGCGGCCACCTCACGCACGGCCACCCGCTCTCGTACAGCGGCCGCGATTTCAAGGTCGTGGCGTACGGGGTGCGCAAAGAGGACGAGCTGATCGACTACGACGAGATGCAGCGCATCGCCGAGGAGTCGAAGCCGCGGATGATCATCTGCGGGGCGTCGGCATACTCGCGCGTCCTCGACTTCAAGCGCATCCGCGAGATCGCGGACAGCGTCGGCGCGCTGATGATGGCCGATATCGCCCACATCGCCGGCCTCGTCGTCACGGGCAATCACCCGTCGCCGGTGCCGTACGCGGACTTTGTCACCACCACCACGCACAAGACGCTGCGCGGCCCGCGCGCGGGACTGGTGCTGTGCAAGGAAAAGCACGCCAAGGACCTCGACCGCTCCGCCTTCCCCGGCATTCAGGGGGGGCCGCTCGTGCACATCATCGCCGCGAAGGCGGTGGCGTTCCGCGAGGCGCTGAGCCCCGAGTTCAAGGCTTATCAGACCCAGATCGTGAAGAACGCCAAGGCGCTCTGCGAGGCGGTGAAGGAGACCGGGTTCCGCATCGTCTCCGGCGGCACGGACAACCATCTCTTCATGACCGACGTCTTCTCGAAGGGGATCACCGGCAAGGACGCGCAGAACATCCTCGAGGCGGCCAACATCACGGTGAACAAGAACACGATTCCTTTCGACACGAACAAGCCGATGGTGGCTTCGGGCATCCGCATCGGCACGCCCGCGGTGACGACGCGCGGCCTGCTGGAGCCGGAGATGGGGACCATCGCGAAGCTGATGGCGCGCGCGCTCGACGCGAAGGGCGACGTGGCCGCGATCGAGGAAGTGAAGAAGGGTGTGAAGGAGCTTTGCGACCGGTTTCCGATCTACTGATGCGGTTGCTGTGTTGCTGGTTCATGGTGGTGCTCGCTGGCGACACACCACCACGAACCAGCAACCAGCAACACAGCAACCACGTCATCATGAAGCGCTACCCCTACTACCCCATCTACCTCGACATCGAGGACCGCAGCGTGGTCATCATCGGCGGCGGTAACGTCTGCGCCCGCAAGGCGGAGACGATGATGAAGTACGGGGCGCGGGTGACCGTGGTCTCGCCCGAATTCACCGAGGAGATCGAGCAGTGGGCGCGGGAAGGATGCCTGGCGCTGAAGCGCAAGGAGTACGACGCCTCCGATCTCGACGGCGCGAACATCGTCATCGCCTCGACCGACGTCCAGGCGGTCAACGAACAGATCGCCGCCGACTGCCGCGCGCGGCGCATCCCCGTCAACGTCGTCGACGTGACGCCGCTCTGCGAGTTCATCGTCCCGGCCATCATCGAGTCGGGCTCGATCCAGATCGCCGTCTCGACCGGCGGCAAGTCTCCCGCCCTGGCCCGCACGCTGAAAGAGGATTTGCAGCGCACGATCGGGCCCGAGTACGCCGAGGTGAACGACGTCCTGGGCACGCTCCGCGAGGGGGCCAAGCGCGTCCTCCCCACGGACGTGGACCGCAAGCGCTTCTTCGACGGCATCATCGCCCAGGGCATCCTGCCGATGCTGCGCGAGGGCAACCGGCGCGGAGCCTATGAGACGATCGCACGCGCATGCGAGGCAGCGGGAGTCCCGGTGAGCGAGCGGGTGCGGCAGGAATTGTCGTAGTCACCGCGATCCTTTCTCTCTTCTTCCTCGACGTCCTTGTCGGCAGCGGCACGTTCTACGTCCGCGATCTCGTGTACGCCGCGCATCCGTCGAAGACGATGCTGCGCGAGGCGGTCCTGGCCGGAGAGTTCCCGCACTGGAACCGCTGGATCGGAGGCGGCCAGCCGCTGGCGGCCAATCCTGCGTATCAGCTCTTCTATCCGCCCACGTGGCTGGTGCTGCTGCCCGACTTCACGTACGGCTTCAACCTCTTCGTGCTGCTGCACCTCTACCTCGCCGCCTGGGGGATGTACGCGCTGCTGCGCTCGATGGATGCCGGTCCGCCGGCGAGCGCGGCGGCCGCGCTGTCGTTCGCGCTCGGTGCGGTGGTGGCGGTGCACGACTTTCTGCCGGTGCTGGCCACGCTGGCCTGGCTCCCGTGGACCTGCCTCTACGCACGCCGCTTTCTCCGCGGCGGCACGCGCCGCGACTTTGCCCTGGCCGCGCTCTTTCTCGGCATTCAGGTGCTCCTCGGCGAGGCCACGATCGTGCTGCAGACGGGCATGATCCTCGGCTTCTACGCTTTATGCGGACCGCCGGCGTCCTCGCCGGCTGTCGGTGGCGCCGTCTCGGCGCCACCGGCGGGCGGGCGGCGGGACGCCGCCGGAGACAGCCGGCGAGGACGCCGGCGGTCCACGATGCTGGCGAAAGTGGCGCTGTTGTGTGTCATCGCGCTGCTGGTGGCGGCGGTGCAACTGATCCCCACCATCGATCACGCCCGCGACTCCGTCCGCGCGCGCGGCTTTGCGTTCGAGCGCGTGGTGAGCTGGAGCATGCCCGCCGCGCGCGTGGCGGAACTGGTCAACCCGAACGTCCTGGGGCATCAACTGCTCAACGGCCGCGCGGTCTACTGGGGCTCGCCGCTGTACGGGGAGCGCGGGCTGCCGTTCGTGCGCAGCATCTATCCCGGCATCCTCATCGCCGCGCTGGCCCTGGCCGGCATCGCGGCGGGGACGCGCGGCCGCCGCGTGACGCTCATCCTCCTCGGGTTGTCGCTCCTGCTCGCCCTCGGCGTGCACACGCCGCTCTGGCGCATCCTCTACGACGCCGGCCTGGCGCGCTCCATCCGTTATCCCGAGAAGTTCGTCCTCATGGGCCTGTTCGTGCTGGTGGTCTTCGGCGCCATGACTCTCGACCGCATCCTGGCCGGCGACGAGCGCGCGATCCGCGCCGCGCGCCGCACCGCCGCGGTGCTGGCGATCCTCCTCGGCGTCATCGCGCTCTTCGCATTGACGGCCATGTACGCGCCGCTCTTCATCCACCTCTGGAATCCGTCGTCGCGCATGTTCGCGGAGATGCTCCCCGCCTCGCGCTCCGGCTGGCTGCTCGCGGCGGGACGCGCGGTGCTGCTCTTCATCCTCCTGCGCAATCTGGAGCGCGTGCGGCGTCCGCTGTGGCTCTTCCTGGCCGGCGCGCTGCTGCTGCTCGACCTCGGCCTGGTCGTCCCCGAAGTCGCACCGAGGATGCCGACCGAATACTTCGAGAAAGAGCCGGCCATCGCGACGGAATTCAAGGCGCGGCACCGCGACTGCCGTCTCCTGCACGTCGCGGCCTTGCAGCCGGCGGGCGCGTACGGCACGCAGCAGCCGGACCTCTACTGGATCTACCGCAACGCCATGTATCCGATGATGCCGGCCTCGCACGGCATCGCCACGGTGCTGGAGCCCGACCTCGACCGCACCGCGCTGCTGCCGACGGCCGAGCTCACCGAGGCCGTGTGGGCGCAGGCGCGCAACGACCCGCGGTGGCTGGAGCGTGTGGCGGCGATGGCCAACATCTGCGCGGTGGCGCTGTTCACCCATCCGCCCGATGTACGGCGTCCCGTGCGCCTCCTGCACCTCCCGCCGTCGCCACGCTACGCGATGAGCGGCGGCGTGGTGCGCGGCGTACGCGAGACCCCGAACAGCGCGCGCATCGAGGTGGAGAGCGCCGGTGGCGCGTTCCTCTACATGAGCGTCACCCCGCACAAATACTGGCGCGTGACGATCGACGGGCGCCCGGCGCAGCCGCGGGTCGCGAACATCGGCTTTCAGGGTGTGGACGTGCCCGCGGGCAGGCACGTCGTCGAGATGCGCTACCGCAATCCGCTCTTCGCCATCGGCGGCGTCATCTCGGCGATCGCGCTCCTCTTCCTGATCTGGAGAATGCGATGAAGCGCGGCGCGCTGGCGGTCATCGCCGTCTGGCTCGCCAGCACGCTGCTCTGGCTGACGCCCGGCATCTCCCGCCCCGACGGCGCCGGCTACTTTGCGTATCTCCCGTCGACGTACTTTGACCGCGATCTCCTCTTCTTCGACGAATGGGCCCGCATCGGCCTCGTGCGCCCCGACGGGCAGATCCTCTTCAAGGACGTCACGGAGACCGCGCACCTCAGCAATCACTGGACGGCCGGCGCGTCGCTGGCGTGGTATCCGGCGTTCGTGATCGGCGACCTGCTCGCACGCGTCACCGGCGCACCACGCGACGGCTTCTCCACGCCGTACGTCGCCGCGGTGGTGACGATGACCGCGCTGGCGGGACTGCTCACGCTCCTTCTCGGAACGGCGATGGCGAACGGGAAAGCGGCCATCGCCGTCTGGCTCGGCAGTCCGCTCGCGTACTACTCGCTGCGCGCGCCGACGATGTCGCACGCCATCAGCGCGCTCGCATGCGCGGTGGTCGTGTGGCTCTCGGCCAGGAAACAGAGCGCCTTCGCGATCGGCCTCGCCATCGGCTTCGCCTGCGCGGTGCGGCCGCAGAATGCGCCGATTGCGCTGGTCCCGTTCTTCTTCGGTTGGCGGTTGGCGGTTGGCGGTTGGCGGGGGATCCTCGGGGGGGCGCTGCTCGCCGCGCTCCCGCAATTCATCGTCAGCCAGACGCTCTGGGGCGCGCCGCTGGCGTTCGTGAACATCGGCGGGAGCGCGCATCCGTGGCAGATGTTCGCCACCTTCCGGCCGTTCGAGACGCTCTTCTCCTGGTATCACGGGCTGGTCCCCTGGACGCCGCTGCTGGTCCTCGCCCTGATCGGACTGGCTCTCGTGAAAGACCGCCGGCTCGCGTATGCCGGACTGACGCTCTTCGCCGCGCAGTGGCTGCTGCTCTCGGTGCTGGAGCGGTGGTTCTGGGGCGGGGCCTCGTTCGGGCAGCGGCGCTTCGACAGTTGCACGCTCTTCTTCATCATCGGCGTGGCGGCGTTCCTCGAGCGCGTGCCGCGCTGGCTCGGCGCGCTTTCCGCGATCGCGGCCACGAGCTGGACGATGCTGCTCTTCGTGGCCAGCTCGCGCCTCAACCTCAACCGTTACGCCACGCCGTCCGAGCTGCTGGAGGCCTTCGGGGCGGCGCTCGACGACCCCCGCTGGCGCGCGCCGCTCGGGTTCATGCCCCCGGAAATGCGCGGCGACGTGCTGCTCGCGCTCGTCGTGACCGCGCCAGCGGTCGTGGCTCTCGGATTCGCCGTCCGCAAGGCGCCGGTTGCCGTCGCGGCGGCCTACCTCGCCCTGATGTCCGCCTTCTTCGCCTGGTGCGGCCTGCATCCGAAACACGACGCGCTCAGCCGCACGCTCCTCGCGCGGCCGCAGATCGCGGGAGCGAAGCGGGACACGATCACGCTCCTTCTCTACGAGGCCGAGTACATGGAGCGCACGGGACGGCCGCGGGAGGCGGCCAAAGCGCGTGCCGAGGCCGCCGGGATGGGCCCGTAGCCTATGTTATCCTCCGCGCCGCCCGCATGCCGCTGCACGAAAAGAAAGTCATCGCCGTCCTCCCCGCCTACAACGCCGAGCGCACGCTCCAGGCGACGTACGACGACATCCCCAAGGATTGGGTGGACGAGATCCTGCTCGTGGACGACTGCTCGAAGGACCGTACCGTCGAGCTCTCTCGCGAGCTCGGCATCCACACGGTCGTGCACAAGGTCAATCGCGGCTACGGCGGCAACCAGAAGACCTGCTACCGCACGGCCATGGACGAGATGGGCGGCGAGATCATGGTCATGGTCCATCCCGACCATCAGTACGACCCGAAGATCATCCCCGAGCTGGTCAAGCCGCTGCTGCGCGGCGAGGCCGACGCTGTCTTCGGCTCGCGCATGCTCGGCGGACGCCCCATCGAAGGGGGCATGCCGAAGTGGAAGTACTTCGCGAACCTCTTCCTGACCATGGTCGAGAACGCGACCTTCTACGTCTACCTCTCCGAGTACCACTCCGGCTTCCGCGCCTATACCAAGCGCTTCCTGGAGACGGTCCACTTCGAGGCGAACTCCGACAACTTCGTCTTCGACACGCAGATCATCGCGCAGGCCGTGGCCAAGGGGATGCGCATCCGCGAGGTGCCGATCCAGACGCGCTACTTCGACGAGGCCTCGCAGGTCGGCTTCTGGCGCGGTGTGCGCTACGGCCTCGGCATTCTGAAGACGATGGTCTTCTACAAGCTGCACAAGAAGAAGATCTGGAGCCATCCGATCTTCCGCGACCGCGTCGGCGCGCGGAACGCCGCGACTGCCGTATCGTGAGGCCGTGACCTCCTCGCGACGGACCGACGCCATTGCCCTGGCGATCCTCTCGTCGATCCTCACCCTCTTCTTCATCGACGTCCTGGCCGGCTACAACGCGCTTTACCTGCGCGACATCACCCACTACTACTACCCGGCCAAGCACGTCCTGCGCGAGATCGTCCTCGGCGGCGAGTTCCCGTACTGGAACCCGCTCCTGGCCGCCGGCCAGCCGATGGCCGCGAACCCGGAGCACGAAGTCTTCTATCCGCTGACGTGGCTCATCCTCCTCCCGAGCTACGACCTCGGCTTTCGCCTCCTGCTCGTCCTGCACGTCCACATCTGCGGGTGGACGATGTACGCGTTTCTGCGGACCGCCGGCGTCCCGCCGGCTGTTTGCGGCGGCGTCCCGCCGCCGCAGCGTGCAGGCGAGACGCCTGCACGGACAGCCGGCGAGAACGCCGGCGGTCCGCTTTCAGTGCCCGCGGCGTTTCTCGGCGCGCTGTCGTTCGCGCTCGGCGGCGTCGTGCTGTCGAACCTCACCCTGCTGCCGATCCTCTTCGTGCTGGCGTGGCTGCCGCTGACGTGCCTCTACACGCGGCGCTACCTGCTCGAGCGGCGCCCGCGCGACTTCGCCCTGGCCGCGCTTTTCCTCGGCCTGCAGATGCTGGTCGGCGAGCCGACCACCGTCGCCCAGACCGGCTTCCTCCTCGGCGCGTACGCCATCGCCCTCGGCATCCGCCGGCGCAGCGCGCGGCCGCTGCTCGCGGTGGCGCTGATCTCCCTGGCCGCGCTCTGCGTGGCGGCGGCGATGGTCGTCCCCGGCGTCGATCATGCCGCCGACTCCGTGCGCTCCCGCGGCTTCGCCTTCCAGTTCGTCACGACGTGGAGCATGCCGCCCGCGCGCATCGCGGAACTGGTCTTTCCGAACGTCTTCGGGCATCACAACCCCGACCGCAATCTGTACTGGGGCGGGCGGCTGTACGGGGAACGGGGGACGCCCTTCTTCCTCGGCTTCTATCCAGGCCTCTTCATCGCGGCCATGCTCCTCACCGGCCTGTTCGCCCGCGTACGGGGATGGGCACTGACCGCTTCCATCCTGGCCGCGTCGTGGCTGCTCGCCATCGGCCACCACACGCCTCTCTGGCAGTGGCTGTACGACCTGGGACTGGCGCGCGCGGTGCGCTATCCCGAAAAGTTCGTGCTCATGGGCGTCTTCGCCGCGACGGTGTTCGCCGTGCGCGTCTTCGACCGCATCCTCGAGGGGGACGAGCGCGTGCGGCGCGCGGCGCTGCGGGTCTCCGCGGTCATCGCGGGGACCGCGGCCATCTTCGCCATCGCGGCGCTGACGCCCGCGCACCCGCGGGTCTTCATCGCGCTCTGGAAGCCGCGGCCGGCGGAGCTGGCGGAGATGCTGGTCCGCTCGCGCTCCGCCTGGATCGTGGCCGCGCTCTTCGCCACGCTCTTCGCGCTGCTGGTGCGCAACCTGCCGCGCGAGCGGCGCAGGGTCTGGCTCGCGCTGGCGACCCTCTTCGTCCTCCTCGACCTCGGGCTGCTCTTCCCGGAGCTCGCCCCGCGCATGCCCTCGTCCTACTTCACCGAGCCGCCGCCCCTCGAGCGCCAACTTCCCGCGAAGCGCGACGACTGGCGGCTGATGCACGCCATCGAGTGGCAATCGTCGGACCCCGCCTTCCGCCCTTTCATGATCGGTCCGGAGCTCTACTGGATCCGCCGCAACGCGCTGCGGCCGATGACGCCCGCGCGCTGGGGCATCCGCACGGTGATGGAAATGGATTACGACCAGACCGCACTGCTGCCGACGAGCAACTTCGTCGAAGTGATCGACTGGCTCGCCCGCGGCCGTCCCGACTGGCCGGCGCTCATCGCACCGATGACCAACGCCCGTTTCCTCGGCGCGTACGATGACCCGGCGCGTGCGCTGGCGCGCGTGAATGGCGACCGGCGCCGAGTGCAGCCCGTGCAGTTCACCCCCCTCGGCGATCACCCGCGCTACTACTTCGCCGAGCGCGTGATTCCCGTACGCGACCTCACGGACTTTGCGGGACTGCTCGCTGGTGCACGCTCCACGCAAGGCGTCGCGTACACGTTCAGGCGGGCTGAAGCCCGCCCTACGTTCAGCACGCCTCACGCGGGAAATGCGCTCAACGTAGGACGGGCTTCAGCCCGTCCAAACGGCGTCGTGCGCAACGTCCGCGAGAGCGCCAACAGCGCCCGCATCGAAGTCGAGGCCGCGGGCACCGCGTTCCTGGTCATGAGCGTCACACCGCACAAATACTGGCGCGTCACCATCGACGGCGCCGAGGCGGAAGCGGTGGTCGTCAACGCCGGCTTTCAGGGCGTGAGCGTGCCCGCGGGGAGGCACGTCGTCGAGATGCGTTACCGCAATCCGCTGATCGCGGTGGGAGCGGCCATTTCTCTGGCCTCGCTCCTCGCGCTCGCCTTCATTACAATGCGCCGCCTGTGACGGACACCCGGCGGCACGATCTCTTCGCGATCGCGATCCTCTCCCTCATCGCCACGTTGTTCTTCGCCGACGTGCTGGTGGGGACGGACAACTTCTACATGCGCGACCTCACGCGCTACTACTACCCGACCAAGCAGGTCCTGCGCGACATCGTGGACGGGGGGGAGTTCCCGTACTGGAACCGCCGCTTCTCCGCCGGCCAGCCGATCGCCGCCAATCCCGAGCATGAAGTCTTCTACCCGCTGACGTGGCTGATCCTCCTTCCCAGCTACGACATGGGCTACCGGCTGCACATCCTCGTGCACATCTACATCGGCCTGATCGGGATGTACGCCCTGTTGCGATCGATGGAGCTGCGCATCCCGGCGTCGTTCTTCGGCGCGCTGGCCTTCGGCCTGGGCGGGCTGTATCTGTCGTACGTCAACCTCCTGCCGATCCTCTTCTGCGCGGCGTGGCTGCCGCTCACCTGTCTGTACGTCCGAAGATTTCTCCTGCAGCCGAACCGGCGCGATTTCGCGCGGGCCTCGCTCTTCCTGGGACTGCAGTTCCTCGTCGCCGAGCCGACCACAGTCATGCAGACCGGGTTCATCATCGGCATGTACGCGCTCTATCGCGGCTGGTACGCGGCGCGGGAGTGGAACCATCCGTGGACGCACGCCATCCCGGAGATGCTCTCGCGCGTCCTCTTCATCGCCCTGATCTCCGGCTCGGCCATCGCCGTCGGCGCGGCGCAGATGATCCCCGCCATCGACCACGTCGGCGAGTCGGCGCGCTCGCGCACCTTCGATTACTCGCTGGTGAGCGCGTGGAGCCTCCCGTGGGCCAAGCTCGCGGAGCTGATCTACCCGAACTTCCTCGGCCACATCTCCATCAAGCAGGTGATGTGGTACTGGGGCGGCGGCCTCTATCCCGGCATGGGCTCCCCGTTCCTCTTCAACGTCTACTGCGGGCTGCTGGTGACCGCGCTGGCCGTCGGCGCATTCTTCGTGCGCCCGCGCGGCGGGCGGTTCGTGCTCATCCTGGTCATCTTCTCGCTGCTGATCGCCCTCGGCGGTCACACGCCGCTGCTGCGCTGGCTGTACGACCTCGGCATCGCCACCTCCATCCGCTATCCGGAGAAGTTCATCCTCGTGGCGCTGTTCGCGGCGATCATCTTCGCCTCGCAGCTCCTCGACCGGCTCCTAGCCGGGGACGACGCCATCCGCGACGCGGCCCTCGGCTTCATCGCCGCGACCACCATCGTGGCCCTGGCCCTGGCGATCTTCGCCTTCACCCCGTACTACGCGAAGTTCTTCATCAACGTGTGGGGCCTCAAGGGGCCCAGGGCGGCGCAGCGGATGGTCGAGCTGTCGCGCGAGGGATGGATCATCGCCGCCGCGCGCGGGGCCATCCTCTTCGGCCTGATCTGGTCCGTGCGCCTGCTCAAGCGGCGCCTCTGGCTCGCGCTGATGCTGGCCTTCGTGCTGGCCGACCTGCTGCCGGTCGTGCACCAGATCAACCCGCGCATGCCGGCGCGCTTCTTCCTCGAGGAGCCGCTGGCCTCGCAACGCCTCCCGCGGGACCGCGACCAGTGGCGCGTCTTCCACGAGGCCGACTGGTACGGCCAGGAAGAGATGGCCAAGAAATACTTCTCGACCGGCGACGCCGTCTACTGGATCGTGCGCAACGGACTCTTTCCGATGACGCCCGCGGGCGAGGGACTGTCGATGGTCCTCGAGCGCGACTACGACAAGACCGCGCTGCTGCCGACCATCGACCTCATCGAGTCGCTGTGGGACGTCAAGCGCTCCGGCCGCGGTGACTGGTGGCGTCCCTTCGTGGCCATGGCCAACGTCCGCTATCGCGGCGAGTACAAGCCGTTCGACGCCGAGCGGAAGCGCGTGAACAAAAACATGAAGCGCGCGGTGGCCATCCAGTACACCGACGTCGGCTATCACCCGCGCTACTACTTCGCCGACCAGGTCGTGACCATCCGCGACCGCCGCGACTTCGTGAAGAAGCTCTCCGACGGCAGCTACAGCAACGCCGTGGCCTTCATCAAAGCGCCGTCGTTCGTCCCCGCGCGCGGGGTCGTGCACTCGGTGAAGGAGACCGCCAACACGGCCACGCTCGACGTGACCAGCAACGGCCGCGGCTTCCTGGTCATGAGCGTCACCCCGAACAAGTTCTGGAACGTGACCGTGAACGGCGCGCGCGTCGAGCCGGTGGTCACGAACATCGGCTTCCAGGGCATCCACCTTCCCCCCGGGAAACACCGCGTCGAGATGCGCTACCGCAACACGCTGGCGGCGAACGGCCTGAAAGTGTCGATCGTCGCCACGCTGCTGCTTCTCATCGCCGCGTTCTGGCCGAATGCAGGGCGGGCTTCAGCCCGCCGGAGGATCGCGGGCTGAAGCCCGCGCCACATGGCGCGCGTGATCGATCCGCGGCGGCATCGCAACGAGCGCATCGCCGCCGCCATCGTCATCCTCCTCTGCGCCGGGATCGCCCTGGCCATCATCCGCTGGGAGCGCGCCGAGCGGGAGGAGCTGCGCAGCGACCAGCGCTACATCCCCAAGCCGCTGAAGATCACGCCGGACGTGACCGCGCTGCAGGAGCTCGTGCGCATCGACAGCTCGAAGCCCGAGGGCGTGGCCGAGGCGGCGCGGTGGATCGCGGCGTACCTCCGGCGCAACGGCGTTCAGGCCGAGCTGATCGAGTCCGCCCCGTCGATGCTCAACGTCTACGCGCGCATCAGGGGACGGGCGCCCGGCCAGGCCCTGCTCCTCTTCAACCACATCGACGTCGTCCCGCCCGGCGACGGCTGGGACATCGAGCCCTTCGGCGCGCACCTCCGCGGCGACCAGCTGTTCGGGCGCGGCACGCTGGACATGAAGGCGCTGACGCTCTGCCAGCTCGTGGCCTTCGTCGACATCGCCCGAAGCGGCAACCCGCCGCCGCACGATCTCGTCTTCCTGGCCACGGCGGAGGAAGAGCGCGGGAGCCGCGAGGGGATGCAGTGGCTGCTCGCGCATCGCCCCGACCTCTTCGAGGGCGTTGCCTATGGCATCACCGAGGGAGGCATCACTGAGCTCGTCGGAGACCGGCTGACGTACTTCGGCGTCGAGATCGGCGGCAAGCAGATGGTGCAGGCGGTCATCTCCGCGCCGACGCGCGACGCGCTGCGCGCGGCGCGCATTGCCCTCGAGCCGTACATGTTCCCGCGGCAGCCGGGGCGCGTCATCCCACCCGTCCGCGCGTACTTCGAGGCCGTCGCCCCGACGCGGCTGCAGTTTCGTGAAGCACTGCAGGACATCGACCGCACCATCCGCGAGGGACGCTTCTGGGAGCTTCCGCCGACCTACCGCGACCTCGTGCAGAACACCGTCACCACCGGGCCGCCGGAGCAGCGCAACGGACGGTGGGAAATGCTGATCACCATGGTCAACCTGCCGGACGAGCATCCCGACACGCGCGTGGCCTGGCTCGAACAGGCCATTGCGCCGGCCGGCGCGATCGTGCGCGAGGTGCCGGTGCGCGAGGGGCCGGTGCCGGCCTCGACCGACAAAACGCCCCTCTTCCGGTTGTTGACCGCCGAGGCGCAGCGGCGCTACGGCGTTCCGGCGGGAGTGCAGGTCCTCTACCGCTCCTCGACCGATTCGCGCTTTCTTCGCAGGCGCGGGATCACCTGTTACGGCATCTCCCCCTACCTCGTGAACTTTGCGCAGTCCCTCGCCATTCACAACACGAACGAGTCGATCACGGTCAGCGCGTTCGTGGAGGGCATCGAGTACCTGCGAAGCGTGGTTCGGGCGTGGGCCGCCGACTGACAATTACTGTCACACCGTCTTGTCACGAAATGTCAGCATTCGGTCACGTGACCCGCTAAATCTCTGAAAATACAGACAGTTTTGGTGGCATTTCCATTGCCCTTAGGGAAGCCCTTAAGGAGGGCCTGAATGAACAGGAAGCAAAAAGGATTCACCCTGATCGAGCTGCTGATCGTCGTCGCGATCATCGGCATTCTGGCCGCGATCGCCATTCCGAACCTGCTGACGGCGCTGCAGCGCTCCCGTCAGAAGCGGTCGATGGCTGATATGCGGTCGGTGGCCACGGCGTGGGAATCCCGCGCTACGGACACCAACTCGTACTCTGCCGCGGGCGTCAACATCACGTGGCCGGCACCCAGCGAGGACATCTCGAAGATCGAGACCCTGCTGTCGCCGACGTACACGCGCAAGTTCATGGCGTATGACGGCTGGGGCTCCAAGTTCCAGATCGGCTTCACCAACCGCAGCTACTCGATCGAGTCGATCGGTGCGGACCAGAAGGACGACGGCGACAGCACGACCTCGGTCTCCAAGCCCGTCATCACCGGCAACTTCGATTGCGACATCGTCTTCTCGAACGGCAACTTCGTCGTTTACCCGGAAGGCATCCAGTCGCAGTAGCGGCAACGCCTCGTACGACGATACGAGCAGAGAACGGGCGCCACGCGGCGCCCGTTTTTGTTTTCAGACGAGGCCCGCGCGCAGCAGCTCCGCCGCGAGAAGGTGGCCCCAGACCGAATGCCCGGCCGCGGTCGGCCGCACGGAGTTGTCGGTGAAGAACGCCCCCGTGACCGTGTCCCACCGGTCCACGAACAACACCCCCTGCGACGCGGCCGCGCGCTGTGCCATCTCCCGGACGTCGCGGTAGCGGGCCACCGCGTCCGTGGCGATGCCGCGCGCGTCGAGGTCGAGGTTCGGCGCGCCCGGCCCCTGCAGCACCGCGTCGACGCCCGGCGCGTCCCGCACCAGTTCCAGCGCCTGCCCGACCGCGCTCTCGTACTCCGCGACGTCCGGCCTTGGATAGCGCGGCAGGAGCGGCTTCAGGATGCTCCCCGCGAGCTTCGTGTAGATCAGCTCCGCGCCGCGCGGCACGCCCCTGGCCACGGCATGCGAGACGTGGCGGAAATGCCGCACGCGCTCGTACGCCGAGCGCACGCCCGACGGAAGCCGCGACAGGTCGACCGCGCGCGTCCCGACCACGGCCAGCCAGCCCACCACCTCGATCACCACCACGCGCGGCTGCCGCGCCAGCGCCTCCCTCACCGCCCCGGACAACTCGGAGGGGTGATAGTACGGCTGCAGGTGGACGCGCACGTCCCGCTCCGGCCTCGAGGCCTGGATGTCCGCGCGGCAGACCTCCGGGAACGCCGCATCGGGGGGGACGCCGGGATAGCCGACGGTGTGGCACTGGCCGACGAAGGCGATGGTGAGTGCCGTCACCCGAGCTGGCGTTCCCTCGCCACCGCGTTCATGCCCGCGTAGAGCCGCTCGTGCGCGGCCTGCGCCTCGCGATAGATGTCGGGGAACTGGCCGAGGTCCTTCTTCGCCACGACCAGGTTCACCCCGTAGAGGAAGGCCGCGTTCCCGTCCATCGTGCGCAGTCCGTCGGCCACGAGGACGAAGAACGACTTGCGGCGGTCGTTGGGCACCAGGCCGATGATCGGGGCCATGCTCTCCAGCGGCGGCGCGGACATCTGTGCCGGATGGATGATCACCATCTGCGGGAACTCCTGCAGGTAGAACTCGCGCGCCCGGGCCGGCTCGGGGAAGTACACCGGCAGCAACCCGACCAGCTTGGCGGCGTTGCGCAGCACCGCGTCGTCCGCGCCGACGATCACCGCCTTCTCCCCCAGCTCGTTCTCGTTGTCGTCATCGGGTTGCTGCTGCTGTTGCTGCGGCGCAGGGGCCTCGGCCGTCTCCAGCGTCCGGCGGTCCACGGTCAGCTTCGCCTTGCAGACCGGACAGGGGAACGACACCTCCCGCATCGGCAGCTTGGTCTCGTCGAGCGAGAGCGGTTTCTGGCAGGAGGTACAAGTGATTCGGATCATGGGTGGCCTACTCCAGCATCGACAGCATCGAATCGCCCTCGTCCGCGGGCGTCAGGTTCTCGTCGCCGAGGCGCAGGGCGAGGTTCACGGGGTTCGTCGCATACGCCAGCGCGGTCTCCTTGCTGATCACGCGCTGCTGCCAGAGCTTCTCGATCTCGTCGTCGAAAGTCTGCATGCCGTCGACGGAGCCGTCGTGCATGGCGTCGATCAGCGAGCGTCCCTCGCTCTCCCCCTTGACCACGTAGTCGCGCGTGCGCATGGTCGACTTCAGGATCTCCAGCGCGGCGATGCGGCCGCCGCCGATCTTCGGCAGGAGGCGTTGCGAGATCACGTAGCGGAACGACTGCGAGAGCCGCGTGCGGATCTGCGGCTCCTGGTCCTTCGGGAAGACGCCGATGATGCGGTCCACGGTCTTGGCCGCGTCGATGGTGTGCAGCGTCGACAGCACCAGGTGCCCCGTCTCGGCCGCCTCCATGGCAATCTCGATCGTCTCCACATCGCGCATCTCGCCGATGAGGATCACCTTCGGGGCCTGCCGCAGGGCGGCCCGCAGCGCGAGCGAGAACGTGCGCGTGTCCGAGCCCACCTCGCGCTGGTTCACGGTCGACTTCACGTGCCGGTGCATGTACTCCACCGGGTCCTCGATGGTGATGATGTGGTACGCGTGGTTCTGGTTGATCTCGTTGATGAGCGCCGCGAGCGTGGTCGACTTCCCCGACCCCGTCGGACCGGTGACCAGGACGATCCCGTTCTTCAGCGAGGGGATGTTCCACAGCTCGCGCGGCAGCTTGAGCGACTCGAGCGACGGCACGCCCTCGGGGATGACGCGCAGCACGATCGCGTACGTGCCGCGCTGCGAGAAGATGTTCACCCGGAAGCGCGTCTTCTGCGGGATCGAGTAGCTGAGGTCCACCGAGCCGTTGGTCATCAGCGCGCGGGTCAGCTCGCGGTCGCCGCGCAGCATGTGCATGGCGATCATCTCGGTCTGAAACGGCGTCAGGCGCGGCAGTCCGGGGAAGTTCACCGGGACGAGCTGGCCGTCCACTTCCACCTGGGGCGGGCGGCCGACCGAGAAGTTGAGATCGGACACGCGATCCGAGACTTTCAACATCGCCTCGAGAATTGCGTCGAGATTGAAGTTCTTCATGGGCGGGACGGGATTGTAGTATCCGCCGGTGATCATCGCCATCGACCTCGGCGCGCGGCGGATCGGCATCGCCGTCAGCGACTCCGGAGTCGTGGCCTCGCCGCACTCGGTGATGCGCAACGAAGGAGACGTCGTGGAGAAACTGGACCGCCTCGGGCGCGAGCTCGACGCGGAGCTGTTCGTGGTCGGCATCCCCAAACGCACGCACGCTTCGGTGAACGATCGGAAGTACCGCGACTTCGCCGAGGCCCTGCGGCAGAAAACCTGCAAACCCGTCGAGCTCTGGGACGAGAGCCTCTCCACCGTGGAAGCGATGGAGCGGCTGCGCCAGTCCGGCAGGAATCGCCGCGAAGCTCAGAAAGACATCGACATGCACGCCGCCGCGGTCATCCTCCAGTCTTTCCTCGACGACCGTCAACGGAGGCCGTCATAGCCGCACGCCGCTCACAACGGGGCGGGTGCCGCAAGCTGATGCGCTCGCTGGTGACCGTCGGGGTCTTCGGCGTGCTGCTGGCCATCGGCGCGGGCTGGTTCTTCTGGCGCGCCGTCGGCACGCCGTACAAGGGGTACACGGAGACGAAGAAGCGCGTGGAGATCCGCCGCGGCCTGCGCACCTCGGCCATCCTCCAGCAGCTCCAGAAGGAAGGCGTGCTGCGCGACGAGTGGATCCCGCTCGTCTACATGAAGCTCCTGCGCGGACGCGACTCGCTCAAAGCCGGCGTCTACGAGTTCGACAAGCCGCTCTCCCCGGTCGACGTCATCGACAAGCTCGCGCGCGGCGAGGTGATCCTCGCCTCCATCACCATCCGGGAAGGGCTGGACCGCTTCGCCATCGGCAAGCTCTTCTCGGCCGAAGGGTTCGGGACCGAGGAGGAGTGGAAGAAGATCACCGGCGAGGCGGACCTCATTCGCGACCTCGCTCCCGAGGCCGACTCGCTGGAGGGATACCTCTTCCCCGACACCTACAAGTTCGACCCCGGCACGCCCGTGACGACCATCGTGCAGGCCATGGTGGCGAACTTCCGCAAGCACTGGGGAAACGAGATCGCGCTGATCACCAGCGGGCTCGATGCGCACCAGACCGTGACCCTGGCCTCGATCGTCGAGACCGAGGCGCGCCTGCCGCAGGAGCGCCCGATCGTGGCCTCGGTGTACGTGAACCGCGTGCGCAAGCGGATGCTCCTCGGCGCCGACCCCACCGTGATCTACGCGATGAAGCTGGCCGGCACGTGGAACGGCAACATCCGCAAGGCCGACCTGCAGCTCGCCTCGCCGTACAACACCTACAAGACCCCGGGCCTCCCTCCCGGGCCGATCGCCAACCCCGGCCTGGCCTCGCTGCGCGCGGCCGCGGCCCCGGCCACGACGCCGTACCTCTACTTCGTCGCCCGCAACGACGGCTCGCACGTCTTCGCCACCAACGCCGCGGAGCACAACGCGAACGTGGAGCGCTGGCAGCGCCAATACTTCCGCGACAAGCGGGCGAAAGCAGTGCAGTCGCGCTGACCGGAATGGAGAGATGAACCGCTGAGCCCGTGCTCTTCATTTGACTGCGAGGGGTTGCCTCTGTTACCACGTGCGTGTGGTTCAACTCCCTCACCTACCTTTATCCAACGCCCGTCTGCGGCGCGTCGTTCTCGAGAACATCCGCTCGTTTGAACATGCGGACATCACTCTGGAGCGGGATGGACAGATAACACCCTGGACCGTCATCGTCGGGGATAACGGCACCGGCAAATCCACTGTACTCAAGGCGATTGCGCTCGCGCTCTCGACACCGAAGGATGCGGTAGCGCTGTTCGAAACAGACACCCGTGGAGAGTGGCTTCGCGCTGGTGCAACGAGTGGTTCGATCACAATCGAGCTGGAGCAGCTTGGGCAGGCACTGACGTCTACGCTCTCGATCACGCGACGTCCCTATGGGGAAGCGCTCGATGCTGTAACGAACGGCGAGGTCTGGCTTGATTCTCTGTTCGTCTGCGGGTACGGGGCGAGCCGCCGCACGTTGCGATCCGACATGCAGCGGTCGTATTCCACGAGAAACGCCGTCGCCACGCTGTTCGATCCCGAGGCATCGTTGCAGGATCCCGAGCTTGCCCTCCGCCGATTCCTATCGAGCAGCAGCGGTGAATTCGACCCGCTTCGTGCCATCGACAACGTGTTGTTGTTGCCTCCCGGATCCACCAAACTCGGCGATCATGGGCTGGAAGTCCGTGGTCAATGGGGATTCTCCGCTCCCGTCGCATCGCTGAGCGATGGATATCGTTCGACCCTTTCCTGGGTGCTCGACCTGCTTGGATGGGTTTTTTTACGAAGTCCGGAGATGTTATGGAACGGACTCCAAGGACAGATTCTGATCGACGAAGTCGAGCAACACCTCCATCCGTCATGGCAGCGTCGCATCATTGGCGCGTTGCGGCGTCAGTTTCCGCGGGTGCAGTTCATCGTCACAACCCACGCGTCGCTTTGCGTCACCGGGACTACCGACCTCAGCGACGACGAGGTGAGCCTCGTGCATCTCGGCTGGAACGGCGATGCCGTGCAGGCGCAGTCCGGCCTTCGGCCTCCACGCGGCCTTCGCGCGGATCAAATTCTTACCTCTTATCTTTTCGGTCTCGAAACGACGACCGACGATGAAACCAAACACGAGATCGAACGCCTCGCCGCGCTTCTTGCGCAGCCTACGGAGGCGTCTACGGCTGAAGTCGAGCAACTCCGTTCGAAACTTCACGAGAAACTCGGCAGCGAGGAGACAGCGCTCGGGCGCGAGGCATCAGCGGTGGTCGATGATGTTCTGTCCGCGCACTTGAATGCTGTCATCGCTGAAAGAGCCAACATGCCCGAGGCACTCTCGTTGGAAGTCCGCCGCCAGTTGCAAGAACTCTTGCGCCCACGCGAAGATGATCAAAATCGACTTCCCTGAACCATCGACGCCGGAGTGGGACCGTTGGCGCAATGACTGCGCGGCAGAACAGTCGAGGCTCAACCTTGCGAAGGCCAGCGGCCAGTCCGTCGCGATCAGCAGCACGCTGTATGGCCGGATGAAAGAAGCGGTGTACCTCGCCGCCGACGGGCCATTCCACGGCAAGTGCGCCTACTGCGAAGAGCGGATTCGCACGGCGCAGCACGGCGATATGGAGCACTTCCGGCCTAAAGCTGCTCTGAAAGACCAGCACAATCAGCCGGTGCTACTGGCAAACGGTGAGGAACATCCCGGCTACTACTGGCTCGCATATGACTGGAAAAATCTTCTGCCCTCCTGTCAGCTCTGCAACCAGCCGAGCACCGCACGCAGCGATGATCGGATCGGCAAGTGGAACTTCTTCCCGCTTGCTGACGAGACGCATCGTGCGACGGCGCCCGGCGAAGAAGTTCAGGAAGAGCCACTGCTCATCAATCCCGTCGAAGACAATCCGGCGACGGACTTGAGACTCGATGCGACCGGCGTTTTCTCCGCCCGAAATGGCTCGATGCGCGGTCAGGCGTGCATCGAAGTGCTAGGGCTCAATGAGCGCGGACTGCCGGGCGAACGGGCGAAAGTCTATGCAGATGTGCAGCGGCTGTTCATCTCGTATGCGACGGAGCTGATCCAACAGAAAAACCTGACATTCGTGGTGGAGCTCAAAGCGCGTCTCGATGCGATTGAACAGGGCCGCGACGCCTTCACGGCGGCAGCACGACTCGCGCTCCAAGACGCTCGACGGAACCTGGGACCTGTCATCGGACAAGTTCTGTGAAGTAGCACTCACGAACGGCAGTGCCTGCCGCAGTCCAGACGTGAACATTTTGCAAAATCGGTGGTATTCTTCCCCGTCCACAATCAAGCCCGGGGGTCCACCATCATGGCTGCGCGCAACAAGCCGTACGAGCAGTTCGGTCCGTACATCCTCTTCAAAAAACTCGAACAGGATTCGCTGGGCGACCTCTGGCGCGCGGGGCGGATCGAGGGCGGGCAGCTCCGCGCCACGGTCGCGCTGCGGCGCTTCACCGGCGGCGACCGGGCCGCGTTGACGGCGAGCGTCGAATCCGCCTCACGGATCGTCCCGCAGCTCACCGGCACGTCATTCGCGCGCGACCAGGTCTCGGGCGTGGCCGACGGCACGCCGTTCCTGGCCTGGGACTACGCGGGCGGACGCTCGCTGCGGCACATCATGGACCGCGGCCGCGGCGGCAAGGACGTGCAGCCCAATCCGTTGCCCGTCGACCAGGCCATCGTCATCGCCGAAAAGGTGGCGCTGTCGCTGGCCACGACCAGCGAGCTGCGCGACGGCTCGAACGGACGCCTCTCGCACGGCGCGCTCCTCCCGCAGCTCATCTGGATCAGCGACGACGGCGAGATCCGCGTCGCCGGCCAGCAGCTCGCTGCCGGCATCCTGGGGGCAATCCAGCACGATCCGAAGATCGCCGCCGAGATCGGCCGCTACATGGCTCCCGAGTTTCGCACCTCGGGACAGGCACCGAAGAGCGCCGACGTGTTCGCCATGGGCGCGATCCTCTTCCTCCTCGTCACCGGACACGAGCCGCCCGACGCCATGACCGCCAGCGCGTTCGTCTCCGCGGTGCGCGCGGCCAAGACGCTCGCCGGCGCGCCGATCCCCGACGACATCCGCGTCGTCCTCGACAAGTCGTTCAACCTCGACCCGTCGATGCGTTACGCCTCGATGGCCGACATGAAGCAGGCCGTCTCCGCGCTCGCGCACGGCGGCAAGTACTCGGCGACGACGTTCAACCTCGCCTTCTATCTCTCGAATCTTCTGAAGAAGGAGATGGAGGCGGAGACGCTCGAGCGCGAGAAGGAATCGAAGCTCAACCTCGCGCCGTACCTCGAGGCGCCCAGGCCGGTCACCGCGCCGGGAATCCCGATCGCGGCCGCCGCCTCGCCGGAGCGGGTCGCGCCTTCGTTCGGCATCACCCCCCCGGAGCCGGCACCGAAGAGCAAACTGCCGGTCGCCATCGCGGCCGTCGCCGTGCTTGCGGTGCTCGGCGCCGGCGCCTGGTATTTCATGGGCGGCAAGGGCACGACCCCGTCGACGACCACCGCCGCCGCGCAACTGGTGGCGCCCGCTCCCGCGCCGGTGCAGAAGGCGCCGGTCATCCCCGAGCCGATCGTGGCCGTGACCAGCACCGCCGCGGCGGCCACGACCTCCCCCGATCCCGACGCACAGAAGAAAGCGTTCGAAGACGCGGTCAAGGCCAAGATGCAGGCCGAGATGATGAAGCTCCAGAACGATTACCTGGAGCAGCTCAAGAAGCAGCAGTCGAAGAACGCACCCGTGGCTGCGGCGCCGGCCGTGAGCGCGCCCCCGCAGGCATCCGCCGTCGAGGAGCGCCCGACGCTGACCGCCGCGCAGCTCGACCAGCAGCGCCGCGAGACGGCCCGTCCGGAAGAGACCACGGCGACGGTCGCTCCCGCGCCGGTGCAGACGCAGACCACCGCGCCCGCGGTCGTGCCGCAGCCCACGGCTCCGGCCCCCGCTCCGGTGCCGGCGGTACGCGAGGGCGACGTCGTCGAGATGTCGGCGCTCGACGTCGTGCCGCGTCCCACGCGCCCCATCACCGCCATGTATCCCCCGATCGCACGGCAGCAGAAGATCTCCGCCACGATCGTCGTGACCGCTCTGATCAACGAGCGCGGCGAGGTGACGGACGTGAAGCTGCTCCGCGGCGTGGCCCGCTTCGGTATCGACGACGCGGCCGTGCGGGCCATGCGCTCCGCGCGCTTCACGCCGCCCATGAAGGACGGCAAGCGCGTGAAGACGTGGTTCCCGCAGACGATCGAGTTCAGGCCGTAGGTCTTCTGCCCACGATCACGGACGTCTCGAAGTAGCGCTTGCGCGCGATCCCTTCGAGACGTTCGCGCTCGCGCGTGAAATTGCGCGCGCCCGGCGCGGCGCTCAGCTCTTCCTTCAGCAGGATGGCGTCGCGGTCTTCGATGAACGGCGGCGCCACGCGCACGATGATCCGCAGCCGCTCCGGCAGCAGCAGGTCCGCGTGCGCGCCGAGGCGATGGTCGACGTAGAGATTCCCCCGCGCGTTGCGGACCGCTTCGATGGCCGCGACCGGCGGCGACGGCGTGGTGTGCACGACGCGCAGCGCCGGCCACGTCCAGCCGATCATCAGCGCCGTCACCGCCGCCAGCACCGCGGCGTAGCCGCGGCGCGGGATGCCCGCCGCCGCGAGCATGGCGAACATCGGCATGTAGGCGATCGAGAAACGGCTGGTGCTGTGGAAGTCGAGAAAGAGCCAGGCGAAGAAGCAGAACGGGCCGAAGATGGCGATGGCCAGCCAGTGCTTTCGCCGCACGACGGCCGTGGCCGCGAGAATGGTCACGATCGCGTTGATGGGCATGGCCCGGTACGGCCGGAAGAAGAAATCGTCCGCGACCTGGATCAGCCCCGGATGCCGCGGCGCGAGGAAGGAGTCGGTGGTGCGGATGTACGTCTCGTGACCGGCCAGAACCTCGCGATAGGCGCTCCAGCCGCCGCTGAGCGCGGCCGCGGTGCCGTAGGTGGTGACGACGATGGCGGCGAGCACGATCGCCGCGGCGGCCAAACGCAGGGCGGGCTTCAGCCCGCCCACCCCGCCCGGGGGGCGGGCTGAAGCCCGCCCTACGCTGATCGCGAACGGCACGAGACCGATGAGCAGATTCTGCGGACGGAAGCCCGCGGCGATGCCGAGCACGATCGCGCCGAGGACCACGTTGCCGCGCAACAGCAACGCGCACGCGGTCACCACCAGCACCATCGACGGCACGTCCGAAAGCGCGGTGCCGCCGAAGAACCAGACGTTCGGAAAGAACGCCAGCAGCAGCCCCGCGCCGATCGCCACCGGCGCGCTGGCCCGCAGCGAGCGCGCCAGGAAGAACATCGCCGGAAAGACGAACAGCGACGACAGGAAGACGATGGTCTGCAGCGCGTGAAACCCGTCCAGCGGGACGAGCTTTGCTGCGGCGATGAAGAGCGGAAAGCCGGGCGGGTGCGGGTGGTACGCGCTGACGTCGAAGTCGCGCAGCGCCAGCGCGAAGAGCGCCTCGTCCCAGTCCCACAGCGTCAGCGAGCGCGCGGGCCAGCGCATGACGGCCGCGAATGCCGCGCACGCCCAGAAGGCGATGCGCTCGTTGCGGCTCAGCGGACCGGCATCCACGACAATCCGTCCATGCGCAGCCCGAGCTCGCGCGTGTCATTCCCACTCCCCACCTTCGCCGGGACGGCCACGTCGCTGGTGACGATGCGCAGCACGTTCGGCGCGTCCTTGCGCGAGGCGATGGTCCACGACTTCTCGATGTTCGCCTGCGAGCCGGTGAAGCGCTCGACCAGCGCATCGTTCACCCACACCTCGATCGTCGGCGGCGCGATGGCGTCGATGGGTACGTACATCTTCATCGACAGCCGCCCCCCCTCCGGGATCGGCGGCAGCGCCGCCGACGCCTGCCGCCCCATCCAGCGGAAGATCTCCGACCCCGTCCCCTCGGTCGCGTACCATCCCTCGCCGAAGTCGATGACGCTGACCAGGCGTACGACCGACGTCTCGAAGTTGCGCCGGCGGATGACTTTCCAGAGCGGGTTGGTGTGCGGCCAGAAGAACACTACCGGCGCGCCCTCCACGAAGTCCGGCTCCACCGCCCACACTTCCGGCGTCACTTGCGACAGGGAGTCGAGCTTCTCGTACATGGCACGGTTGTGGTCCGGCAGCAGGTAGCGCGCGTGCGGCCCGAATGCGCCCTGGATGTAAACCGCGGCGTTCTTCGGGAGGTGGTCGCGCACCCAGGTCAGCGAGGCCGCGGAGGGCGCGGCGGTGGTCCGCTGCAGCGTGAGGCCGGGCCAGACCCATACGATGAGGACGGTTACGATGCAGAACGCCAGCGCGGCCTGTACGCCGGCGCGGCGTCCGATGACGCGCAGCCCGTACGCCGCCAGCAGCGCGTGCACGGCCAGATAGGCGATGGCGTAGCGGCCGGCGGCCTCGATGTCGAGGTTCAGCCACGCCGTGATCATGAAAGGGGCGAACACGGCCAGCGGCAGCAGCGCCCACCACTGCCGCCGCACCAGCGCGGCCAGGATGCCGATCGCGGCGATCCCACACAGCCAGGACATGTGCTGGCGCTGGTCGATCGGCCAGAGGAAGAACTTCTTCGCCGCCTGCGGAAGAGGCACGCGTTTGGGGTTGTGCCACGAGTCGATGTCGCGCACGTACTGGCTCTGCGCGCGGACCGCGGCGCGGTAGCCCTCGACCGAATCCGACGCCAGCGCCGCGCCGACATAGCTGCCGCCGGCGATCGCGCCGCCGAGAACCATCGCCGCGGCAACGGCGCGGAAATCGCGCGCGCGCAGCCGGTGCCAGGTGGCCAGGAGCGCGGGAACCGCGCCGATGAGGAGGTTCGGGACGCGCATGCCCGCGGCAATCCCCAGCACGATCGCCCCGAGGAGGTAGAAGCGCGAGCTGCGCCGCCCGGCGAGGAGCAGGGCGCAGGCGGCGATGCCGAGCATCGTCGAGGGGATGTCGCTGAAGCCGGTGCCGCCATAGACCCAGACGTTCGGCAGGAACACGAAGAGCGCCGCGCCGCAGAGCGAGGTCACGTAGTCGAAGCCGATCTCCCGCGCCAGAAAGAAGAGAGCGGGAAAGAGAAAGCACGCGCCGAGGAGGACGATGACCTGCAGCGAGCGGAACTCGTTCACACCGAAGAGATGGACCGCCTTCGCCGCGGCCATGAAGAGCGGATAGCCGGGCGGGTGCGGCCAGTGCTGCGTGACGTCGTACTCGGCCACGCCGAGGGAAAAGAGCGCCTCGTCCCAGTCGTTGAGCGAGCGCGCGACCGCAAGGAACCGGGTCAGCGCCACGATGACGGACAGGACGAGCAGGATTCGTTTCTGGAGCGGAGTCAGCGGCGGCATCGACAAAGGGCACCATTCTCGCAAAATTGCCGCGCGATGCCGATCAAGGGCGTGAAACGCCGGTGGTACCTCGACCTGCACGGCATCCGGAGAGAAGGCACGAAGGAGACGGGATTCGCCTACCGTTTCGCCAACGGATCTGCAGTCGAAGACGAGAAAGTGCTCGCCCGGATCGCCAGGTTGCGTATTCCTCCCGCGTGGAGGGACGTGCGCATCGCCCGTGGCGACACGGCGCCGCTGCAGGCCGTCGGCGTCGACAAGAAGGGGCGCACGCAGTACCTCTACCACACGCGCTTCCGCGCGCAGCGCGAGGAGGAGAAGTTCAAGCGCGTCGTCGAGTTCGGGGAGGCGCTCCCCGCGCTGCGGCGCCGCGTGCGCGCCGACCTGCACGGCGACTCCCTCGATCGCGCCCGCGTCCTGGCGGCCATGGTGCGCCTCATCGACCAGGGCTTCTTCCGCATCGGCAACGACAAGAGCGCGGAGGCGGAGTCGACGTTCGGGCTGTCCACCATCCGCGGCTCGCACGTGAAAGTCGAGGGGGGCGACGTCCTCTTCGACTACGTCGGCAAGTGGAAGAAGAAGCAGAAGCGCGCCGTGCGCGACAAGGATGTCGCCGAGATCGTGCAGACGCTGAAGAAGACCCCGGGGGCCGAGCTGTTCAAGTTCACCCAGAACAGCCGCATCGTGGACGTCAAAGACCGCCACGTGAACGACTACATCCAGTCGATCATCGGCAAGGACTTCACGGCCAAGGACTTTCGGACCTGGGCCGGGACGCTCCTCTGTTCCATCGCCCTGGCCATGCAGGGACAGGGAACCAGCAAGGCCGACCGCAAGCGCCGCGTGCGCAAAGCCATCGTGGCCACCGCCGAGCAGCTCGGCAACACCCCCGCCGTCTGCCGCTCCTCCTACATCTGCCCGCGGCTCCTCGACGAGTACATGGAAGGCAAGCCGTTCGAAATGCTCCGCAAGACGCGCCGCGGCTCCCCCGTCGTGCGCATGGGGCTGTCGCGGGAGGAGAAGGCGCTGCTCAAGTTCCTGCGGGAGACGATCGCGGATCGAAGGATGCGGCCGAGAGCCGCATAGGCTCACAAGCTCACAGCAATGTACTGCTATGAGCCTATGAGCCTATGTACCTGTGAGCCTAGAACGTCTGCCCCACCCAGAAGCTCGTCCGGAATCCCGGCTCGAACTCCTTGCCGTTGAACCGCTTCGCAAAGTCCCAGTTCAGCGGGAGGCCGAACATATTGAACGAGAAGCCCCAGCCGACCGAGGCCGCGCCGTCGACCAGGAATCCCTCGTCGTCGCGGAGATCGAACGTCTGCCCCTTGAAGTGCGCCGCGCCGACGTCGAGGAACAGCACGCCGCGCATCTGCTGGATGACCATGATCGGCGTGGCCAGCACGTCCACCAGCGGGAAGCGGAGCTCCAGGTTCGCGAAGCCCGCGTACTGCCCGATGAACGAGCGGAAGTCGTAGCCGCGCAGCGTGTTCAGTCCGCCGAAGTAGTGGATGCTTGGGAAGTTCCCCTCCGACCAGGCGCCGTACAGGCGCGCGGCCAGGAGCGTGCGCGAGCTGATCTGCATGTACTCGCGCCAGTCGAGAACCACGTCACTCGTCAGCGCTCCCCCTTGGTCGAGATCGGGCGCGTACGTCGCCGAGAGCTGGTAGCGCCGGCCGGAAACGGGACCGAAGAACTTCCACACCGCGCTGTCGCCGCTGAACGTGGTGCTGACCAGCGGGAAGTTGTGGTTGATGGTGAACGCGTTGGCGTCGTCGAAATTGATGATGCCGTCCCCGTTACTGTCGCCGGCGCCGAAGTCGAGGAATGTGTAGGAGCGTGCCATGTAGCCCACGCCGGTATCGAGCCGGTGATATCGCGAGAAGGGATAGCTGACCAGGCCGAGCGCGCCCGTCTCGCGATAGGCCTGCCGCCGGTCGAAACCCCGCGACTCGAACTCCTGCGGGATCGCGTAGAAGGAGCGGTTGTCGAAGAGACGCGCCCCCCAGTTCACGCGGCGGTGCAGATCGAGGTAGAGGAAGTCGAAGTTCGAGAACGTGTCCACCGAGTCGAGCGAGGCGATGAAGCGGCGGTTGCCGAGCATGTCGCTCATGTAGAGCGTGGAGCGCGACAGCAGGAGCTGATCGGAGGTCACGCCCGCGGCGACGTCGATGTCGTCGATGAAGAGCTTGAAGCCGCCGGTGCGCTCGATCTTCTCCTCATCGATGAAGAACTCCGACGTGGAGCGGAACGTCGAGCGCTCCTCGGGGGCAATCGGCGCGGACGGCAGCGTGGTCTTCTCGGCCGGGTGCAGCGGCTTGTCCGTCGTCGTCGAGTAGAGGCGCCACTGCCCCTTGTAGTACGACGAGAAGACCATCCGCTCCTTGTTGTTCGCACCGGTGAAGACGACCGGCGCGAAGCAGCCGCCGATCACGTCCGTGTACTGGAGCATGTCGCCGGTGGCGAGGTCGAGCGAGTAGATGTTGAAGGCGGCGAAGTTCGTGACGTCGGCCTTGGGCGTGTCCCCCTCGGTGCGCGCGGCGTTCTCCGCCTCCTCCAGGATCTGCGCGGCCGTGTCGATGTTGCGGCCCGTCTGCTTGTCCGAGGCGAAGAAGAGGCGCTTGCCGTCCGGGCTGAACCAGGCGTCGATGTCGTTCCAGTCGCCGGTGGTGAGCTGGAAACGCTCCTTCGTGTTGGAGAGGTTGAGGCGGTAGAGCTTCGCGTACTCCTCGCCGACCGACGAATAGATCAGCGACTGCCCGTCCGGCGCGAACACCGGGGACGAGTCGTAGAACGAGTCGCTGGTGACATTGGTGATGTTCCCGTTCTCGAGGTCGTAGATGAAGATGTCGGACTGGTTGCCCTGGATGGCCGAGAAAGCGATGCGGCGGCCGTCCGGCGAGTAGGCGGGGCTGAGCTGCTGCTCGAGTGGCATCTCGATCATGCGGTCGATCTTGCCGCTGATCGGATTCAGCAGGAGCAGGTTGCGGCCGCGCTCCTTCCTCACGAAGAACGCGATCTGGTCGCCGTTCGGCGCCCAGGCCACGTCGCGCCCCGTCACCGGCGCGGTGGTGAACGACTGCACGATCGGGTACTCGTACTCGCTCGTGTAGCCGGCGGTGAGGTTCTTCAGCAGGCGCCGCTCGGGGATGTTGAAGAGGACGACGTCGATGTCTTCCTTGTACGTCGTGAAGGCGGCCAGGAGGTCGCCCGACGGCGACGGCACGGCCGAGATCTCGTTGCTGGCGGCTCCCTCCTCGCGGATGCGGAACGGCTCGCCGTACTCCTGCGGCTCACCCTTGGCCACCAGCGCCGGGAGGTACTGCTTGCGCAGCCAGGTGCGGAAGCGCGTGTCGAACTCCTCGGGAGAGACATTGAAGGCGCGCCGCAGGGCGCGATCGATGCTGTTGCCGAGCGTGTTGCGGTACTCGTAGATGAAGTCGCGCAGCCCTTCCCACCCGTAGGTCTCCTGCATGTAGCGGAAGACCGAGTGGCCGAAGCGGTAGGCGAAGTAGCCCGAGGCGCCGCTGCTGACCTTCGGGATGTTGTCGTTGACCACCGCGTCGCGCAGGACCATGCGGTCGCGCGAGTCCTCGTCCTGGGCCATGAAGGAGGCCAGCCCTTCCATCATCCACTGCGGCGGGTTGGCGGTGATGTTCTTGCCGAACTTCCCCTGGAAGAGGATCTCGTACTCGAAGATGTGCGTCAGCTCGTGCGTGACCAGCTCCAGGAGCTGGTCGTCCGGCATGTCGATCGGCAGGACCATGCGGTTCTTGGCCGGCTCGGCGAACGCGCCCACCCCCTCGGGGATGAAGTTGAGGATGACGTTGGTCTGCTCGAAGGCGGAATGCGTGTGGTAGAAGATCAGCGGGATCTTCTTCGAGATCTGGTAGTTGAACTTCTGCGAGAGATCGAGATACGCGCTCTCCGCCGCATCCACGACACGCTGCAGCTGCGGCCGCTCCTCGTCGTAGAAATACACGTCGAAGTGCGTCGAGTGGTAGACGTTCCACTTGAAGGTGTCGTAGACGATCTTGTTCTGCCCGAACGGGTGGGCAGGCACGGCGAGAAACAGCAGCGCGACGAGAACGACCAGTCTCTTCACGTAAAGCCTCCGTTGTCGGTTGACAGTTGGCGGTTGGCGGTCGAAGACCGCCAACGGGCTGCACTTCGCATCATCGTCGAAAATCGGCAGGCTCGTCATGCGAATCGGTGACAGTCGCGCTCTCGCGACCCGTCAGCCGCCAACCGCCAACCGACAACCGCTACTCGAACACGTAGCGCGTGGCCGAGGTCTCCTGGGCCACGAAGATGCCGACGAGCTGGGTCTCGAGGGCGCGGAGATTCTCGAAGAGGCCGAGGATCTCGTCGTAGTTGCGCTGGTCGAACTCCTTGAAGTCGCGGAAATTCTCTTCCAGCACCATCTCGCCCGTATCGGCGTTGAAGACGGCCAGGTCGATGTCGAACACGAAGCCCGTCGACTCCACCAGCACCTGGCGGTAGAACGTGCGGCCGTCCGCCGGCGAGGTGTACTCCTCGGTGCGGTAGCCCGACTTGTCGTTGATGTCGAAGTCGACAATGCCGGAGACGATGTAGTCCGCGTTCGTCCTGGCGCCGAGGTCCTTCCAGTAATCGCGCGCGTCGGAGAGCGTGCGGATGTCCGTGCCGGGGAGGCGCGTCTGCGGCACGTCCACGATGCGCAGCTTGGTCGACTTGGCGAGCTGCTTCTTCAGGTAGCGGTTGAACTCCGTCTGCACGTCCACCTTCGCCGCGCGGTCGTTCCGGCGCTCCCCCTTGGTGGCGATGATGAACGGCGCGACGGCCACGCGCTCCTCCCCGGTGATCTGCAGCTTCGGCTTGACCGGGAGCTTGAGCTTGACCTCCATCACGTCGGCGGCGAGCGGCAGTGCGAGTGCGGCCAGTGCGGCAACGGCCAGGGTGCGTTTCACAGCGAACCTCCGGGGGGATTGGTGGTAGTGGTGGACGTGACGGGTGTCGGGGGCTCGGCCGTGGCGGTGACTGCCGGCGGCGCCGGAGAGGCCGCCCCCGTGGCCGAGGCTGTGGTCTTCACCGCCGCGGCGTCGCGCTTCTTCGCCTTCTGCGTGAACTCCACGAAGCGGCTGTAGTTCTTCTGGATGTACTGGTTCTGGCGGTCCAGGCGGAGCGCCTCGCGGTACTCCCTGGCGGCGCCGTCGAAATCCCCGGTGGCCTCGAGCGCCACGGCCAGGTTGTTGTGGGCCATGGCATTGTCGGGAGTGATCTGCACTTCGCGGCGGAAGCGGAACATCGCCTCCCGCCACAGGTTCATCCGCGCCATCCGGACGCCGAACTCGCGCTGCGTCTCGGGCTTCGCGAGATCGCCACCGGAACCGCAGCCGATGGCGAGGAGCAGGAACAGAACGGCGAACAACGACGACGTAAACGCGCGCCTCATCGGGTCTCCTTCACTTGGCTCTGCAAAGCGGTCCGATTATAATCCCCGGCGTTCCTACCGTCCGGCGACCTCCGCGGCCGTCGTCCTTCGCGCTTTCCTCCGCACCCCACGCACGCGAATGAATGACCCCGCATCGCGCGATCGACTGATCGCGTTGTCGCTGCTTCCGTTTCTCACGCCGAACCGGACTCGCCTGCTGCTGGAGTACTTCGATCCTGTTGCGCAGGCATGCAACGCAACCGCCACTCTCCTGCAAGGCCTCCTGAGCATAACGCGGGAGCAGGCGGAGCAAGTCAGGAGTCCGTTAACATCCGCGATCGGCATCGAGGCGCTGCGCGACCGCGTCCTCACGCTCCTCGACGACGACTATCCCCCTCTGCTGAAGGAGATCCCCGACCCGCCGCTGGCGCTGCACTTCCGCGGCGACCGCGCGCTGCTGGCGCGCCTCTCCGCCGCGCCGGCGATCGCCATCGTCGGCTCGCGGCGCGCCTCTCCATACGGCATCAACGCGGCGCAGCATCTGGCGCGGCAGATCGTCTCCGCGGGCGTGGTGGTCGTCTCCGTCGATGCCCGCGGCATCGACGCGGCCGCGCACTACGCCGCCCTCGACGCGGGCGGCACGACCCTGGCCGTCCTCGGCACCGGCATCGACGTCGTCTATCCGCGCTCGAACCTGAGCCTCTACCGCCGCATCGCGCAGAAGGGACTGGTTCTCAGCGCGCTGCCTCCCGGCACGCCGCCGAAGCCGGAAAACTTCCCCGTCCGCAACCGCCTCATCTCCGGCCTCACGCACGGCACGGTGATCGTCGAGGCCACGCGCCGCAGCGGCTCGCTCATCACCGCGCGCATGGCCGCCGAGCAGAACCGCGACGTCTTCGTCGTCCCCGGCTCGATCTTCTCCGCCGGCTCGGAAGGGACTCACCGCCTGGCGCAGTACGGCGCGAAGCTGGTGCACGACGGGAACGACATCCTCGACGAGCTGCCCGGCCATCTGCGCGTGAGGCAGGCAGCCGAGGAGGAGCCGGAGTCGCCGCTGCGCGAAGTGCTGGCCGCGCTCACGCGCGAGGAGGGAGCGCACGTCGACGCCCTGGCGCAGAAGCTCGGCCAGACCACCGGCGCCGTCGCCGAGTCGCTGCTGCAACTGGAGCTGGGTGGCTGGATCCGGGCCTTGCCGGGAGCGCGGTACGTGAGGGTGAAGTGAACTTTGTTGCTGGTTGCTTGTTGTTGGTTCCTGGTGGCTGGTTGCGAAAAACACCACCAACCAGCAACCATCAACCAGCAACGCGAAGCTCAGCGCAACTGCGCGTTCGCCTCCCGCGCGTTCTTCACCGTCAAGGCGATGATGCCGATCGGCACCCCCCAGGTGATGAGCTTGCGGAAGACTTTGGGAAAGCCGAAGCCGACCACCACGCCGAGGAC
>Ga0196976_1000251_pt1 | contig 36440 bp, 35 predicted proteins | sample S3v_513CmetaG_FD_148644 | JGI IMG/M metagenome (GOLD analysis project Ga0196976, IMG submission 148644) | Soil microbial communities from Anza Borrego desert, Southern California, United States - S3+v_5-13C | ecosystem: Environmental > Terrestrial > Soil > Desert | place: USA: California... | reverse complement strand
TTCAACCTTTCAGGGCCGGGACCACGGAGGATTCAGGTTGCGGAGCTTGATGTGCCCGCCACGGTCAGGATGAATGACCAGCGCGGAGTGCTGTTTGTGATGCCAGGCGATAAGCGGTAGTCGGTGTCAAGACGGAGTTCCGCGCACTAGAACGGTTGCGCGTTGACAGAGCGAACAAGACAAAAAGCACGGGCATGATGCCCGTGCTTTTTTGTTGCGATTCGGTTGTCGTGTTACTGCCGCTGTAGCGTACTAGATGTCCAGGTTCTTTACGTCGAGCGCGTTCTCTTCAATGAATTTGCGGCGTGCTTCGACGTCTTCTCCCATCAGTGTGCTGAAGATGGTTTCCGTCTCGGCGATGTCTTCGAGCTTAACCTGGAGCAGCGTGCGACGCTCGGGATCCATGGTGGTTTCCCATAGCTGCTCGGCAGTCATTTCACCGAGACCTTTGTAGCGCTGGACCGTGTAGTCCTTTCGGCCCTCGTTCAGCACGTACTCGAACAGTTCACGGACATTGTGCTTCTCGACCACTTCGGCTTCGCCGGAGCGACGGCGCGTGGGAGCTTTCGTTGTTTTCTTTTCAGCCCGATCGAGATCGGCTTTTTCGGCGTCGCTCAGCTCTTCCTCAGCCTCTTTCGCGGAAGCGGCAGCCTCCTTCGCCTTCACTTCCACGACAAATGGCGGCTGGAGGTGTTCGGCGATCTGCTTGTACTTATTCATCATCTGCCGATACTCAGGCGTAGCAATGAGTTCGGCGTTGACGACGTGTTCGGCACCCTGGGAGTTCACAAACGCCACTTCCCACAGGTTGTGCTCTTCCTCAAAGCGCAACTCGACCGACTTGAAACCACGGTCTTTCGCAATGTTCTTGAGTTCTGCTTCGAGGTCGGCGAGTTTCTTCGGCGGCTTGCTGGCTTCGCCCTCGAAGTCTGACTTTTTCGCGAAGTCGAGCTTCGGCAGCACATCAGCAACCCGCTCGTCGCGCAGGCGCTTGGCAACCTTGTCGTAGAAGCCGAGATATTCGTGCAGCGTGGACATGAAGCGCGAGAGTTGTCCGCCCTCCAACTTTGCCGCACCCTCGCCGTAGCGAATCACAAGCCCGTCTGACGCGCGGCGCACCATGACTTTGACGAACTCGCGGTCGTCCTTGATGTACTGCTGCGACTTGCCCTTCTTGATGGAGTAGAGCGGCGGCTGGGCGATGAAGACATGCCCGCGCTTGATCAGCTCCTGCATGTGACGGAAGAAGAACGTGAGCAGCAGCGTACGGATGTGCGAACCGTCGACGTCGGCGTCGGTCATGAGGATGACCTTGCTGTAGCGCAGCTTGGCAGGATCGAAATCGTCCTTGCCAATGCCGGTGCCGAGAGCGGTGATCATCGCGCGAATTTCTTCGTGCGAGAGCATCTTGTCGTAACGCGCTTTCTCGACGTTCAGGATCTTGCCCTTCAGCGGCAGGATGGCCTGGAAACGGCGATCGCGTCCCTGCTTCGCGGTGCCACCTGCGCTCTCACCCTCGACGAGGTAGACTTCGCAACGGTTCGGGTCGCGCTCGGAGCAGTCTGCAAGCTTGCCGGGGAGTCCACCGCCATCGAGTGCGCCCTTGCGACGCGTGAGGTCGCGCGCTTTGCGAGCGGCTTCGCGAGCACGCGCGGCTTCAATGGCCTTGTTGATGATCTTGCGGGCAACGGTGGAGTTCTGCTCGAAATATGCGCCCAGACGCTCGTTGACGAATGCCTGAACGATACCGGCAATGTCGGAGTTCAGCTTACCCTTCGTCTGCCCTTCGAACTGCGGCTGCGGCAGCTTCACGCTGATAACAGCCACGAGTCCTTCGCGGACGTCGTCACCGGTGAGGTTCTCTTTCACGTCCTTGAAGAGACCGAGTTGCTGCCCGAAGTAGTTGATGGTCCGGGTGAGCGCCGTTCGAAAACCGCTCAGGTGCGTGCCGCCGTCAACAGTGTTGATGTTGTTGGCGAAGGTAAAGAGGTTCTCCGAGTAGCCGTCGTTGTACTGGAGGGCGATTTCCATGACAACGCCATCGCGTTCGGCCTTCATGTAAATCGGCTTATCGTGGAGAACGTTCTTGCCCTTGTTCAGGTGCTTGATGAAGTCGGCAATGCCGCCCGTGTACTTGAACTCCGCGTGCTTGGCCTCACCGGTCTTCGCATCGGTGGTGCGCTCGTCGGTCAGGGTGATCAACAACCCTTCGTTGAGGAACGCGAGTTCGCGCAGGCGCTGTGCAAGCGTGTCGTAGTTGTACTCGGTGACTGTGAAGATTTCCCTGTCGGGCAGGAAGTGAACCTTCGTGCCGCGCTTGCGCGTGTTGCCGGTCTTCTTCAGCTTGTTCTGCGGCTCACCGCGGGAATATTCCTGCTCCCACACGAAGCCGTCGCGCCAGATTTCCAGGTCGAGTTGCTCGCTGAGCGCGTTGACGCAGGAGACGCCGACGCCATGCAGGCCGCCGGACACCTTGTAGGTGGACGAGTCGAACTTGCCGCCCGCGTGCAGCTTGGTCATGACGACTTGCGCGGCGGAGACCTTCTCACCATCGATTTCCATCAGATCCACGGGAATACCGCGTCCGTTATCGACAACGGTGATGGAGTTGTCGATGTGTATGGTGACATCGATACGATCGGCGTACCCGGCAAGGGCTTCGTCGACTGAGTTGTCCACGACCTCGTAGACGAGGTGATGCAAACCCATCTCGCCGGTGGAGCCGATATACATGGCGGGACGTTTGCGCACGGCTTCCATGCCGCCGAGAACCTTGATGGAATCGGCGTTATAGTTTCCGTTTGCCTGGGTTCCGTTTTTGCCGTTCTTCTTAGCTTCGGCTGCGGCCGCGCCGTTGACGATGTCTTTAGAGGCCAAGCTAACTCCAATCTTCAAGAGAAGGGACGAACCCGCAAGCTCCAAATGGGAAAGCAAAGCGGGACGTAAACACACCATTCGGGCCGTGCCCGATGCAGGGTCAACTTACTGAAATCACAAACACTTAGGCATAGCCCGACTGCGTACTATTCTAGCACAGAGAGTACGTTTTTACGAGGCGGAGAGCGGACGCAAAGCCATGCGCAACAAGGACTTACGGCTCTCGTTTCGACCGGGCTGGGGAGGCTGGTCGTGCCTGGGGCATTCGAGGGCGCGGCGCGGTAGCAGTGAAGGTTACCGAGTTCAGAGATAGGTTGAGTTTTTCCATCTCGGAAGCGGACGGTGCTGCCAAGTTGAACCCAAGCAGATATTGTCCCTCGAGCGTGAAGAGCGCCGATTGAAGCACCTGCTGCTTCCTGAAGTCCGCGCGAAGAAACTTGCGTCCGCCGATCATCACCGGATACGGCGTCCGGAGCACCTCGAAACCCTGTTTCTGCGCAACCTCGCGTGTGAGTTTGGCGAGGTAGCCCTCGAGCGTGGTTGCGTTCTTGTCGGCCATCAGCACCACGACTGGCCTCTGGTTCGACTCATTGAACGGACCATAGGCTGCGAGCAGGACGAACGTCGAACGCGATTCGTCTTCCCTCCCCTGCAGGAAGTCGTCGTCCACCTCGAAGCCGGATGGAAAGTTGTAGGAGAAGCGGAAGAAGTCGCTCGTGTAGGTATTACCGTCGAGGGAGCCTTCGTCGGGCTCAACTGCAGACTGCGGCGCCAGTGCCGGAGCGGACGGACGGGACGCCTTGGGCGCGGGTGCCTGCGCGAACGACAACGACGCACAGAGCACGAAGATAAGCGAGACGCGCATAGGTTCAGAATCTCACGCGAGATTGCATTCAACCCTATCACGCTTCCTCACGGCGGTGCGCTATCATTGCGCGCTGAGCAGGCACAAACTCCGGCACGAGGTTAAGTCCATGCCCGTATCTTCGGCGTTGCACTCGAAACAGGAAGACGTAGCAGCAACGATTCTTGCCATGGAGAAAGCGGCGCTCGCGCGCTGGGCAAAGGGTGATCCGGATGGGTTCCTGGAAATATGCGCGCAGGACGTGGTGTACTTCGATCCGTTCCTGGATAAGCCGCTCAGTGGAATCGAGGAACTTCGCAGACTATACGCAGGCATTCGCGGCTCGATCTACATCAGGGAATGGGAACTGGTGGACCCGAACGTTCGCGTGTCCGGAGACATGGCCGTGCTGACGTTCCAGTTCGTCTCCGATGGCGACAGCTTCAACCACTGGAACACGACAGAGGTGTACCAGTGCTTCGCCGGCGATTGGCGAATCGTTCACACGCACTGGTCGCTGACGAAGCCGCAGCTGGCGGCAACGAATGCATAGGAGTGCAGTGCCGCGGCATCGGGCTTATTACATGTGGGGGTCTTCAGGCCTGCCTGCGCAGTGCCGGGAGCGAGCCCAGATCCCTCGCCCGGCAACAGAGGCCGCGGGCTCAGGATGACAACTCTTTCGATTGTTAAGGTAGTTGTCAGTCAGATGGGGCAGTTGTCAGTTGCTGGTTGTCAGTGCAGTTGGTGATCCGGCCTCATCTGCCGACGGCGAGGCGGCTGGCGAGCTTCTCGGGCAGTTCGGAATCGATGATGCGGCGCTGAGCGCGTGCGATATCGTAACGCGTCCGGAAATACGTGATCGTGAGATCGTCGGTATTGAACAGTGCAAAGGCAGCGCGCGGATCCCCATCGCGCGGCTGACCGACAGAGCCGGGATTCAGGATGTAGTAGGTATCGCGCTCAAGCGGAAACGTGGTGCCATCCTGTCGCGCGGCCAGCAGAATGCGTTCCGGTACAGCATTCGGACGCAGCACAAAACCACCCTGAACGTGCGTGTGCCCGATAAATGTTACGGGCACCTTCAACACGGGCAGAAGATGAATTGCGTCAGCGGATCCGATGACGTACTCGTCTTCATCCAGCGGTGAACCGTGTGAAAACTGCACTCCGGCAGCGCCGTCCACACACAGCGGCCCTTGCGGCAGCGCGGCAAGCCATCGCTTGTTCTCGAATGTAAGCGCGTCACGCGTCCAATAGGTTGAGTACTGCGCGAAGGGATTGAAGGCCTCCACCGAGGTGAGCCCGGCACACGCTTTATCGTGATTGCCGCGGATGTGAATGGCGTCGAGAGCGCGGACACGCTCGATCACCTCGTTCGGGGAGGCACCGTAGCCGACGACGTCGCCCAGATTAACCACCAGATCATAGGGCGGCGCAGCGGCAAGACAGGCCTCGAGAGCCTCGAGGTTGGAATGGACGTCGCTGATGATCAGCAGGCGCACAGCGCGTGCATTATATCTGCTCCGGGCACTTCGGGGAGAATATTGGACACTCGCTCGTGCTCATGACGTTCGGGCTTACCTCCGTACGCGCGCAAGGTGTCCTGGAGCGATCTCGACCAGAGGGGGCACGTTATCTGACTGCCGCGCGCTCTCCGGTACGGTTTCGAGAGGACGCGAGCGGTCCGAGCGCAATGTGGGAACAGCATTCAGCAGACCGCGAGTGTAGGGGTGCGCCGGCGCGCGGAAGATCTCCGCAACTGGGGCCATCTCCACAATCTGCCCTGCATACATGACGGCAACGTTGTGAACCACTTGCGACACGACGGCCAGGTCGTGCGAGATGAAGAGCATGGCCAGCCGGAACTTGTCTCGCAATTCGGCCAGCAGGTCGAGGATTTGAGCCTGGATGGTGACGTCGAGCGCAGTGGTAGGCTCGTCGGCAATCAGCAACTGCGGGCGATTCACAAGCGCCATGGCAATCATAACGCGCTGGCGCTGGCCTCCTGAGAGCTGGTGCGGATAGTCGCGGGCGCGGCGTTCCGGATCAGGAATGGCTACGGTCCTGAGTGCCTCAACCGCTCGCGACCACGCTTCGCGCTTGCTCACTCGCTGGTGAACCATGGCTGCTTCGGCTACCTGGTCGCCGATGCGCATGACGGGATTGAGAGCCGTCATGGGTTCCTGGAAGATCATCGCGATGCGCGATCCACGAATCTGCTGCATCTCCGGTTCGGGCTTCGCAAGAATGTCCTCGCCAGAAAAACGGATCGCGCCGCTAATGCGCGCCTGCGGAGGAAGCAGGCGCATCGCCGCGAGAGACGTGACCGACTTGCCACTGCCGGACTCACCGACAAGGCCAAGCGTGCGGCCTTCAGCGATGGAGAACGACACGTCCCGCACGGCCGGCAGCCATGCTCGCGACGCGGTAGCGAACTCGATGGTGAGGTTGCGCACCTCTAGCAGCGGAGAACTCACGGTAAAGCGAAGATACCTTATCTGGGCAGCAGGTGCTATGAGCAGCGCTAGGGGCTCACGCGACTAGCCTGTCGATGGAGGGGCGCGCTACTTCCCGCGGGTAAAGGTCAAGCCTTTGCCCCACAGCGACCGTGGCCCAGCTCATCACAAAAGCGGGAACGAAGGCGTTGAGGAGAGAAACCCAGATCGGCTCACCGAAGATGCCCGCCAAGGCTGCCTCCGTGATAGTTGCAGACACGACAAACAGGAAGACTGCAAGCAGCACACGCGCGCCACGGCGAAGAAGGCCCGCGCTGTCGCCGTGGAAACCTTTGCGCATCACGAGCAGGAAGCCCACATTGAATCCGAGCAGGCGCCCGACGTCTTCGATTTCGGCGTGTGGCAGAAACGCAGCTAAGACCGGAAGCACGAGCAAGGCTACGAGGAGCACGATCAGGCGCGGTTCAGCGGTGACGCGAATCGCCACGGCCTGGGTGAGCGCACAGAACTGCACAAGCGCGACGTGAACGAGTACTACCAGTGAAACGCCGACGGCAAGGCCAGCCAGCACGTCCGCGAGGAAGTGGCGGCCCAAGTACATCCGCGACAACATGGTGAGGGGGATTACCAGCGCAGCCAGAACGAGGGTCAGGCGTCGTCGGAAGAGCAGCGCGAGACTAAGCCAAATGGTGCAGGAAAGTATGACGTGTCCCGACGGCAGTCCGAAAGACGAGTTCAACGCCCGGTAGTGCTGGATTACCGCCGGTGGCGGCAGCGACCAGAAGTCGCGCGCTCCCATTGCCGTGAACTGCGTTTGCTCCGGGCCATTGCCGGAGTACTCGGGGTGGAGTACGCGTGAGTCCACTTCGCTGGGGCGGGGCAAACCAAATGCGGCCTTGAGCACGTCATTGAAAATGCCGCCCCATATCATCGCCTGTAACAGAATGAAACCCTTCCTGTAGCTGACCCCAAACATCACGATTGCAAGCAGCACGGTGTAAAAAGGCCGGTCCCCAAGGTTGCTGATGAACAGCATGAGGTAGCGGAGCCACGAGTAGTCGAACGATTGCAACCAGAGGTGCAGTTCGGTCTGGAACATGAAGGCGCCGTCGATTCACGAGGTCGGGCGGTTTTGCGGTCCGCTACGAGCCACACAGACTAAACAGCACCAGCCGGTGCAGCGGAACGCAGCGTAAACTCACTGGATGCGCGTTATCAACCTTGCGTCAACGCTGTCGAACATTTCCGAGCACTGGTCGCCGAAGATTGCAGGCGAACTGAACGGGCAACATGTCCGATTGGCAAAGTTGAAAGGCGAGTTTGTGTGGCACCATCACGGGAATGAAGACGAACTGTTTCTCGTACTCCGCGGAACTCTCCGCCTGAAGACACGCGAAGAAGGTCGGGAAACCGAATACCGGGTTGCACCCGGAGAGTTCATCATTGTGCCTCGTGGCGTGGAGCACTGCCCGATCGCAGACGATGAAGTGCACGTGCTTCTGTTCGAACCCGCTTCAACGCTCAACACCGGCAATATTGAAAACGAGCGAACGGTCCGTGAACTCGGGTCGGTATAGGCGAGAAGTGTCACTCGGCGAACGGGTAGCGGGTCACGAGTGAAATAGTTGCAGCTCTGCGCATCTCTCTTCCGTGTTTCTGAATCTATTGCGCCGGTAAGCACGTCTTGGCACTCCGCAATCCTGTTCCCTAGGAGGTCCGATGAGACTGCGCACACTGGCCAGCGTCCTTGTGCTGGTTATGCTCGCCCTACCTGCCCTCGCCATCACTTACGGACAACCCGATGGCAACCGACACCCAAACGTAGGCTTGCTGATCGGCCAGGACTCGGAAGGCTTTTACGCCCTGTGCTCTGGTACGCTGATCTCTCCAACGGTGTTTCTAACCGCAGGACATTGCACGGATTACCTGAGAGAAACGAACTCGCAGGCATATGTATCCTTTGCTTCCGAGCCGCCATTCCTCTCAAGCTCATTCACGGAACGGCATACACGCATCCGGATTACGGGAAGTTCTTCCCGAACACGGCTGACCTTGGCGTGATCGTCCTTGACCAGGCGGTCACGAACATCACTCCGGCGCAACTGCCCACGAAGGGACTGCTCGACAGCTTTGCGACCCGAAGAGGATTGCAGGACCTCAGCGTAACCGTCGTCGGATACGGAATTCAGAGCGTTCGCCCGCGGTTCCAGTGGGACTTGGAACGCTGGTTCGCCACGGCGGACATTATCAACCTGCGCAGCGCGATAAACGATGGCTACAACATCCAGAGCACGAACAACCCTGGGAATGGGCGCGGCGGCACCTGCAATGGAGACTCCGGCGGGCCGATGTTCCTGGGAACATCGAATGTCATCGTCGCGGTGAACTCGTTCGGTCTCAATTCGGTGTGCAAGGGCGTTGATTTCATGTACCGCCTCGACATCGATTCAGCACGAGACTTCCTGGACGATTTCGTAACGCTTCCCTGAACTGGAGATGAAGAAAGTTTTGGAATAGGGCTGCGAGCGAGGCCGAGTGCCGCGCCTCGCAGTTCCCTGTCCGGAGTTCGGGTTCCCGACATGCGGCGCGGTTGCCCCGGTGCGTTGCGGTCGAGTGTTCTCGATGCGAAAACCCGATGGCGGGGTAAACCGCTCTAATTCGTAAGACTTGTTCGCGAAAGTACGCTGCGGGCACGCAGTCTCGACGAAGGAGCTTCATGATCCCGGAATCGCACCCATTGCGCACTCTGTTTCTGGAACTGGTACAGCGGCACTATGAAACTGGTGCCGGAGTGAAGGACCGTGAGGTTTGTCGCTACGTCTCGACCATGTTGGCCGAGTTCTGCCAGGTCGAGCACCTTTACAAAATTCGCGATGCGAACGGACGCCCGTTGCACGATGTGGGCGAGATGCTGCTGGAGTCGGATCCGGTGTACGGTCCAGCGCCTTCATTCGACCGCGAGCGAGAGGTGCGCAAGCACATAGGCGATTACACCCTGTTCTTCTCAGGCATGTTCCCGGAGAGCATCAACCATTTCCGGTTGCGGCGTCAGCGTGTGGAAAACTTCGTGGATTTCGTGAAAGCAGGGAAAGAGAGCTATTACATCGTGTCGAAGTTCGGGATGTTCGAGTACGAGGGCGATGCCTCGCTCTTCGCGCGGCTCTCGGACAGCTTCGAACAGTGCGTATATGGGCTGAACCTGGTGAAGGGCGAACTCGACGAGTTGCAGCACCCGGTCGTACGTACGGCGAAGGACCTGCTGATGTAGCTGGAAGGCACGAAGCGCGATTCAGGATGACAACTTAGGTTTTCTCAACAGGCTGGAGACTGTCGTTGTCGCCCTCGTACAGCCGTCGCCCTCCACCCTCAGCGTAACAAAGCTACGTTTCCAACTTTGTCGTCAGGGATGGTCGCTACAGTCGTGCGTGCAGCGGGTTTGTGGGCTGGGCCGATACGACCGACTCCGGAAGCTCATCGGCCGTGACTTCTTCGCAGATGGAGCGGTCTCGAAGGATGCGCGTGACCAGCGCGGTGTGCATGGCATGGCCTGCGCGGTCTGCTTCAATACGGCCGATGATCGGCCGTCCGAGCAACGCTAGGTCCCCGATGAGATCGAGGACCTTGTGGCGGACGAACTCGTCAGGGTAGCGGAGCGGCGGATTCAACACGCCGTCTTTTGACAGGACAATAGCGTTCTCGGTGGAAGCGCCCCGGATGAGGCCCATGTTCTTGAGGGCTTCGGCTTCATGGAAGAACCCGAAGGTGCGGGCCGGAGCAATCTCACGAGCGAAGGCGCCGTTGCCAAGCTCCACCTGGAAGGCGGAATGACCGATTAGCGGATGTGGAAAATTGATGCTGTAGGCAACCGAATAGCCGTCGTGCGGGTGGACGGCGATTGTCTTGTCACCCTCGCGCACCTGGACCGACTTCAAGATTCGCAGGTACTTACGCTTGCGGCGCTGAGCCTTCAATCCCGCCTTTTGAATCATCCGGACGAAGGGCCTGGCGCTTCCGTCCATGATGGGGAGTTCGAGGTTGTTCAACTCGATGAGGGCGTTATCGACTCCGCAGCCCATGAAAGCCGAGAGAAGGTGCTCCGTGGTGGAAATGAGCACGCCTTTCTTCATCAAGCTCGTGGCATAGCTGACCTTGGCGACGTTGCGCCCGATCGCCTCCACGAGGAAGCCATCCAGATCGACACGCTTGAACACGATGCCCGTTCCGGCGGGAGCCGGAAGGATGGTCATGCTGACCGGGGCACCACTGTGCAGTCCGACGCCGTCGCAGGAAACAGGCGCGGCAATCGTGTGTTCGGACGTAACCGTATGGCTTTGCACGTCAACAGATTACAGGCGACAGCGCAAATCCGTATGTGGCAAATCGACCACAGAGCGTGGTTGCGATGCTGCTCGGACGGGTACTTACGGCCCGGTGGCGTCCGCCGCCGTGACCCCCGTGCGCCCGGCGCGGTAGGCCGTGTAGTCAGGGACGAGCCGGTCGTACCTGCCGGACATAAGTGGAGATGAGATCATGAAGTCGGCCGAAGCGCGGTCGCTGGCCATGGGTATGTTCCAGACGGCTGCGATACGCAGAAGGGCCTTGATGTCCGGGTCGTGCGGTAGAGGCTCGAGCGGATCCCAGAAAAAGATCAGGAAATTGATCTCGCCCCTTGATATTGCGGCGCCAAGCTGCTGATCGCCGCCCAGCGGGCCGCTCTCCAGCAGGTTGAGTTTGAGATTCAGCAATTCGGAAAGCAGCCTGCCGGTGGTACCGGTGGCAAACAGTTCGTGTTGAACCAGTGCTTCTCGGTGCACGCTGACCCAGCTCAGGAGATCCTGTTTCTGGTTGTCGTGGGCGACAAGTGCGATCCGTTTCCGCGGCTCCATGGGAATCGTCGTGTACTCCATTCCACTTCTGAAGCTCAGGAGCCGCTAGTTGCTGCCGGGGAGCGTGCGTTTTCTAAGCGGGAGCGCAGGGACCGGAAAGTCGCCGGCCCCGCCCTGTCAGTTGCGCTTCTGCTCGGCCTGCGCCGGCGGTTGGAAAAGTGTCTCCGGCAAAGGCTGGTTGTAGGTAATGGAGCTGATAAACCGCTGATTGGTGTTGAGCCCGTTACGAGCGCGCGTAGTCGCCTGGGGCGTCATGATGCCCTGCACGGACTTGTAATTGTCGTAAAGCTCGCTCTCCTCGACACGTTCCCGGGTCTCGGGGTCGCGCCAGGTGAATTTCTTCATGATCGGCAGGCGCGTGTTCTGATCGATGTAGATCGTTACCCCTTCATTCCTGATGTTCAGAAGGCTGACCTGTTCGGCGGGGTGGCGCCCCGCGGTGGCGACCCCCTCGTAGAAGAACGCGATACCGGGTTCGTTGATCCAGTTGCGCAGCACGTTCTCAAGCGAGTAATGCCGCCGGCGGAGGTAGTCCTGGAGATCTTCCTTCTCAACAGGGCTTACGCCGTGATAGGTGCGCTCCCAGCCCCGGTCGCCATTGAAGACGATGATCCACTCGCGCGTCTTCAAGAGCTCCGTGCGCTCCTTGTTCGGCCATTGATAGAAGCGCCAGAAAGGGGCTCCGCTGCCGGCAGGCTCGCCCCGCGAGAAACCGTAGGTTCGCCCCTGCTGCTGCACAGTGGTGTAGGTGAGGTAAGCCCGACCACCAAGGGCTTGGATCATTTCGCTGATAAGCCGCCGCGCGCGGGCCGCGCCGGGGTCCTCGCCCGGCTGCGCAGGAGCGTCTGCCACCGCAGGCGGAGCTTTCGTGTCCGGCGGCATAGTTTGCGCCGGCTGCGCAGGCGGGTTCTGGGCAAACAGACCGGTAGTGAGAAGCAGGATTAAGAGCAATCGTTTCATACAGTGCCTGTATGTTAGACGCCAGAGCGTGCGGTCGGGCTACTCAGCCAACGAGCACGGCTCCGCCATTGACGTTGAGTACCTCTCCGTTGATGAACCCTGCATACGGCGTACACAGGAACAGGATGGGAGCTGCGATTTCCTCGGGGCGTGCGACCCGCCCAAGTGGGATGGTGCGGAAGATACGCTCGCGCAACCCAGGGTCGGCCAACGTACCGGCAGTCATGTCCGTCGCCACCCATCCCGGTGCGACGCAATTGACGTAGATTCCGTGGGGCGCCAGCTCCGTCGAAAGCCCCTTCGTCATGCTGATGACGGCTCCCTTGGTAGCAGCGTAGTCGCAGTGGAAGGCTTCCCCGCGCTGCCCCGCCGTTGAACTGACGAGCACGATGTGACCGCCCGAACGCTGCCGCTTCATGTGCACGACCGAATGCTTGACCAACGAGAAGACGCTGTCGAGATTGATCGCGAGCGTGCGCGACCACTGTTCGGCAGACATCTGGTCGATAGGCACGTCTTCCGCGGGCCATACGCCATGGTTGGCAACCAGGATGTCGAGCCGGCCAAAGTATTCCAGCGTAGCGTCCACGAGTTGGCGCGCACCCTCTTCGCCGTCGAGGTCGGCCTGCACTCCGACGCAGGTCTGGCGTCCGCATGCACTGGCAAGTTCCTCGGCTTCCTTTTGCGCCCGCTGATAGCTGAACACGACCCGAGCGCCGGCGGCCGTAAACAGGCGAACGGTGGCCGCACCGATTCCTCGCGAGCCGCCAGTGATGAGTGCAACACGATCCTCAAGCGTCAGGTTCACGCCGTTTGGCATAGCCGAGAACTTATCAGGCAGGTTGCTGCTTTCGCAATGGTGGGATTGTAGTTCAAGGTTGAGAGGATGCGGTGGGCGGTTCCCTCCATCCCAGTCTCAGCTTCGCGGAATGGGGGCAGCCTGTCGCGAGTTACCGGCTGAGAGTTTCGAAATCGGCAAGTTGCCGAGCATGCCACGAACGTGCCGCCTCGACGAAGGAGCTGAAGATTGCTGCGGCAGCGGGGTCCGCGGTCATGCGCTCGGGATGCCACTGGACGCCCAGGACGAAGTGCGATGAGGACGCACCCTCGACGGCTTCGATCGTGCGCGCAACGTCCTGTGCGCGAGCGACCACGCGCAGGCCGTCGCCGGGAATCTCAACTGCCTGATGGTGACTTGTATTCACGACGAGAGTGTTGTCGTTCCCGAGATGGTCAGCAACCATCGAAGCGAGCAGCGAGCCAGGCTCAACGGTGACCGAGTGCGAAGGCGCGTTCGGACCGTTGTGCTGAACGTCCGTCTCGAGATGCTGTATCAACGTTCCCGTTCGCCAGACGTTCAGGATCTGCATGCCGAAGCAGATGGCCAGAATGGGCTTGCGCATGTTGTACGCATCCTGAATCAGCAGTTCGTCTGCATTGTCGCGCGCGGGGTCGGAAGGCGCAGTGAGCGGATGGCGTTCGCTCGCGCCGTACTTCTCGGGGTTCACGTCCGCCCTGCTGCCGGGCAGGAGTACTGCATCGCACGTAGTGGCGACCGCCATAATCTCGTGGTTGCTGGCAGCTAATGGAATCCGGACCGGCTCTCCACCCGCGAGGCGGACTGCTTCCTCGTACTGCGGCGCCACCCGATGCGAGTATTCGAGGTCCGTTGAATGGGCAAGCGGCAAAGCGATACGAGGACGCATGATGAGATTTTACCGAACGCTCCGGAGTGTCTAGGAGTCACTGCGAAATAGGGATGCCACCGGCCGCGATCTACGTATTTCAGCGCAGGAAAGTCCGGCGCGTAGCGCGTACCCGGCGCTCGCCCAAACGTCTCACGCGGCAACAGAGGCCGCGCTAGGAATTCAGAACCGCTTGCTGAGCCCGGGGATCGGCAAGCTCCGCGTTCGGGTAATAGAGGTCCTCGATCGCAGTCTTGACGCGTGCAGAAAGCTTGTCTGCTTCACGGAGATCGTACCCTGCGGTCGGGATAGGCTCGCCCACCAGAACTCGGATCGGTCCGGGACGGATGTGGAAGTGGTTCATCGGCAGGATATCGTAAGTGCCGACGATGGCCATGGGGACGATGTCTACCTGTGCCTTGATGGCGATGTAGAAGGCCCCGGATTGGAACGGCTGTATCTGGCCAGTTTCGGACCGCCCGCCCTCGGGAAAGATCACGAGCGGCATGCCGGTTCGCAACGTCTGAACCGAGCGCTTCATGCTGCGAATAGCGGCACCGGGAGACTGCTGATTGATAGGCACCTGTCCGGAACGGCTCAGATGCCAACCCATGAAGGGATAACGGAAGAGTTCCTGCTTGGCCATGATGCGGAACTGGAACGGCAAGCCAACGTACAGCGCAGGAATATCGAATGCGGAAAGGTGATTGGCGGCGTAAAGGTGCGAGCGGCTTGTGTCGATCCGCTCCAGACCTTCGACTCGAAGCGGCGACAACGAGGTCTTCAGGATGAGCCACGACCACAAGCGCGCAAATCCATGCTGGATGCGACCGCCACGGTCAAAAAACGATGAAAGAAGCGAACCTGTGGCCAGTACAACGGTGTACAGGTAGATCAGCGGATCGAAGATGAAAATGGAGCGGATCCAACTGAGTGCGTTGCCGAGTTTTGACCGTCTCGCCATCGTTCCTATGTAAGGGCCTGTAGCGCCTCTCCCACAATGTATATGGAACCGGTAACGACTACCACGCCGTTTTCGCCCGTGAGCTCGCGCGCTCGCTGAAGCGCGTCCGCAACGGTCGGCTCGACCATAACGTTCTCGACGGTGTTGCGGGCGACCTCGGCCACCTGTTCAGCAGTAGCAGCGCGGGGGTTGCCGCTCGGTTGCGTGGCGATAACACGCTCGGCTGCTGCGAAGAGGACCTGCGCGACTTCCGCCATGGCCTTATCTCGCATGATGCCAAATACGAACGTAACAGGCCTTTCCGAATACCGTTCAGAGAGAACAGAGCGAAGCGCCCATGCTCCGGCGGCGTTATGGGCGACGTCGAGGATGACCTCGGGCCACCCGCTGCGGCGCGGAAGAACCTGGAACCGTCCCGCCCAGCGTGTTTCCCGGATGCCGCGCTCGATGTCCTTCGGCGTGACGTTCACGCCTTGCGCATTGAGCTGTTCGGCTGTAGCGATCGCCAGTGCGAGGTTGCGCAGTTGATGACGGCCCGGCAGGGGCGAATCCACCAGGATCTGTTCGCCCATGACTTCGAGCGGATAACGGTTGCGAACAGCAGATTCCTCGATACGCTCGGGATGATGAACCTGTGTAGCTGCCGTGTATTTAGCCGCGCCCGGTGAAACCGGCGGCACGTACTGCACCGCGCTCACGCCCCGCGCTCCGAGCTCCAGGATGGTGTTGCCGATGATGTCGTTCGCCTCGGGGTGCTGCGGAAGCGTAACCACCACTCCGCCCGGGCGGATAATCCCCGCCTTCTCACGCGCTATCTCGCGGATAGTGTTGCCGAGAAACTGTTGGTGGTCGAGCGAGATGTCCGTGATGACGGAAACGAGCGGGTCAACGACGTTCGTGGCGTCGAGTCTGCCGCCCATGCCTACTTCGAGCACGGCGAGTTCGACGCTTTGCTCGCGGAAGTGAACGAACGCCATCGCCGTGAGCATCTCGAAAAAGCTGGGATGCCAAGGAAGTGCGCCTTCGGATACGAGACGCACTGCGGTTTCTTCCACCCGGGCGAAAGCCGAAGCGAAGGAGTCGTCGTTGATATCGCTGCCGTTGACCTTTAAACGCTCGTTCGGGCGGACAAGGTGTGGAGACGTGTAAAGCCCCGTCCGGTGACCGGCGCAGGCGAGGATGGAAGCAAGCGTGGCGGCAGTCGACCCTTTTCCGTTGGTGCCTGCAATCAGCACGCTTTTGAAATACCGCTCAGGGTTCCCGAGTGCGGCAAGCAGCGTCCGTACATGGGCGAGTTCGAACTTGTGGGTCGGCGTTCGGTGCAGCTCGTGACCGAGCGCGTAAAGCGAGTGAAGTGCTTCAGAGTAGGACGGAGGCATTTCAGGTTACAGGATACAGGTAACAGGTAACAGCCAGGGCAGGACAGATTTGCACTTCCGAAGACCCCGGTTACCTGTCACCTGTCACCGGTTACCTAGGTCGGCATCATGAAGTCGAGCGCGCGCGCGATGTAGTCCTTCATCTCCTTGCGATGAACGACGGCGTCGAGGAAGCCCTTCTGCACCAGGAACTCGCTGCGCTGGAATCCTTCAGGAAGCTTCTGGCGGATGGTCTGCTCGATGACGCGCGGTCCGGCGAATCCGATGAGCGCGCCGGGTTCGCCTATATTGACGTCGCCCAACATGGCGAATGACGCCGTGACGCCACCCGTCGTGGGATCGGTCAGGACGGAGATGTAGGGCACCTTGCGGTCATCCAAGCGAGCGAGCGCCGCTGAAATTTTGGCCAGTGTCATGAGGCTGATGGTGCCTTCCATCATTCGGGCGCCACCGGAGGCGGAAACGATGATGAGGGGGGTACGGGTGTCCGTAGCGCGCTCGATTGCGCGCGTGATGCACTCGCCGACCACCGCTCCCATGCTGCCGCCGATGAACGAATACTCCATCGCACTGACGATTACAGGACGGCCCTTCAGCAGACCCTTGGCGTTGAGGATTGCGTCCTTCATGCCGGTGTCCTTCTGGGTCTTGGAGAGGCGATCCGAGTAGGGCTTCAGGTCAACGAACTTAAGCGGGTCGGTGGACGAGAGGTTGTCGTCGAAGATTTCGTACTTGCCGTCATCGAGCAATTGGGCAAGCCGCGCGCGGGCGTTGATTCGGAAGTGCTTGTTGCAGTTCGGACAAACCTGCATGTTAGCGTCGAGATCGCGCTTCCAGATGACCTTGTGGCAATCGTCGCACTTGACCCAAAGGCCTTCGGTCTTAACTTTTCGCTCGCCGGATGTATCTAAATCGGCGGATTCACGCTTGAACCAGGACATAGAATCGTTTTCTCAATTGCGGTTCCACTTTCGATGGCGGCCGCGGTGGGTGCATGCGGCGGCAACCGAGAACCGGTTGGATCAAGAAACCAGGATCAATATTCAATGCCGCGCTGGGCCAGCACGCCTTTTTGGTATGCGTGCTTCACCTCGCGCATCTCGGTTACGGTGTCGGCTAAGTCAACAATTGTGGGGTGTGCATTGCGCCCCGTCAAGATGACGTGAACCATCTCTGGCTTGCGCTTGAGCACTTCTACAACCTTGGCCGGGTCGAGCATCTTGTAACTGATTGCGTAGTTGATCTCGTCGAGTACGACGAGATCCCACTGGCCGGACAGGATGGCGCTTTCAGCCTCGGCCCAGGCTTCCTCGACCATGCGAACGTCTTCGGGGTCGGTCTCGGCGCCTCCAACTTTTACGAACCCACGGCCCAACTGCTTCATGACGAACCGGTCACCGAAGGCCTCTACAGCATCCAGCTCTCCGTAGTGCCACGACCCCTTCAGGAACTGAAGCATCAGAACCCGCATACCATTACCCACAGCGCGCAGCGCCGTACCCATGGCAGCCGTGGTCTTCCCCTTGCCGGGACCGGTATTCACGATGATGAGACCGCGTCGGACGTCGTTCATGACAAGTAGCTGTTTATTGTCTCACACGCGGTGCTCGGGAGAGCCACATCGGCAGCGTGTAGGCGGCACGGCTGCGCTCGGGATGAGGCGAAGGATTGTGTCATTTTGTGAATCGGGTAGTTGCGGTACTGGGTGACTGGCGTTCGGGAGAGTGTCTGTAGTGGGCTGTATGCTGGCTTCAGTCGCCCCGGTGGTACGGGTGACCCTTCAGAATGGTGAAAGCCCGGTAAAGCTGCTCAAGGAGGACGACGCGGGCGAGCTCGTGGGCGAGGATCATCTTGCCGAGAGAGAGCATGTTGTCGGCAGCCTTGCGCGTGTTCTCGGAGAAGCCGTCTGCCGGACCGATGACGAACAGGAGCGCCTGCGTGCCCCGCTCCTGATAACGGGAGATGAACTTGGAGAAGTCGAGCGATGAGAGCTGCACGCCGCGTTCGTCCATCACGACCACACTTGGGCGGACCCGCTCGCGTTCGACGAACTCCAGCATCGCCTGTTCACTCTTGAACTCGTGGGACTGCACGTCGATGTAATGGCCGATGCGCTTTAGGTATTCGGCCGTGAGCTTCGCAATCGCCGCTTCCTTCGTCTTTCCTATCCAGCCAACATGCAGCTTCATGGTCGCGATTTAAGCATACCGGGTGCACCGGCGCACTCCCGTATTTTGGTCCGCATCCAACAGCAGCATCATGTTTCCGATTCGCAGACGTACATTGATATGCGCGCTTCTCCTCGTGGCGATGATTGCGATGGTGGGCTGCGGCGACGATGATGATGACCAAGCCGGTAATCCACCGACGCAGTCGCCGGGAACGGGAAATCCTCCGCCGGGACAACCACCGCCCAGCTCCCAACCGGTTGCCTTCCGAACAGAAACGTTTGTCGGCGGCTTGAACTTGCCGGTTACGATGGCTTTCGCACCTGATGGGCGGCTGTTCTACAACGAACTTCGCACAGGCAACGTACGCGTAATCCAGAACAGAACTGTGTTGCCGCAGCCGTTTGCCAGCCTGAACGTGACCACGTCCGGTGAAACAGGACTGCTCGGATTGGCGCTGGACCCCGATTTCGCGTCGAACCGATTCGTTTACGTGCTGTACTCCGATCCGGGCGGCTTCATGCGCGTGGTGCGCTTTACGGAGTCGAACAACGTGGGGACGAACATGACAACCATCGTGGACCGATTGCCGATGGCCCGTATACATAACGGAGGCAACATCGCCATTGGGCCGGGCGGGCATTTGTTCATCACAATCGGCGATAACGGCCAACCAGCGAACTCGCAGAACCCCAATTCGCTGAGCGGTAAGCTGCTCCGCTACAACCGCGACGGTAGCGTTCCGGGTGACAACCCATTCGGCGGCAACAATCCAGCGTTCAACCTGGGATTGCGGAACAGCTTCGACATAACATTTCACCCGCAGACGGGCGTGGTGTACGCGACAGAAAACGGCCCGGAGTGCGATGACGAACTGAACCGAGTGGTTGCGGGTGCGAACTACGGCTGGCGACCAGACTATGCATGCGGCGAATCAAACACGCAGTTTGTGCAGCCGATCGTGCGCTTCGATGCACGCATCGCGCCGACGGGAGTGACCTTCTACACGGGAACGGTGTTCCCGCAGTTCACCGGAAGCCTATTCATGGTGAGTTTCAACGATGGAGTGGTGAGGCGGTTCACAGTTGACGAATCGAGACAAGGCGCCCTCACGTCGCAGGAAACTGTAACCGAATCCTTCGGGCACCTGTACGACGTTGTTCAGGGACCCGACGGGTTCCTCTACCTTTCGAGCGATTCGGCAATTCATCGCATGGTCCCGCAGTAGGCACGAATGTGTAATTGCGTGATCGGGTAATTGCGGAATTGCTCAATCCGAGCCGCTGACGAGCGCAGAAGAACGCTGATGGTTGTAATCTGGACGTTGCAAGCATCGTCTCTAGATGCAGAAAACGCCGCCAGTCGAAGACTGGCGGCCAAGCAATCCAGCTCGTCGTGGATCCGGTTTTGGGCGCTACTCGCCTGTGGCCGCCGTCTCGCGCGGATTCTTTGGGGGTGGAAGCGATCTCAGGTAGGCGATCACGGCCGCGGCATCATCGCGGTTCAGCCTGTACTCGGGCATTGGCGGACGCGGATGGCCACCGGTGCTGTTTACTCCGGTCGTGAGGAACTTCATCGCTTGCTCGTCGGTATAGCCGACCAATCCGGCGAGAGGTGGAGCCAAGGGCGCCCAAGGAATGTCCGCTGAGGGCTTGAAGAGCACCGGCGCGCCGTGGAGCCACCGCTCCTTGATGTACTCGCCACGCTCGTTGCGAGGCGAGTGGCAGTCCTGGCACATGCCGACGTTCTCGACCAGATATTTGCCTCGTTCGATCTGCGAGGACTTCTGTGGCACGGCTTTCCGCGATTGCGCTGAAATCAGGCCAGCAAAGATCAACAGCGCGAGAACACTACAAGCAACAACCGTCCTTCTCAAACTGCATCCTCCCACATCAGAGTGGCCGTATTCTGCCATAAATCGAGGTGGAATGCAGGGTGGCCGGCGCACTAGAAGTCGTCTGACGAATTCTGACAAGTAGGGATGCGGCTGCGCCGCGATTTAGATCCTTCGACTCGCGCCCCAAAACAGGAAGTCCGGCGCGCTCGCTCAGGATGACACCATTTGTGATCACCTCTATGTTGAAAACGATCAGGCGAGACCGTAGCGTTTTCGCTTCTCGAGGAGAGTCTTGCGACTTATGCCGAGGATAGCGGCAGCGGTGGTTTTGCGGCCCTGGGTGTGAAGCAATACGTCGGCAATGTGCCGTCGCTCCACTTCGGCGAGCGAAATCAGCGAACTCTCAAAAACCGACTGGGTCTGCCGGAGATGAGCGGGCAGATGCTGTATTTCGATCTCTTCTGAATCGGCGGCGCAAACTGCGCGCTCGATGATCTGCCTGAGTTCGCTGACATTGCCGGGGAACTCATATTGTTCGAGCACGTCCAGAACGGGTGTAGTGAGGCGCCTTGGTGCTCGGCGATATATGCGGGAGAACTGGCGAACAAAACGAATCGCAAGCGGAGCGATGTCACCACGGCGTTCACGCAATGGGAGCACATGCAGCGCTCCAAGCCTGAGGCATAGGAACAGTTCCTCGCGAAAGGTGCCATCGGCTACTGCGCGCTGGAGATCGACACTCGTGATTGCGACGACCTTTGCGTTGGCGCTGACACTGCGGCTTCCTCCCGGACGCACATAGCGACTCTCTTCGATGACGTTCAGCAGCCGCTCCTGGGCGGTGAGTGGCAGCGCGGCAACTTCGTGAAGAGCAAGCGTGCCACCGTGAGCGAATTCCGCGCGCCCGCGCTGTACACTCCCCTGCTGCTCAATGCCAAACAATTCGCGTTCGAGGATTGCGGGCGGAAGGGTGCGGCAATCGAAGTGGACAAAGGGAGCGTCTGGAGTGTTCCCGAGTTGGTGGATGAGCAGAGCGAGGACGTCTTTGCCCGTACCGCTCTCGCCCGTGATGAGGACCGGTGAAGGCGTGGACGCAAGTCGCTCCACCTGCTGAGCCAGGTGGAGCGAAGCGGGATCGGATGCGACCCAGGAGCTGAAGTAGAGTTCGGTCTGCGGAGTGCGCAGCGGGACTCTTACTTCTGCTTCGGCGCGCGCTTTCGGGGAGCTGTGGAGGCTGACCTCGGCTTCTTGACGGCTGTGGTTGCCGTCCGCCTGGCGCGTGGCTGAGGTTTCAGATCTTCCGGTTCCAAGCGCTTTGCCGACTTCCACAGGCGCTCCAGGTCGTAGAAATCGCGGGCCTGATTGCTGAAGACGTGCACCACGAAATCGACGTAGTCGAGCAGTACCCACTCGGCCTGGGAGTATCCCTCAACATGAGTGGATTTCAGACCAGCGCGCGAGAGCTGCTCCTCAACCTCATCCGAGATGGCTTGTACCTGCCGGGGGTTGCTACCAGAGCAGATGACAAAGTAATCCGTGAACGCCCCGGATGCCTTGTCCAACTCCAGAACGGTGACGCGATCAGCCTTTTTTGCGTCGCAGGCGGCAACGGCCGTCCGCAACTGGCCCTTGATGTCGTTTTTGCTCATCATTCCTCGGTTCCGACGCTCACGCGGGTTCGCGGCATCTTTAGCACCTTTGCGCGCCCCGGGCGAGCGGGTTCGTTCTTGTACAGCTTCGACTTCTTTATGTATTCGGCGACCGCAGACGGCAGCAAACTCGCATACGATCGCTTTCCGGCAGCAGCCGCTCGTATGTTGGTGGCTGCGGCGCGTTCTTTCAAATTCGCCAGCAGGTGGATCGTCACGCCCGGCAGGACGATGTCTCCAACCGCCTCGGACTTTCTAAGGGCCGCGAGCACGTCCGCTTTGGGGCGCAGAGATTCAGGCAGTGCACCACCGACATCGGCCAGCGAAAAGCCCGGCCTGCTTGCAACGATGAACTCTACCTCACTCAGCAACGCTTCGGGTTCCCGCCACTTCGCTATGCCGAGAAAGGCATCGATGCCGGCGATGAAGAAGAGCCGGTCGCGGGCGGACAGGCCGGCTTTGACTTGCCGAACCGTCTCGATGCTGTAGCTGGGCTGTCCCAGACCTCGCCGGCTTGGCGCTTCAATGAGCGACGGGACGAATTCCTTTTCGCCTGCCGTAGCCAGGGCGACCATGGCGTAGCGGTGCTCGTAGTCTGTCATTTGGTCGCCGACTTTGTGCGGTGGAGTAGCGGCAGGGACGAAGTAGACGAGCTTGAGCCCGAAGGTATCCCGCGCAGCGCGCGCCACGGCTAGATGGCCGTTGTGAATCGGGTCGAATGTGCCGCCGAATATCGCGACGTTCATGCGCGCTCGAACGCGCCGAATGTAACAGGTTCGCGCGACGATGTCCACATGGCCGCGCGGCGCCTGCTAAATGGCGTGCCGCTTCTCCACTGCACCGAGTAAGTTTGCGTGACTATGGTCACGCCTCCGGAGCTTCCATGGCCGGCAACGAAGGTTCGCTCGCACGCAACTCGCGGATCTGCTCGCCTATCGCGTACTTGAGCTTGTCCACCCCTTCACCCGTTACAGCGGAAATGGGATAGAGCTTAAGCTTTTTGCGCGTGCAGAACTTCTTCAGCTTCGTCAGCTTGTCTTCGTTCGCCGCATCGATCTTGGACGCAACAACCAGCATGGGCTTGTCCTCAAGTCCGGCGCCAAAGTTCGTCAGCTCTCCCATGATGACGTCAAAATCTTTCACGGGATCGGGGCGGCCACCGGAATCACTCACGTCAACGAGGTGAACCAGCAAACGGGTGCGTTCAACATGGCGCAGGAACTGGGTTCCAAGGCCGGCACCCTGATGCGCGCCTTCGATAAGTCCGGGAATATCCGCTACTACAAAGCTCAGATGGCCGGGATCTGAGACCTCGCCGATCGAGACAACGCCGAGATTCGGTTCGAGAGTAGTGAATGGATAGTCGGCAATTTTCGGGCGAGCCGCCGAGATGCGCGAAATCAGCGTGGACTTGCCAACGTTCGGGTATCCGACCAGTCCGACATCGGCCAGTAACTTCAGTTCGAGGCGGAGAACTTTCTCCTCCCCTGGACGGCCGGGTTCGCACTCCCGGGGAGTCTGGTGCGTGGGAGTGGCGAAGTGCTGGTTGCCACGGCCGCCGCGACCTCCGCGGGCGATGATGATGCGCTCGTCAGCGCGCGAGAAGTCGTAGAGGCGTTCGCCGCTTGCGGCGTCGTAAACGATGGTGCCAACCGGCACCTTCAGCACGACATGCTCGCCGTCGCGACCGGTCTTCTGCCAACCTTCACCGTGACGTCCGCGCTCGGCCTTGTATTCCGGATTGAAACGGAAGTGAACGAGCGTGTTGTGGCGCTCGCTCGACTCCATGATGACGTCGCCACCGCGTCCGCCATCGCCGCCGTTGGGGCCTCCGCGGGGCACGAACTTCTCCCTTCGGAAGGCAACGCAGCCGTTGCCGCCGTCTCCTGCCTTGATCCGGATTTTTGCTTCGTCGATGAACATAAAAGTCTCTTCCCAGCCCGTGGCTGCGGCGCCGCAACCGAGCCCTGATCCCTCACACGGCAACATAGGCCGCGTTCGGGATGACAGTTTCAATAAAGCTGCAAGCTCTTCGCAGAAGGCTGGGTCACCCCTGCAAAAAAGCGTCAGACGGTTAGATGAAATGACAAAGGGCACGAGTGGACACCCGTGCCCTTACGCCTGACATGACGGCCATTCCGGCCGAAAACTCAGAAACTAGGCCTTCGCGACTTCCTGCGGAATAACGCTGACGAACTTGCCGAGTTCACCGCGGTCCTGGAATTTGACCACGCCGCTCACCTTGGCAAACAGGGTGTCGTCTTTGCCGCGTCCGACATTCGTGCCGGGCTTGATACGGGTGCCGCGCTGACGCACGATGATGGAGCCGCCGGGAACAGACTGGCCGCCGAACACCTTCACTCCGAGGCGCTGCGCGTTCGAATCGCGACCGTTACGAGAACTGCCTAAACCTTTTTTGTGTGCCATGACAAAACCTGCTTCAGCTTGAACTTTTCAGAATACGCCTGCGCCCGACGAACGAGCGCCGAAGCGAGTTACTTCTTCTTGGGAGCCGGAGGCTTTCCGCCCTTGGTGGCCGAACCGGTCGCCTTGGAGCCGCCGGCATGGCGCGTCTTCGCCGTGAAGCCACCCGCGCCAACAGCAGGACCGGAAAGTTCACCCTTGCCGCCCTTTTTGCGCTTCGGCTTTACGGCTTCTTCCGGAGCGGCTCCGCCCTCTTCAGCCTTCGGCTTGCGGGCGCGCTTCGGCAGTTCAGGGGCGCGCTCAGTGCGGCCATCCGCCGTGATTTCGGTGATACGGACAGCCGTAAACGGCTGGCGATGGCCCTGGAGTTTCTTGTACTGCTTCTTCCGCTTGTAGTGGAAGACCAGAACCTTGTCTCCGCGACCTTCATCGACAACTTCGCCGATCACTCGGGTCTCGCCTTGCGGACCGCCAATCTTGCCTTCTTCGCCGCTGACGGCCAGCACATCCGTGAACTCGACAGCGCCGTCATTGGCGCTTTCGAATTTCTCGATCCGGATGACATCGCCCGGCGCAACGCGATACTGCTTTCCCCCGGCGCGGATCACCGCGTACATAGCTGCTCCTCGTGCCACGGCGCGCGAATACGTATCAATGCAGAACCCGGTTTACCGTGGCGATTCTATGGATTGTTGCGCTTGCACTCTCAAGCCGCGCGTCCAGAACGGTCGCGGTCACCCCTGACGGGGTTGAGGTAGTACACGCAAAGTACAGATTTTAGCTTGCATTTCATGGTGTCGTCAAACCTGAGAACGTGACCCCGGTACCAAAGTGAGTAGCCCTTCCTTGTTTCTTCCGGCACAATGCCCTGAGATGGCCTCCGCCACACAGCTTTTACGCAGAGCCCTGGTCCTCATTCTGTTGATGAGCGCAGCGGCCCATGCCTCGACGGCAGCCGTGCGCAATGCGGATATTCACGTGCTTTTGGATGTCGATGGCTCGGCCCTGGTGACGGAAAGCTATCAGTTCATTGGCGGGCCGCAGCAGATAGAGCGCACGATTCCGCTACGTCGCGACCTCGAGAAACGAGAGCGACCGTTCGTCATCGATGTGGTGCGGGTGCAGTCGGACCAGGGCACTCCCCTCGACTACAGCGCACGCCGGAGAGCCGACTCGGTTGTCATTACGTTTACGCCGGTTGACAGAAGCGCGACACTTACGTACTGGGTCCGCAACGCTGCTCGCATGGGTGGTGACCGCGACTGGCTGTTCTGGACGGCGACGGATGGCACCTATGGGTATGGCAGTGCCACCGTGCGCGTCACGCTGCCGATAGCGATGGCTGAAAGGTTCGCCGCGAATGCCTACCTTCGCCCACTCGGGGAACCCGGAACCGGTGCGCTACGGCTTTGGTCGAATTCAGGCGGATTGCCGGGCCGGATAGATCGAAACACGTTTGAGGTAGTTGCGCCGGGAACGCTCGTACCCGGAGTGCAGGTGCTGGTGGACGTCTCGATGCCGAAGGGCATCCTGCAGGAACGATCGGCGTTCGTGCAGGGATGGTGGTATGTCGAGGCGAATCCGATCGTCCTGCTTCCGCTGGTGACGCTCGCCGTTGTTCTCCTGGTGCGCCGGTGGAGGTCGCGTGACATCGATGTGCGCCGAGCAATTGCTGTGCGCTACGAGCCTCCCGAGGGCCTCAGTCCGGCAGAAGCGGGCGCATTGATCGACGACCGCATCGACCCCCGGGACGTGGCGGCAACACTCGTGGACCTGGCTGTGCGGGGTTACATCCACATACAAAGTACGGAGCCCAAGAAGGGCCAGCCTGATTATCGGCTCGACCTGCTGAAGCCATCCGAAGAGTGGGGCGGGCTTAGAGCGCATGAGCGCACGATACTGTTTCACACCTTCTACGGTGGTTACTGGACCGAGCTTTCATCGCTGCGACTTCGCTTCCCCTCGCTCGTGCCGACGTTCGCGAAGGACGTGATGAGAGCACTGAACGCGAGGGGAATGTATCGCCGTTCGCCAAAGGCGGTGCCACTTTACGGAGAGGCCTCATTCGCCGCCGTCGTGCTGTTGCTGCTGCTCGCCAACGCCTCAGGTCTAGTTGTGCTGTTCGATTCAGGGTGGGCGGCAGCGGTGAGCATTCTCGCCTCGGCCGCACTTGTAGTTGCACTCGTGCCGAGGCCGACGCCGAAGTCAAAGTCAGGACTTGAGCAGTGGCGCGAGATCCGCGGGTTTCAGCAGTTCCTCGAAGCAGTGGACGCCGACAGACTGCAACGCATGACGCCCGACCTGTTTGAGAGATATCTGCCGTATGCGATGGCGCTCGGTGTCGAGAGTTCGTGGACAGCGGCTTTCGATGACGTCGCGATTCCGGTGCCCGAGTGGTTCGGAGCCGATGGCGGCCTGGTGGACTTCAGGCTGTTCGGTGACTCGATCGATGCCCTGTGCGCGCAGGTTCTGGCAGGTTTGCGGCCGTCGCGCCGTCGCGGAAATGCCCCCGGAGCCGCTGAGCGGCGTGCGAAACCGGCAGCGTCAAATGCGGCTTCTGCGGGCTAACGCTTCACCGCATTCTCGTTTTGGATTTCCTTTCCAAGTATTTCGCGCAGAGCCCATTCAACGCGAGCAGTGGCTTCGTTCACCTGCGCAATGTGTTCGTGATCCTTCGTCTGAAAAGCAGAAAGCCGAATGACCTCAAGGGCGTTGCGGATGTGGTGGTTCATGTCCGCGATTACCTTGAGGTGGCGCTCCGCCAAAAAGCGCATTTGCCTGGCGTGTCGCAGTACAGAGAATGCGAAGAGCCCGGCGAGGAGACCCGGAACGAGGCCCGGCAGAAGTATCTGGCGCCCATACCAGGCGTGCGGCGGATCAAGAACGCTAAGTGTAGCGACGGACGCCACGATAACGACCAGCGCAATCGCTGTTGCGACCACGACATCGTAGCTGCTGGAATCAGACCACTTCCTGTCAGACCCTTCCAATGACACGCGGAGGGGCATGCTGCGCCTCCTTGCGAGTCGGTTAAGGGGGGGCGCCTCGCAAATCACAGGATGCTGCTACTCGCCCAACATGGCAAAAGAATCTGTACCTAGACGGTATATTTGATTCCAAAACGGGAATTACTTAGCCGCGCTCTGCTCCTGCAACCGCTTCATGAACCGGCCGACGCTGACGAATGCACGAGTAACCGTTCCCTTGCCGATTTCGAAATCGTCACCGTTCTGCCTGGCCCTGGCAGTTACGCGGAAGACATAGAACCTGGCTTCCACGCGCTCAAGCACGGCTTCGCACACCACCTCTGTCCCGGCACCGCAGGCGGCGGTGTGTTCGATGTTAATGGCCGTCCCGACCGTAACTTCGTCGCCTTCACAGTACGGGAGCAGCGCGTTGGCCGCCGCGATTTCCATCTGGCCGATCATGTGAGGCGTGGACAGCACGGGCGGAAGCTTCGGGTCGTAAACCGCCAGTGTCTGCTCCCGCTCAACTTTCAACTCGCTTGTGCCACGAACACCAAGAGGAACTTGCTTCGGCATACCGGGATTGTAAATGGCAATCATCCCGATCCAGGAATCGCGGACGAACATGGCAAGCCAATAACTCCGGAACTAATGACTCACGCGACCATGTTTGTGACTACGGTAACTACAGTTTCAGCAGCACACATGGTGTACTTATACCCAGGGTGGGCCCCTCCCAGGCATGACTCAAGCGAATTCTCACGCGCCATCCGAAAAGCGGTTCGTGCCCTTCGCAAAGGCTCTGCGAACCCGCGCGCTTTCGTTCGCTGTGTTCTGGTTTGGGATCTGGCCGTTTTTTGCAGTGCTGGCCGGCGCCGTGGACGTAGTCGAGCGGCCTTTGACGGCCACCATGCCACATTGGGTGGCGTTCGGGGGCGTGTGCGCTGGACTGCTCTACACTGCATCGGAGTTCCTTGCCTGCGCCGCGTTCCTGTATGCGGTGTCACTTGTCGTCTTCTCGCTCTGCGACCCGGGTGAAATCACCGACCGCCGTTGGCTGGTGCGACTGGCCGAACCGGCGGTTGCACTCTGCGGAATCGCTTTCGGAGTAGCGACCGAATATCCTGCCTTGCTGAACCATCCCGCGTTCACCCCGCTGCGCCGATTGCACGTCTACCAGGCTTATCTTGTGGCTGGCCTTTCGGTGTGGCTGTTCGCGCTGTTGCTTGGGAGGGTCAGGCGCAACACCAGGGCATATATCCGCTATAGCGTCGTGGCGATAACGTTTATCGCGGTGGGTGTCGCGATCACGAGGATGCCGCTGGCTGGGAGTGACCGCCATGGCAGCCAGGACTCAACCGTGATTCTCGGCTTGGATTCCATGGCGCAGTCGATGAACGTCTCGACTCTGCGCAACCTGAGCAAGCAGCACGGCGGCGCCTACTACGAACACGCGGTTACGCCGGGCTTGCTCACGAATTCCGTGTGGGCCTCCCTCATGATGCACCGGCCGGTTCATGAAACCGGCGTTGTTTTGATTTTTCAGACACCCGACTGGAACCAGTCTGACTTTCACCTGGTGAGAGAGGCCAAGCGCAGGGGATATGAGACGTGGGCGTACTTCGACGATCAGACGACCTGCTACGTTGGCTCAACCGGCGACTTCGACCACAACCACAGCAGTCCGACGGGATGGCTACAGATGGCCACCTCGACCTTCAAGAACGGTAGCTTGCTGATTCCCTTCATCCTTTCAAGACTGCCGGAAGTGCCTTTCGCCAGAACGCCAAGAAACCAGGCTGCAACCTACGCATACGACCTTCGCGCGGAAATGCGTGCCATCCTGACCAGCGGCCAAGGCTCACGCCCAACGCTGGTGCTTGCGCACCTCGATTACCTGCACTTTCCCGCGTACCCGCGACTCTCTGAACTCACAACGTCACAGCGGCGCCTGCTGTTCGCGGCTCCAGTCAGCGCACTACAGGATTTCAGCGATCACTGGCAGTATCCTTCGCCTGAAGATGAACCGCTTGGGCTCTATCTCTGGAAGATCCAGAACTTGCAACGGGTCGTGGTGGAGGAGATCGAAGCTACGGGATTCCTGAATCCTGAAAGGCGCAATCGGCTGGCAATCTTCTCTGACCATGGAATGCGGATTCGCCTGACCACTTCGAATTTCGGTCAGCGCGGATACTATGAAGTTCCGCTCATCACGTTTGGGGTTCCTGCGCGAAACGTGTCTGAACCGATCTCTACGCTCGACATCCCCAGCCTGTTTGGTTTCGAAGACTCGAGCCACAACAAACCCGCTGAACCCGTCGTCGAGTACGTGGATATGCAGTCCATGGAAGAGTGGCAGCGTGCGATTCAAAAGGCCAGATGGGGCATGGACGGCAGGGTCGAGTTCAGCGAAGACATTGTCGCCAAGTACAAAGCTGCCCTGAAAGCATATCGGCCGTACGATAAGACTCCTGGTTACGGCGCGCCCTAACTCGCTAGGCCTTTTCGCGACGACACGCGGCGACCGGCCGGAACAGACTCGTCGTAACGTTTCTTCGCCGAGCTGGGTACTCACGACCTGATTGCATGAATGATCCTGCTCATTCTGTGAACCTCGATGCCGACGTTTTTTCAACAGGGCCTTAGGACTTTCGAGAGACATTCATTTGGCTGCTCACGTGCCAAAAGAGATCACCTGTTCAGCAGCTATGGTTCAGGCAAGGAGATGGGTGTGGTCAGCACAATGGGGCGGTCTCTCGCAGTTGTAACAGCAGCAGTAATGATGTCGATGGCAGGATGGGCAGATTGCGTCGCGCCGGCAGCGGCTGGCGTTGTTATCTGCTCTCCGGGAGTCGAAGCAACGGTTGCCTACCCGGCGCAAATCGCGGCAGCGGCAAGCGCCATCACGGGACGTCGTATCACGGCCCTCGCGGCCTACGTTAACGGTTCACGCGTCGCGCTAGTCAGCGGTAGCAAGGTGACCCTTACGGAATTCAACCTGAAGGCGGGCACATACTCCCTCGTTGTGAACGCTTGGGACAACACCGGGCAGTTGTACCAAGCCAAGCGGACCTTTACGATCGGCGGCCCGCCGACGAACGGTTGCGCAACTGCGGGTCCCGGCGTGACGTTTTGTTCGCCTGCAAACGGATCGCTGCAGCCGACGAACGACGTGGTGGTACAGGTTGCGGCCAAAGGCAACGATTCGCCAATCGTGCGGCTGAAGGTATGGCTCGACGGGCTGCTCATGAACGACTCAACAGTTAGCAGTTTGACGTCGAACGCCGGAATGGGAGTGGGGACGCATACGCTAACTGCGCGAGCGTGGGACAAGGCCGGAAACGCCTACACCACCTCGACCACCTTCAAGACCTACTACGACGGAGTATGCAGTCCTAAGGGCTGTGCGCCGGGAGTGTTCATCACCTCGCCAGCAGTGGACGACTTTTCAGGGTCCCCGTTTACGGTGGCGGCAGAGGTCAGGGGCAATGCACTGGCAATTGTCGGCATGAAGGCTTACGTGGATGGCAAGCTGGTGGCGACGTCGCAAGGGCACACGATATGGGCGCAGGTTCCCGCGACGAGTGGTACGCATGAACTGGTAGTAAATGCGTGGGACACGAAGGGCGACCTCTACAAGCGTGTGGCGACGCTAACTATCAAGTAGCTCAAAGGAAGAGGCCGGGCGAGGGGTCGCCCGGCCTGTAATCTCGTAGCGCGCTGCATAGACTTGCTGGCCCGTCTTCACGCCGGAGCGCTCGGGCAATCGTGTACAAGGCCAGTGCCGTCACCTTGTCCTGCCTGCCTTCCAGTTGCTTGCGCTTACACATCCGCTACACGCATCGGTTCGTTCTCGGGACGTACCGGGAATCCAAGGTTAGTACCGCATCAACTCTCCCGTAAGCGTTGATAAAATGGTTAATTCGCCCGGGAGCGATTGAGTCCATCATGCCCGCATTCACCGAAACGTACGACGTTGTCGTTATAGGAGCAGGTCACGCCGGATGCGAAGCTGCGATGGCTGCAGCGCGCATGGGCTTGAGGACTGCCCTGTTCACGCTCAACGTCGACCTGATTGCTCAGATGTCCTGCAACCCCGCTGTGGGTGGTATCGCAAAGGGGCATCTTGTGCGCGAGGTGGATGCGCTCGGTGGAATCATGGGCGAGGTGACAGACGCAGTGGGGATACAGTTCCGACTGCTGAATACGTCGCGAGGCCCGGCAGTCTGGTCTCCGAGGGCACAGTGCGATAAGCAACAGTATCGGCTGAAGATGCGGGAGATGCTGGAGAGCCAGCCGAACCTGAAGATCAAGCAGGCTGAAGTCGCAGACCTCATCGTCGAGGATTTGCAGCCCAAGGATTGCGGTCCGGAGCGCACGCGCCGCGTACGTGGAATTCGTTTGAGAGATGGCCGCACCATCGGCGCAGAGGCGGTCATCGTAACCACCGGCACTTTTCTGAACGGACTGATTCATTGCGGCGAACAGACCTATCCGGCGGGACGCAGCGGCGAGCCACCTTCGCAACTACTGGGCGAATCGCTGAAACTGCTCGGTCTGCGTGGATGCAGGCTGAAAACAGGCACCCCACCACGGCTTGATGGCCGCACGATCGACTGGTCACGTTTCACGGTTCAGCCCGGCGATGCCGACCCGACGCCGTTCAGCTTCCGCACGCGACGGATCGACCGTGAACAGGTGCCGTGTTACATCGCGTTCACGACGGAAGAGACCCATCGCGTCATACGCGAGAACGTACATCGCTCGCCGATGTACAGCGGACAGATACAAAGTATCGGGCCGCGATATTGTCCCTCGATCGAGGACAAGATTGTCAAGTTTCCTGACAAGGACACTCACCAGATATTCCTTGAGCCGGAAGGTCTTCAGACGCACGAGATATACGTGAACGGCATGAGCACATCCATGCCGGTGGACGTGCAACTCGCAATCATCAAGTCCATCCCGGGGCTTGAGAATGCGGAGATGCTGCGCCCGGGGTATGCGATTGAGTACGACTCCATCGATCCGACGGAACTCGAGCGCACGCTGGAGACGAAGAAGATCGGGCGACTGTACCTGGCTGGACAGATCAACGGAACGAGCGGATACGAAGAAGCGGCGTGCCAAGGAATCATGGCGGGCATCAACGCCGCGCTGACTGTGAAGCGAGAGCCCGCGCTCGTGCTGGATCGCACGGAGGCCTACACGGCTATCCTGATCGACGACTTGATTTCCAAGGGCACGAACGAGCCTTACCGGATGTTCACGTCGAGGGCAGAATTCCGTTTGCACCTGCGGATTGACAATGCCGACCGGCGGCTCACGCCACACGGGAGGCGCGTCGGGCTGATATCTGACCAGGCGTGGGCCGACTACCAGGCCAAGCAGTCCCGCATGGAGGCGCTGCGCCGGTTGCTGGAATCGACGCGGGCGAATGGACTGCCTGCGGTGGTGGCGGATAAGGTCGGCAGCGTTTCCGGCGCAACCTTCGCCCAGATTCTTAGAAGGCCAGAAATCGACGTGCTGGACCTGGTGCCGTGCCTGCGGGAGTTGGCTCCTGCATTGTTCGACCGCGACGGCTCGGGCGGAAAGATCACCTCCGAGGTGAGGAACGAACTTAAGTCGGTCGAGACGGAAATCAAGTACGAGGGCTACCTTGGGCAGCAACAGAAGGCGATAGAACGGCTCAAGAAGGCCGAGCAGCGCGCCATTCCCGAGTGGTTCGACTACACGGCGGTGAGTGGGTTGTCACGCGAGATGAAAGAGAAGCTCCAGCGCGTGCGGCCCCAGACTCTTGGGCAGGCCTCCCGAATACCTGGGGTCACTCCGGCCGCAGTATCGCTGGTCAATGTCTATATCGAAATCCAGCAACGGCAGAGGCAGGCGGCTTCGGTGCTGTCCGACTAGGTTCGCAAACGTGGCGGAACCCGCAAATCGCTGGCATCCCATGAGGGTGCAGTCCCGTCCTAAAACGCAGATAAACAAACACCAACGAGAACGTGGATGGTGTGTGCAATCACGCGCAGGAGGGATTTGTGTCTATTCTGAAGATTCTCGCGATGGCAGTGGTGCTGGCGATGACGGTGTCCGCCGCCGCGCAGACTGACAAGGCCAGCAGCAACCAGAACTCCGCTTATGCCGAGGACCCCGACGTCCTATACGGCACTGGCATGACGGAGCAACAGCTCCGGAAGGCCGGCTACGGTGATCGCGAAATCGCGTTCCTTCGCAATGAAGCCGCTGAGCTTCGCTCGGCAGATGCTCCCATGAGCGCCGGTGCCCAGCAGGGCGCAGGCACGGCTGAATCGCAGCCGATGGATCCGAATCGCGAGCCGCAGCGCGCAGAAGGCGGTTCGGGTGGCTACTGGGGCTTGCTGGGTCTGCTTGGGCTTATCGGGCTCGCCGGACGTCGCGGACGCCGCGCCGAGGTTGTTCAGTATGACCGTGGCGCAATGGACCGTGGGCGGAAGATCGCGTAAGTCCAAGACGAACAGGTACGCAGAAAGGGCATCACTGAGATGCCCTTTCTTTATCCCGCTATTGCGAACGAATCGGTGGCAGGTGAGAGATAGGCTATACAGAGTCACCAATGTATAGCTATCAGCAAACACTATTTATGCGCTCCAAGCGCCTCGAGCACGCGGTCGAAGTCGTCCAGTGATGCGTACTCGATGGTGATGCTGCCCTTCCCTTTTCGGTCCTCGATTCGCACTTTGCATCCAAGCAACCGCTGAAGTTCGCGTTCGGCTTCCTTCACATTGGGATCGACCTCGCGCTCGGGCTTGCGGGCCGGCCGCTCCGCCGGGTGCAGGGCCGCGTGCACGATCTCTTCGGTCTGGCGTACCGAAAGCCCCTTCTCGGCAACACGGATGGCGAGGCGCAGCATGGCTTCAGGTGAGTCCAGCATCATCAGCGCCTTCGCGTGACCCATGGTGAGTTTGCCGCGGTCCACGTCCTGCTGGATCTCTGGCGGCAACTTCAGGAGCCGGAGATAGTTGGCGATGGAGGACCGGTCTTTACCAGTCTTCTGGGCCATCTGCTCCTGGGTGAGGCTGAACTCCCTCGCGAGCCTTTCGAACGCGCGCGCCTGCTCGATAGGGTTCAGGTCCTCGCGCTGGAGGTTCTCGATGATAGTCAGCTCCATCGCCTGTTCGTTCGAGACCTGGCGCACGATTGCGGGAACGGTAATGCGTCCGGCACGCTGCGAGGCGAGCCAGCGACGCTGGCCGGCGATGAGCTGATACTTCTTTCCTTCGCCCATGTGGCGTACCACGATGGGCTGAAGGACACCCTGCGCCTTGATCGAGGCGGCTAGCTCGTTCAGAGCCACTTCGTCAACGTGCGTTCGGGTCTGGTACGGGTTGGCTTCGATCTGATCGACGGCAAGCTCGCGAACCGCCTCGCCCGGCTGTGGCTGTGCGGCTGGTGAGGCTACGCTGCGGGCGGCGGGGATGAGCGAATTGAGTCCTCGTCCGAGTGGATTACGTTTGTCACTCATTGCAATCTTCCGTTAGTCGTCGGCGTTTGCCGTGGTTTCAGTGGACGGGGCCAGCTTGGCCGCCAGTTCCTCGGGAGCGACCGCCGAAGTGCTGCTGGCGCGGTCCATAATCTCCTTCGCGAGCTTGATATAGCTCTCGGCGCCACGGGATTTCGGGTCGTAGAGCAGCGCGGGCTTGCCGTGGCTAGGCGCTTCGGCCAAACGAACGTTCCGGGGAATGGTGGCCGAGCAGAGTCGGTCACCAAAGTAGTTCTTGAGTTCGCCGGCAACGGCCTGAGCCAGATTGGTGCGGTCGTCGTACATCGTAAGCACCACGCCGTCAACGCCGAGAGAAGGATTGAAGGTCTCGCGAATGCGCTCGATAGTGTCCAGGAGTTCGCTGACGCCTTCGAGAGCGAAATACTCGGCCTGCATGGGGATCACGACCGCGTCTGCCGCGACCAGAGCATTCAGCGTGAGCAGATCGAGGGCCGGCGGGCAGTCCAGAACGATGAACTCGAAGCGGGAGCGAACTGTTTCGAGCGCTTTCCGGAGCTTAAATTCCCTGTTTTCAGCACTTACGAGCTCAATATTGGCGCCAATGAGGTTCTTGGAAGACGGTATGACATGCAGCTTCTCAAGATCTGTTGCGAGGGCAATCTGCTCAACCTGCGCCGTGCCGGTGATGAGTTCGTAGGTCGAAAGCCGCTGCGGATCCTTGCCCAGACCGAGTCCACTTGAGGCATTGGACTGGGGGTCGCAATCGATAAGAAGCGTGTCGACTTCGGCCGCGGCAAAGGAAGCCGCGAGATTTATAGCGGTGGTGGTCTTTCCAACTCCGCCTTTTTGATTTGCAACCGCGATTACGCGAGCCATAGATGTTCCACTCTTAGCTGCCCCACGGGTTATGACCGACAGCGGGTCAGGGGTGCGCGTTGCCGAGGATATCCAGAGAAGTTTCGAGCGTACCCGAGTCTCTGCCGACACGCAATGCCCGACATAGCGGAAAACGGGTCGCGCTGTGGACTTGATGTGGAAAAGCAAAGTTTCCCGTTGAATTCGTGGCAGAGAGTCTTGTGTAAGTTCTTGATTTTCTCTCTAACTCGGGCGGGCGCACCCGAATGTTCCACGTGGAACACTGGTGTGGAAAACCCTTGGAAGATTGTTCCACGTGGAACACTGGCGATGCCGTAACTCTGGGAAAAAAGAATAGGCCACTGATCGACGCTGAGGCTTGATTAAGAGAAGCAGATCCTATGCCGCGCAACGAGCAAGGCGGACTCAGAACAACCTTACCTCGCAAATCAAGTGGTTCGCAGATTAATGAGGTATTCAGCGCCCAAATAAGCCCCGACCCTACGCTAGCCGCACTGATGCACGAGCGCTTACTAGCCCGATCCCATCGAACATCACCGACGCCATCCATGAGCCTCGGGGTTATCAGCCGCGTCCGCACATCTAACTATGCGGCTTCCGTGCGCTGACGATGACTCGTCCTCGCGATTGCGGCACTAGCGCTGGCTCCGACCAAACCCAGTCCCCCAGCGTCCGCCGCGCCGAGGCAACTTGGCCCTCGCCAATTAAAAGTCCAAGCCGGCCGCCGGGTGTCACGAGTCTCGCGGCAACCGGCAGCACGTTGTCGAAGCGTTCAACCGCGCGCATGGTGACCAGGTCGCTCTGACGTTCCAGCCGTTCGGCTCGGTCGCCAAAAACCGATACACCAGGTATCCGTAGTGCCCGCGCGACCTCCCTCAGGAAGGCGACCTTCTTGCCCTGCGATTCGACCAAAACAAGCTCTATCGAGGGCGCCCAGATCTTCATCGGTATCCCGGGAAAACCCGCCCCCGATCCGACGTCAGTCATGC
>Ga0196976_1000250_pt1 | contig 36442 bp, 49 predicted proteins | sample S3v_513CmetaG_FD_148644 | JGI IMG/M metagenome (GOLD analysis project Ga0196976, IMG submission 148644) | Soil microbial communities from Anza Borrego desert, Southern California, United States - S3+v_5-13C | ecosystem: Environmental > Terrestrial > Soil > Desert | place: USA: California... | reverse complement strand
CGGAGTTGCCGGCGGGCACCGAGATGGTGATGCCTGGCGACAACGTGACGCTGCAGATCGAGCTGATCACGCCGGTGGCGATGGAGAAGGGCCTGCGTTTCGCGATCCGCGAAGGCGGACGCACCGTCGGCGCCGGAACCATCACCGAGATCATTAAGTAGGTTTCATGTCGTGGAACCCACATCTGCCGAGTAGAGGCAGATGTGGGCACCGCGGAGATAAAAACAATTTTCGCGGCGAATTTGGCCGCCAGCTCTTTGAGAGAAAAACAACGTGATTGGCAAAGAACGAATTCGGATCCGTTTGAAGGCTTACGACTATCGCGTTCTGGACCAGTCCACGGGCGAGATCGTGGAAACAGCACGTCGCACCGGCGCGCAGATCGCGGGACCCATCCCGTTGCCGACGGTGAAGAACAAGTATTGTGTGCTGCGTTCGCCCCACGTGGACAAGAAGTCCCGCGAACAGTTTGAGATCCGCACTCACAAGCGCCTGCTCGACATTCTCGAGCCGACGCAGCAGACGGTGGACGCGCTCATGAAGCTCGACCTTCCGGCCGGCGTGGATGTGGAGATCAAGGCCTACGGTAAGGAACATAAATAAGCCGCAAAGCTGCCATGTCAATAGGCTCTGGGCTGTCAGTTCAGAGGCTCAGTAGCTGGGAAGCTGAGTAGCTTCAGCCCCGACAGTGCCGGGCGCCCGATCAGGGCGTGGGCATGATGAGGAAGAAGAACAATGGTTAACGGAATCTTAGGTAGAAAGATCGGAATGACGCAGCTCTTTGATGACAAAGGCGAGGTTCGTCCTGTCACGGTGCTGCAGGCCGGTCCGTGCGTGGTGACGCAGCTCAAGAGTGCGACGCGTGACGGATACGAGGCCGCCCAGATCGGACTGGTTGAGTTCGTGAAGGCAACTCGCCTGACCAAGCCGATGAAGGGGCACTTTGAAAAGAACAATGTACCCCCGGTGAAGTTCATGCGCGAGGTCGACGTTGTGGTTGACGGCGAATCGCAGAACGGCGCGAAGGTCGGCGACAAGGTGCTCGTGGACATTTTCGACGGCGACAAGTTCGTCGACGTGGTCGGCACCAGCAAGGGACGCGGATTCGCGGGCGTCGTGAAGCGCCACAAGTTCGGCGGCGGTCCCGGATCGCACGGCCACATGTTCCAGGTTCAGGGTTCGATCGGTGCATCATCGTTCCCGTCGCGCGTGTTCAAGGGCCAGCGCATGAGCGGCCACATGGGACACGCCACGGTGACCACCCGCAACCTGCGCGTTCTCGGTATCGACCGGGACGAGAACCTGCTGGTCGTCGAGGGTGCGGTGCCAGGTCCTCGCAACGGATACGTTGTGATCACCAAGGCCAAGAAGCCCCCGAGAGAGCGTCGTGGATTCACGGGCGAGGGCGGTCCGATCAATCCCTTGAAGGCTGCAAAGCGCGCTTCGAAGGGTAAATAGTTTGAGATCCCGCACCTGCGAACGGGCAGGCGCGGGGCACTCCAAATGAACCACATCGGCGGTTGAAGGTGTGGCGCACTGCGAGATTAGGGACGGTCAACGGGCCGTCCGATAAGAGAAGAAACTATGGCAACGATCGATGTTAAGAATCTGGCCGGCGACACAGTAGGGACGCTGGAGCTTGCCGAGGAAGTATTCGGCGGCATCAACGAGGACCTGCTTTGGGAAGCGGTGAAGCATTACCGCGCTGGATTGCGTGCCGGCACGCACGCCACGAAGAACCGCAAGCTGGTATCAGGTGCGGGCAAGAAGTTGTGGCGGCAGAAGGGCACGGGCCGCGCTCGCGTAGGCTCCATCCGGTCGCCCCTGTGGCGTCATGGCGGTACGGTCCACGGACCTCAGCCGCGCTCCTATGACTATGCGTTCCCGAAGAAGAAGTTGCTCGGCGCGCTGCGTTCTGCGCTGGCGTCGAAGCTCTCCGATGGCAAGCTGACGGTGGTCGACGCTTTCGAAGTAAAGGAAGTCAAGACCAAGCAGATGCGCCAGGCGCTGACCAAGCTGGGCGCAGCCAAGACCGCCCTGCTCGTGGAAGCCGGGAACAACGAGAACGAAAACCTCGAGCTGAGTTCGCGGAACCTGAAGGGCGTCGAGATGCTATACGGCCCAGAGGTCCATCCGTATCACCTGCTGCGCTACGACCACGTGATCTTCACCCGTCCGGCGCTGGAGCGGCTCCAGAGTTCGCTGAAAGCGTCCGCGCCGAAGCGGAAGGCGGAGGTGGCGTAATGAAGTCCGCATACCAGATCATCCGCAAGCCAGTCATCACCGAAAAGGGACTTGGCGTGAAGGAAACCGAGCAGACGCTTGTGTTCGAAGTTGCTGCGCAGGCGACCAAGACCGAGATCAAACAGGCGGTGCAGTCGATCTTCAAAGTGAAGGTTGACTCGATCCGCACCGCGAACTTCATCGGCAAGGAACGCCGCCGCGGAAAGTTCACGGGCTACCGTCCTGACTGGAAGAAAGCGTATGTGCGGCTGAAGGCGGGCGAGAAGATGCCCGAGTACGCACAGAATTTGTAAATAGCCCTGGACCGTTAGCCATTCGCGTTAGCGATGGCGGCGGCGGGCGGTATGGGTGAGCGATTCACCCGCGAACAGAAGCCGGGCCCCAGGTTGGATCAGGGCTAACGGCTAGAAGCTAAGAGCTGATTATGGCGATTAAGACATACAGACCGGTTACTCCGACGCTGCGTTTCAAGACGACGCTGGTCAATGACGATCTGACGACGAACCGGCCGTACAAGCCGTTGACCGAGCCGAAGAAGCGCACGGGCGGACGCCGCAATGCGGGCGATGTCACCATCTGGCACCGCGGCGGCGGACACAAGCGCAAACTGCGCGCCATCGACTTCAAGCGCGACAAGTTCGGCATCCCGGCGAAGGTCGCGTCAATCGAGTACGATCCGAATCGTTCAGCGCGCATCGCGCTGCTGAACTACGCGGACGGCGAGAAGCGGTACATCCTGCACCCCAGCGGTCTTGAAGTTGGCCGCACGGTGCTGAGCGGTCCCGAAGCCGACATTCTGGTGGGCAATGCGCTTCCGCTGAAGAACATCCCCGCCGGTACGGTGGTGCACAACATCGAGCTCAAGCCGGGCAAGGGCGCGCAAATGGCGCGTTCGGCCGGGGCGCAGGCTCAGCTGGTCGCCAAGGAAGGCGAGTACGCGCTCTTGAAGCTGCCTTCCGGTGAGACCCGCAAGGTGCTGGTGGATTGCATGGCCACCGTCGGACAGGTCGGCAATCTCGACCACGAGAACATTACCATCGGCAAGGCAGGTCGCACGCGCTGGCTCGGACGCCGTCCGGTGAACCGCGGCGTGGCAATGAACCCGGTCGACCATCCGCACGGCGGTGGTGAAGGCAAGACCTCCGGTGGTCGTCACCCGGTGACCCCGTGGGGCCAGCCGACCCGTGGATACAAGACCCGCAACAACAAGCGGACCGACGCGTTCATCGTGAACCGCAGGTCGAAATAGGTAGGCATACATGGCACGTTCAACGAAAAAAGGTCCGTTTATCGATTCTCACCTTCAGACGAAGGTGGAAGGCATGAACACGCGGAACGAGAAGAAAGTGATCCGCACCTGGTCACGCCGTTCGACGATCATTCCGGAGATGGTGGGACACACCGTGGCCGTGCACAACGGGAAGAAGTTCATCCCCGTGTACGTGACCGAAAACATGGTGGGCCACAAGCTCGGAGAGTTCAGCTTCACCCGGACGTTCAAAGGTCACTCGGTGAAAGCGGCAGCCGAGACTGCGGCGAAGCCGGCGAGATAAGGAAAAGGAAGAAGCCATGGAATTCACAGCCAAAGCCAGGTACATCCGGGTTTCGCCGCAGAAGGCACGCCTGGTGCTGAACCTGATCAAAGGCCTTCCCGTGGAGCGAGCGCTCAATACGCTGGCGTTCACGAAGAAGGGTATCGCGCCGGACGTTCACAAATTGTTGCGGTCGGCCATTGAGAACGCGAACTACCTGAGCCAGGAAAAGGGCGTCGACGTGGACCTTGACCGGTTGATCGTGAAGAACGCGATCGCCAACGAAGGCCCCCGCATGAAGCGCATCCGTCCGGCACCGATGGGCCGCGCATACCGCTACCAGCGCCGCATCTCGCACCTTGAGATCGTGCTGGCGGAGAAGGCGTCCCGCAATGGCGGCGGCACCGCAACTGTCGTGGGCGAGGAAGCAGCCCCGGCGAAGCCCGCGCGCAAGGCTCCGGCCAGGCAAGCAGTTGCCAAGAAGAAGGCTCCGGCGAAAAAGGCGACGGCCAAGAAGAAATAACACGCCCCGGCAGGCAAGCTTGCCGGGACCCCGAAAAGCTTAAGCGTCCGGTTGAGACTGGCCGCGGAGAAGAAGAGAGCAAATATGGGACAGAAGGTCCATCCATACGGATTCCGCCTCGGCTACACCAAGCCGTGGAAGTCGCGCTGGTTCATCGAGCGTGACTACGACAAGCAGCTGCTGGAAGACGTGAAGCTGAAGAACGAGCTGAAGGACAAGCTGAAGTCGGCTGGCGTCAGCTCGATCGAGATCGAGCGTCCCGGCAACAAGCTGCGCGTCATCATCAAGACCGCACGTCCGGGCATCATCATCGGCCGTAAGGGCGCGGAGATCGACAAGCTGAAGCAGGACCTGCAGAAGCGCATCAACCGCGAGGTGTACATCGACATTCAGGAAGTTCACAAGCCTGAGCTCGATGCGCAGCTGGTGGCCGAGTCGATCGCGCTGCAGCTCGAGAAGCGGGTGGGATTCCGCCGCGCGATGCGCAAGTCAGTGGACTCGGCTCTGCGTTTCGGTTGCAAAGGCATCAAGGTTCGCGTGAGCGGCCGCCTGAACGGCAATGAAATCGCCCGCTCCGAGTGGTACCTGCAAGGACGTTTGCCGCTGCACACGCTGCGCGCCGATATCGATTACGGATTCGCCGAAGCACGGACGACCTACGGCGTCATTGGCGTCAAGGCGTGGGTGTACAAGGGCGAGATCCTGCCGACGAAGAAGCGCGAGCCGCAGGCTGCACAGGCTTTCTAAATCAAGTTGCCGGCGATCGGTCGCCAGTTGCCAGTTGGCGCGACCGGTCAGGGAGGCAACGAAGAGCCGCGGTAATCGCGGCCACTGATAACCAACAACTGGCCTGGTAACCGACTATGTTGATGCCAAAGAAAGTTAAGTACCGCAAGCAGCAGCGCGGCCGCATGGCGGGCAAGGCGTGGCGCGGTTCGGAATTGTCGTTCGGCGAATATGGGCTGAAGGTCCTTGAGCCGGGCTGGATTACCGACCGCCAGATCGAAGCGAGCCGTGTCGCCATGACGCGTTTCGTAAAGCGCGGCGGCAAGATTTGGATTCGCCTCTTCCCCGACAAGCCGGTGACGAAGAAGCCTGCCGAAACCCGTATGGGAAAGGGCAAGGGTGCGCCGGATCACTGGGTCGCCGTTGTTCGCCCTGGCAAGATCCTCTTCGAGATGGAAGGCGTGACGCCGGCGGATGCGCAGGAAGCGATGCGGCTGGCCTCGCACAAGCTGCCGCTGCGGACCAAGTTCGTGCAGCGCGAGACGGCGCACTAGAGAGTGGTCAGTAATCAGTCATCGATATTCAGCGAGAGCGCTGATCCAAATCTTGGAAGCGATGACTGATGGCTGGTGACTAAGGAACTGATTATGGAAGCAGAAAAGATTCGCAATTTGACCGAGGCCGAGCTCAAGCATCAGGAGCGCGAACTCAACGACCAGCTCTTCAAGCTGAAGTTCCAGATGCGTATGGGACAGACGGAAAGCCTGAAGAAGATGCGCGGGCTGCGCAAGGACATCGCGCGGATCAAGACTATCCAGCGTGAGAAGCAGATGTCCGGGAAGACGGAGGCGAAGTAATGGCCGAAACGACGACTGTTGAGAAGAGCACCGGTCGCAAGATGATCATTGGTCGGGTGACCTCGACGAAAATGGCGAAGACCATCGTGGTCGAAGCGACCCGGCAGAAGGCGCACCCTCTGTATCGGCGCGTGGTGAAGCGTTCCAAGAAGTTCTACGCGCACGACGAGAAGGGCCTGGCGAACGTGGGCGATTTCGTGAAGATCGAAGAGACGCGTCCGCTGTCGCGGCTGAAGCGGTGGCGCCTCATCGAGGTACTGAAAAAGGCAGCGCTGGTACCCGGCGAGACCAAGGCCAGCACGCTGGAGAGCTAAGTTCAGCGGCGGTCCGGGCGGTCGATGATCCCTGGGCTGCGCCGGTCGCAGAAGCGGCCGTGAGGAGACAGAACCATGGCAGTCATGATGAGAACGATGCTGCAAGTCGCCGACAACTCCGGCGCGCGCAAGCTGCAAATGATCCTTCCCGTCGGTGGAGCGACCGGCCTGAACGCCGGACTGGGCGACACCATCACCGCAGCGGTGAAGGAAGCTTCGCCCGATGGCACGGCGAAGAAGGGCACGGTCGTCAAGGCCGTGATCGTTCGCACGCGCAAGGAGCATCGGCGTAAGGACGGCACTTATATCCGCTTCGATCAGAATGCGGCGGTGCTGATCAACGCAGACGGCGAACCGATCGGGACCCGCGTCTTCGGTCCGGTCGCGCGCGAACTGCGCGAGAAGCGGTTCCTGAAAATCGTTTCACTGGCGCCGGAAGTACTCTAAGGCGCAAGTGAGTGCCCGCGGCGCGCGGGCAGAAGAGTAGAGGAGAGCAATGCATACCACAGTTGATATCCGCCGCAATGACACCGTTAAGGTGATGAGCGGGCGCGACAAGGGCAAAGAAGGACGCGTTCTGCGCGTGATGCCGGCCAAGGGCAAGGTCCTGGTGGAGCACGTCGGAATGGTGAAGAAGCACGTGCGGCCCAATCCGCAGAAGCAGATCAAGGGCGGCATCGCCGAGCAGGAAAGCCCCGTCTCGCTGTCGAACGTGAAGCTGGTGTGCGGATCGTGCGGTCCGGTACGCGTTCGTCATGAAGAGCGTGGCGGCAAGAAAGTTCGCGTGTGCCACCGTTGCGGAACCACGCTGGAGAAGTAATGGTGATTGATGTTGTGATCTGAACTGATCACATACGGAAGTCACAAACTGATGACCCTACGAACCCGTTGAACCGGAAGCCGTAGGAGAAGGCGAAGCAGAGAGAAATGGCAGACAAGAAGGAACAGAAGAAGGGCAAGGCGCCGAAGGCGGAAGCGGCTGTTGAAGCGGCTCCAAACCAGAAGCCCAACCGTCCGAAGCTGAACAACGAAGCGTCGGCGCGGTTGCGTTTCCGGTACCAGAAGGAAGTTCTGCCGGCGCTGATGAAGGAGCTGGGCCTCGAGAACCCGATGGCCGCTCCGAAGCTGGAGAAGGTTGTCATCAACATGGGTGTTGGTGAGGCGACCCAAAACGCCAAGGTGCTCGATCCGGCAGTGACCGAGTTGGGCCAGATCACTGGACAGAAGCCGGTCGTGACCAAGGCTAAGAAATCAATCGCGGCCTTCAAGGTGCGCGAAGGCATGCCGATCGGCGCCATGGTCACCCTCCGCGGAGACCGCATGTACGAGTTCCTCGATCGCCTTATGAATGTCGCGCTGCCCCGTGTTCGCGACTTCCGCGGCGTTTCGACCAAGTCTTTCGACGGACGCGGCAATTACACGCTCGGTCTGCGCGACCAGTTGATCTTCCCGGAGATCGATTACGCAAAGGTCGAAAAGATGAAGGGCATGAACGTGACTATCGTTACGACCGCCCGCACCGACGACCACGCCCGCGCGCTGCTGAAGCACCTGGGCATGCCGTTCCGCCAGCAGTAAACAGAGAGAGTTAAAGGAAACAATGGCTACAACAGCAAAGATCGCGAAGGCGAACAAGAAGGCCAAGTTCTCGACTCGCAACAACAACCGCTGCAAGATTTGCGGGCGTCCGCGAGCCTACCTGCGCAAGTTCGGCATCTGCCGTCTGTGCTTCCGTGGGCTGGCGCTGCGTGGTGAGATTCCAGGCGTTTCGAAGTCGTCCTGGTAAACGGTTCCGTGGGGCCCCGAGCGCTGTGAAGCGCGGAGGGCGCTGGCAGACGACCCCGGCGAGGGGTTCTGAAAGGGCGGGTCGGCGGCCCGGAGATGACGCCGACGCGAGTACGTCGCGGCAGGTTCTTTCACGCGGAGGCCAGAAGGCTGAAGCATCGCGCACCGCCAGTAGCGCGAGAAAGAGAACGGGCGACGATATCAGGAGAAGCTAAACGATGATGACCGATCCGGTCGCAGATTTCCTGGCAAGAATCCGCAACGCGATTAAAGCCAGGCACCAGAAGGTAGACGTTCCGGCCTCGAAGCTGAAGCTCGAGATCGCCCGCATCCTCAAGGAAGAGGGCTACATCACGAACTTCAAGCCTACCGAAGAGGAAGGCAAGAAGGTCATCCGGGTTTACCTCAAGTACAGTAACGACAACTCGCCCGTGATCTCGCAGGTGAGCCGCATTTCGCGGCCGGGCTGCCGTGTATATGTCAGCCGCAACGAGATTCCCCGCGTGTTGGGCGGATTGGGGATCAACATCCTGACCACGCCGAAGGGCGTCATGACGGGACGGCAGGCGCGCAAGGAAGGCGTCGGCGGCGAGATCCTCTGCGAAGTTTACTAGTGAATCCAGGCCCCGGCCTATTTCAGGGATGCCGGGACTGAGCAGACGAGCAGGTGCTCCGAACAACAGAGACCTGCCGGAAGCCCGCAGCGAGAACTGCGGCGGAGACGAGAAGAACAATGTCGAGAATTGGTAAAAAGCCTATCGCGCTCCCCAAAGGAGTGTCGTTCACAATCGAGGGCAACACTGTCACGGTGAAGGGCCCAAAGGGTTCGGTTTCGAACCACCTTCCTGTTGGTGTAGCGCTCGAGCAGCAGGACGGGCATTTGCTGGTGAAGCGCGAGGACGATTCCAAGGCTGCCGTGCATGGCTTGGTTCGCGCGTTGGTCAACAACGCAGTCCAGGGCGTTACGGCGGGATGGACCCGCGAGCTGGAGATCGTCGGTATCGGTTACCGCGCAGAACTGAAGGGCAAGGCTATCGTGGTTTTCACGCTCGGCTACTCGCACCCGATCGAGTATCCGCTGCCCACCGGTATTGATGTCGCGATCGATCCCAAGCAGACGCGCCTGACCATCAGCGGCATCGACCGCCAGAAGGTCGGACAAGTCGCCTCGGAAATGCGCTCCCTCCGTCCGCCTGATCCGTACAAGAACAAAGGCGTGCGTTACGTTGGCGAGCGCCTGAAGAAGAAGGTCGGCAAGACCGGCGCGAAGTAAATTCTGATCGGCGGTAGCTGTTAAAGGTTGCCGCCGGACAAAGCTCAAGGCGCGACGGCGTTCCGAACGCGGCGCTGCCCGGCATAGAACCCCGGGAAGGAAGAACAGGATGCTTACGAAGAATTCGAAGAACGATACGCGGCAGAAGGTGCACTCCCGCATCCGCAAGAAGATGCTGGGTACACAAGAGCGTCCGCGGCTGAACGTATACCGCTCGGTCAACCACATTTACGCGCAGGTGATCGACGACGCAAAGGGCGTCACCATCGTCTCGGCGAGTTCGCTGGAAGCCGGCAAGAATGGCAAAAAGCACATCACCGGCGGCAACGTCGCTTCCGCCAAGAGCGTTGGCAAGATGATCGCCGAGCGCGCGAAGGAAAAGGGCGTCAGCAAGGTTGTCTTCGACCGCGGCGGATACCTGTATCACGGTCGCGTGAAGGCGTTAGCGGATGCGGCCCGCGAAGCGGGTCTCCAGTTCTAGCTTTGGAAGTTTCGGCGTGAGGCGAGGACCGCACGCCAGGAGAGTTGAGAGCAAATGGCAATCGTAAAGAAGAAGCTCGACGCCGGTGCGTACAACCTGAAGGACCAGGTCGTGAGCATCAACCGCGTCACGAAGGTCGTTAAAGGCGGCAAGAACATGTCATTCGCCGCGCTGGTGGTGGTCGGTGATCCGGCGTCTGCCGTGGTGGGCTACGGCTCGGGCAAGGCGAAGGAAGTGCCGCAGGCGATCCGCAAGGGCATCGAAGCCGCGAAGAAGAACCTCGTGAAGGTCAACCTGAACGAGACCACGATTCCGCACACGGCGCTCGGACGGTTTGGCTCGGGCATGGTTCTGCTGAAACCGGCACCCGAAGGTACTGGCGTCATCGCCGGTGGCGCGGTGCGCGCGGTCATGACCTCGGCCGGTGTACAGAACGTACTGACCAAGTCGATCGGTACGACGAATCCGCACAACGTAGTGAAGGCGACGTTTGACGCCCTGAAGAAGCTGCGCGACCGCCAGGAAGTGGCGGCAATCCGCGGCAAAGCAGTTGAGGAGCTTTAATCAATGGCTCGCACACGCAATAAAACGCAACTTGTCGAAGCCCCCAAGGGGAAGAAGATCCAATTGAAGTGGGTCCGTTCGGCGATCTGCGCCCCGGTTACACAGAAGAGGGTGATCAAGGGGCTCGGGTTTACGCGCCTCAACCAGGTGATCGAGCGCGAGGATTCGCTTTCGATCCGCGGCATGGTAGCCAAGGTGCCGCACCTGGTGGAGATCGTCAGTCAGTAACGCTGGTCGCGAGGACCACAGGAAAGCCGGCTTAGGGCCGGCGCGAAGAATAGCCATGAATCTATCGAGCATTCGAGCACCGAAGAAGTCGTCGGAAAAGCGCAAGCGCGTGGGCCGCGGTATGGGCTCCGGCATGGGCAAGACCTCGACCCGTGGCCACAAGGGCCAGGGATCGCGTAGTGGTTCGCGCATGATGCGCGGCTTTGAAGGCGGCCAGATGCCGCTGCACCGCCGTTTGCCTAAGCGCGGATTCGTGAACATCTTCCGGAAGGAATACACTGTCGTGAACCTGAGCAGCCTGGCTGAACTCGGCGAGACCACGATCAACCCGGAAGTGCTCTACAAGGCAGGCATTCTGAAGAAGAAGGCCGGCATGGTGAAGGTCCTCGGCAACGGCGATCTGAACACCGCGCTCACCGTTCACGCGCACAAGTTCTCCGAGTCGGCGCAGGAAAAGATTACGAAGGCGGGCGGCAAGGCTGAGGTAATCAGCTAATAGCCCCGAGCGCACGCGTGTGGTCGAATAAGACCATGCGCTACGGGCGCAGAAGAGGCCCATAGATATATGTTCGAGAAGCTAGCGAACATCTTCCGAATTCCGGACCTGCGCAAGCGGGTGCTGTTCACGCTCGCCATGCTGGCGGTATACCGCCTCGGCGGGCACATCCCGACTCCGGGCATCAACGCGGACCTGCTCCAGCAGTTCTTCGAGCAGAACCGCGGAACGTTCCTCGGCTTCGTCGACCTGTTCAGCGGCGGACAACTCCGCCGTCTGACTATTTTTGCGTTGGGCATCATGCCCTACATCACCGCGTCCATCATTCTGCAACTGCTGACGGTCGTTTATGAGCCGCTGGCGCGCCTGCAGAAGGAAGGCGAACTCGGGCGCAAGAAGATCACCCAGTGGACGCGCTATCTGACTGTCGTCCTCAGCGCCATGCAGTCGTTCGGCATCGCGATGACGCTTCAGCAGCAGGGCAACTTCGTCACAAATCCCGGTCCGGGGTTCGTGCTGATGACCATGCTCACGCTGACCACCGGTTCGGCGTTCATCATGTGGCTCGGCGAGCAGATCACTGAGCGCGGTGTCGGTAACGGCATGTCGCTGCTTATCTTCGCCGGCATCGTCGTCGGTCTGCCGCACGCCGTCGCCGACCTGATGGACAAGGCACGCACCAGCGCGTGGGGCGCGTTCACGGTTCCCGCGTTAATCATCCTCATCGTCGTGATGCTGGCAGTCATTGCGTTCATCGTCTTCGTCGAACGCAGCGAACGAAGGATCCCGGTGCAGTATGCGAAGCGCGTCGTGGGTCGCAAGGTTATGGGCGGACAGTCCACGCACCTGCCGCTTCGCGTGAACTCCGGTGGCGTCATGCCGGTCATCTTCGCATCTTCAGTGCTGACTCTGCCGCAGACCATGGGCTTCTTCCTGAAAGGGAAGAACGCAACGATCGATCGCATGCTGGAGTCGCTGAACTGGGGCGAACCCCTTTACACGTTGCTGTACGCAGTCGGCATCATCTTCTTCGCGTACTTCTATGTGTCCATTGTCTTCAATCCGAATGAGGTTGCAGACAACATGCGTAAGTACGGCGGGTTCATTCCCGGCATTCGCCCGGGCAAGCGGACCTCGGATCACATCAACGAGATCTTGACGCGCATCACTCTGGTCGGTGCCATGTACCTGATCATCATCTCGCTGATTCCGGAATGGATGATCGCCGGTCTGAGATTGAATCACCTGCCGGGGTTCCTGGGCGCGTTCTTCGAGCGGCTGCCAACGTGGGTGACCAATGGACTTGGTGTGAATTTCTACTTCGGCGGTACGTCGCTGCTGATCGTGGTGGGCGTGGCAATGGATACGGTCAACCAGATCGAGTCGCAACTGATCATGCGGCATTACGAGGGCTTCACGCCTCGTAGCGGGCGTATTCGCGGGCGCAGGACGTGGTAAAGTCCCGGGCGCACTTTGTGCGCCGGGGATCAACGGAGGGTCCCGGGAGGAGTCAGTAGCTGTTCCCGGAGGCGACCATGGACGCAGGGGCCACAAGAGTGGCAGAAGCGAAGAACGTCAGAGTATTAGGACCAGTGATTCTGCTCGGACCACCTGGAGCCGGCAAGGGGACACAGGCCAAGCGGATTGCCGAAATGTACGGCATCCCGCAGATCTCGACCGGTGACATCCTGCGTGAAAACGTGGGCAAGTGCACCGAGCTTGGCAGCCAAGCCAAGGAGATCATGGAGCGCGGCGAATTGGTGCCCGACGACCTGGTCAACAGCATGGTCGCCGAACGCCTGTTGAAGCAGGACTGCGTGCGCGGTTACATCCTGGACGGATATCCGCGTACCGTAAAGCAGGCCGAGTGGCTTGATAAGTACTTGGAAAGCAAGGTCTTTGACAAATCAGAACCCTACCATCCGCCGGTTGTGATCAGGATGACTGTAGAGTATAATTCTTTATTGCACCGGCTTACCGGACGTCGTTCTTGTCCCACCTGCGGGCGGATCTACAACGTTCATTTCCAGCCTCCACGCGTCGCCGACATCTGCGATGTTGACGGCTCAAGGCTCATTACGCGTCCTGACGACCAGGAAGACGTGATTGCCGAGCGACTGAAGGCCTATGACCGGCAGACACTTCCGCTGGTGGAGTATTACCGCGGCAAGGGTCGACTGCTGGAGATCGACGGAGACCAGCATATTGACTCGGTCACCGCGGAAGCAGTCAAGGCAATCGAGAATGGCCATAGTTTGTAAGTCTCCTGGTGAGATAGAAAAGATGCGGCGAAGCGGCCGCGTTGTTCGCCAGGTGCTCGACATGTTGAGAGACCTGGTGGCTCCCGGCGTCTCGACGATGGACTTGGAACGCGCCGCGGAAAAAAAGATCCGCGAACTCGGTGCGAAACCGGCGTTCAAGGGCTACTACGATTATCCGTGCGTGCTCTGCACGTCGGTGAATCAGGAGGTGGTGCATGGCATCCCCTCCGAGCATCGTGTCCTGAAGAACGGTGACATCGTCTCGATCGACTGTGGCGTGGTGCTCGATGGCTACTACGGAGATTCGGCGGTAACGCTGCCCGTAGGGGAAGAGATTTCGCCCGAGCTGCGCAAGTTGCTGGACGTCACGCGAGAGTCGCTCTACCGCGGCATAGAAGCCGTGAAGATCGGTAACACGCTCGGCGACGTTGGCGCGGCGGTACAGAAGTTGGTGGAGCAGAACGGCTTCAGCGTTGTCCGTGAATTCGTCGGACACGGGATCGGGACGCGGCTTCACGAAGACCCGCAGGTTCCGAATTACGGTACGCCGGGCCACGGCACGAAACTCCGCGAAGGCATGGTGCTCGCGATCGAGCCGATGGTGAACGCGGGCGGGCCGGGTGTTAGGGTTCTTGAGGACAAGTGGACGGCGGTCACGGAAGACGGTCGTCCGAGTGCTCATTTCGAGCACTGCGTGGCGGTCACGAAGGACGGGCCGCTCATCCTGACCGAGTAGGTCAGAAGAATTGAGTAAAAGGACTGCATGAGCAAGGAAGACGCGATTGAAGTGATGGCGGTGGTGATTGAGCCGCTGCCAAACGCGATGTTTAAAGTCGAGCTGGAAAACAAGCATCAGGTGCTGGCTCATGTCTCCGGCAAGATGCGCAAGAACTTCATTCGTATTCTCCCGGGCGACAGGGTTGCGGTGGAGCTTTCGCCGTATGACCTGACGCGTGGCCGGATCGTTTACCGCTACAAGTAAGCGGTGCGAGTTTAAGAAGGAAGAGTAATCGTCATGAAGGTACGGGCTTCAGTTAAGAAGATTTGCGACAAGTGTAAGGTCATCAATCGCCACGGAGTGGTGCGGGTGATCTGCGAGAACGCTAAGCACAAACAGCGCCAGGGTTGATCGGCGCGTACGGAGTAGAGGACACACATGGCACGTATTGCAGGCGTCGATCTCCCGCGCAACAAGCAGTCGAGAATCGCGCTGACTTATATCTACGGCATCGGGCAGCCCCGCGCTCTCAAGATCTTGGGCACGGCAAACGTTGAGCCGATGAAGAAGGTTCAGGACCTCAGTGAAGACGAGGTCAACCGGATCCGCCAGGTCATCGAGAACGAGGGGAACGTTGAAGGCGATCTCCGCAAGGACATCTCGATGCACATCAAGCGGCTGATCGAAATCGGCTCGTACCGTGGCTACCGGCACCGTCGCAACCTGCCGGTTCGCGGACAGCGTACCCACACGAACGCCCGCACCCGCAAGGGACCGCGCAAGGGCACTGTGGCCAACAAGAAAAAGGCTGCGGCCAAGACATAGACTTTAAGCCGAGAAGACATAGATCATGGCAAAAGCAACTGCTGGAGCCGGCGCAGGTACGCCGGATAAAAAGGGCAAGACCAAGAAGTTTAAGAAGAAGGAGCGGAAGCACATTCCCCATGGGGTTGTGACCATTCAGGCCTCCTTCAATAACACGCTGGTGACGATCTCGGATCCGAACGGGAACGTGGTGTCGTGGAAGAGCTCGGGCTCTCTGGGATTCCGTGGTTCGCGTAAGGGCACTCCGTTCGCCGCGCAGCAGGCCGCACAGAACGCCGCCAACCAGGCGCGCGATCACGGTATGCGTAGCGTGGAAGTCCGCGTGAGCGGCCCGGGTTCGGGCCGTGAGTCGGCGATTCGAGCGCTGGCCGCAGCTGGCATGGACGTCCGGTCAATCAAAGACTCGACGCCGATTCCGCACAACGGCTGCCGTCCGGCAAAGCGCCGCCGCGTGTAAATAGCAATCCGAGCGGGACGAAAGAAGCGCCAAGCTTCCGTAAACCGCTCCCCAACCGATGTTGGTTTAGGAGATCAACTTGGCTCGTTATAGAGACGCAGTATGTCGTCTGTGCCGCCGCGAGGGCATGAAGCTGTTCCTCAAAGGCGCAAAGTGTTTCACCGATAAGTGCCCGGTCGAGAAGCGCAACTTTGCGCCCGGCCAGCATGGCAAGGACCGCAAGGCGAAGGTCGTCGGCTACGGTCTCCAGTTGCGCGAAAAGCAGAAAGCGAAGCGCATCTACTTCACCCTCGAAGGCCAGTTCCGCAATTATTTCGAGCGTGCCGCGAAGACGAAAGGTGTCACCGGCGAGGTGCTCTTGCAGCAACTTGAGCGCCGCCTGGACAACGTCGTTTACCGCATGGGTCTTGCCGTTGCCCGCCGTCAGGCGCGCCAGATTGTGCGCCATGGCCACATCTCGGTGAACGGACGCAAAGTCAATATTCCGTCGTACCAGGTCAATGTGGGCGACGAGATCGCGGTGCGCGAAGCTAGCCGGAAAATGGTCGTGTTCGAAGGCGCTAAAGACTTCGCCGCGCATCAGACGGCGCCCAACTGGCTCCAGATTGACCGTGATAACTACACGGCTCGCGTGACGGCTCTGCCGGTCCGCGGCGACATCAACCTGCCCGTCAACGAGCAGCTGATCGTCGAACTGTACTCGAAGTAAGCCGCGCGGAGCGGGGCCTCCGCTCACGTCAGCGGTAAACAAGATGTCTTATTAGCTGCGTGGCACGACTGTCGTGCCTCGCACCTTATCTCGGACCAGATCAGCGGACGCGTTTGTAACCGCATTTTCGGATGCCCAAGACGCGTCGAGCCACATGGCCGTAGAAAAGAGGAGAAAAGAATGCTCTGGAAGGGATTTCAAAAACCGAAGCGCCTTGCATTCGACAGCGAATCGCTGACCGACAAGTACGGCCATTTCTGGGCACAGCCGTTCGAGCGCGGGTTCGGTACCACGATTGGTAACGCACTCCGCCGCGTGCTGCTGTCGTCCATCGAAGGCGCAGCCGTTACGGCCGTCAAGATCGAGGGCGTGCTGCACGAGTTCCAGTCGATCCCCGGCGTAGTTGAGGACGCAACCGATATCATCCTCAACCTGAAGCAGATTCCGTTCAAGTTGAACGGCGACGCGCCTAAGGCGATCTACCTCCGTGCGGAACAGCCCGGCGTCGTGACCTCGGGAATGATCGAAGCGGATGCCGATGTCGAAGTGCTGGACAAGGACGTCTACATCGCGACCGTCAGCGAAGGCGGCAAGCTCGATATGGAGATGCGCCTCAAGAAGGGCCGCGGCTACGTCTCGGCTGACAAGAATTTCGACGAGGACCTCGGTCTCGGATTCATTCCGATCGACTCGGTGCACTCGCCGGTGCGCAAAGTGAATTACGCGGTCGAGGCTGCCCGTCTCGGCCAGATCACGGATTACGACAAGCTGTCGCTCGAAGTGTGGACCAACGGATCAGTTTCGCCGGCAGATGCCATCGGCCTCGCCGCAAAGCTGCTCAAGGACCACATGAACATCTTCATCAACTTCGAGGAAGAGATCGAGACGGCGACTAGCGTGGAAGCCGGCAAGCCGGAGATCCGCAACGAAAACCTCAACCGATCGGTGGAGGAGTTGGAACTCTCGGTGCGCAGCTACAACTGCCTGAAGAACGCGAACATTCAGTCCATCGGCGAACTGGTTCAAAAGACCGAAGCCGAGATGCTGAAGACCAAGAACTTCGGCCGCAAGTCGCTGAACGAGATCAAGGAAATTCTCGCGTCGATGGGCTTGAGCCTCGGCATGAAGATCGACGAGCAGGGCAACGCGGTTCCCGGGAATCAGGGTGCGTCGCCGACCAGCACGGTGCCTTCGCCTTTCATCCCGGGTGACGGTAACCCGAGCTTCTAGTTTGACGGCCCGGTCGTAACTGGCCGGGCCGCTTGGAATTTCAGCCTGCTGAGCAGGCGATATAAGGAATCAAGTCATGCGTCATCGTGTAGCAGGTTGGAAACTCGGACGTAACACCGAACACCGTCGCGCGCTGCTGCGCAACCTGGTGACCTCGCTCATCCTGGAAGACCGGATCGAGACGACGGTACCGAAGGCCAAGGCCATGCGTCCGCACGTCGAGAAGATGATCACGCTGGGCAAGCGCGGCAACGTCGCCGCCCGGCGCCAGGCCGCGGGTTACCTAATGACTCGCGAGGCGGTCACGCGACTGTTTGACACGGTTGCGCCCCGGTTCGGCGATCGCGAAGGCGGTTACACGCGTATCGTGCTGACCGGCTTCCGCAAGGGAGATGGCGGCGAAAAAGCGTTCATCGAACTGCTCGGCAGCGAGAAGACGCTCGACGCGAAGCGCGAGAAGCGCGCCGAAGCCCGCGCAAAGCGCGCCGAAGAGACCCGCAAGATGCTTGAAGAGCAGCAGCAGGCGGCAGCGGCCGAAGGCGGCGAAGAGAAGAAGTAGCTGTCTACTCGCGGCTCCGTCCGCGTTGGCAAAAGTTAAAGCGCATCGGCGTTGCCGATGCGCTTTTCTATATCTTGCGAATGTTCCTGAAATGCGCTGGTTATGGTAGAAGAGTCAACATGCAATCCGCGCCGACTCCGCACGCTCCCACGCAGCCGCGCAACGTGCACATTTTCGGCGCAACGTCATTCCTCAACGACACCGCCAGCGAGATGGCCTACTGGATGCTGCCGGCGTTCCTTTCATCGCTCGGCGGCGGGCCAGCCACGCTGGGAGTCATCGAAGGCATAGCCGAAAGCGTCGCCTCTTTTGCCAAGCTCATCTCGGGCGTCTACACCGATCGCATACGCCGGAGAAAACCGCTCGTCGTGAGTGGCTACGTCGTCGCGAATGTCGTGAAACCGCTGCTCGCGCTCTCTACTGCGTGGTGGCACGTGCTGGGCATTCGCTTCGCAGACCGCCTCGCTAAGGGAGTTCGCGGCGCGCCGCGCGACGTCATGCTTTCAGAATCCGTCGAGCCGAATCGCGTAGGCTCGGCCTTCGGACTCTTGCAGGCCATGGATTCTGCCGGCGCGATTGCCGGACCGCTGCTCGCGATGGCCATCATGGCGTCGAGCTTCGGCGTGGATTACGGCGTGCGGGCCGTCTTCTGGGCAGCCGCTATCCCAGGATTGCTCTGCATCCTGATCGTCACCTTCGGACTTCGCGAAACGCCGCACAAACTCGCAGCGACCCGGAAGTCGATCTTCGGCGAGGCAGTGCACTTGCCAGGCGCGTACTGGTACGTGCTGGCTGCCGTAGGCCTCTTCTCCATCGGCAATTCGAGCGACATGTTCCTGGTGCTGCGTGCCCAGAGCATCGGCATTCCAGCCTCGCACGCCCCGCTGCTCGGACTGTTGTTCAACCTGGTTTATACGGCGGCATCGTGGCCTGCGGGGAGGCTTAGCGATCGTATTGCGGGTCCCGACCGTAACGGCTTGTCGGCGTGGAGATTCGGCATCGCCTCGGCCGGCCTCGTCATCTTCGCGGTCGTGTACGCCGTCTTTGCAGAGGCGCCGTCGCGCATGGCCTTGTATGCTGCGATGGCCTTCTACGGCCTTTACTACGCCCTCACGCAGCCGGTACTGAAAGCGATCGTCGTTGACACGGTTCCGCGGGAGGCACGCGGCCGCGCCTTCGGCATCTTCTATTTCGTCACGAGTGTCGCGGCGCTGCTGGCGAGTGTTGCCACTGGCACGCTGTGGCGCGGCTTCGGCCCGAGAGTTCCGCTCTATGTGTCGGCTGGCCTTGCGCTCGCATCCGCAGTGTTGCTGTTGACGGTCCGGCCAATCTTCGGTCGCCGCCGGCAAACTCTCTGATCACAAGTAGACACGTTCTGCGCGACGCAGTTCGCGATAGCGCTCAAAGGCTCTGCGCTCGCTTTCCAGCCCGAGGACCGACCGCACGCTGCTGCCGCGAAAAGTATGTCGCAGCATCTTCCACCAGTTACGCGCCACGAACCATGGGTCGTGCGTCATGACGGCTGGCAGGTGGCGCACTTTCATCCAGCGTTCTGCTCGCCAGCGCTGATATTCGATCTCCTTCGCCGGAACGTGTTCAGTGCGGACCACCGAGGTCGTGCCATCGTACTCTTCCAGGCTCTCAATCACGACGAGGTTGCGCTCGCGGAATTCCTTCGTCATGGGCGTCCGCGGATAGGGTGTGGGGTGCTGTATGTAAGGCCAGTCCACGAACTTCTTTGCAAACTCCAGGTTCGTCTGGATCGACTCCGCTGTATCGTCGGGATTCCCAACAATCAGGCCACCGACGACGAGCATCTTGTTTCTCCGCAGCAATTCTATTGACCGAAGTGTCGCGTTGCCGACGTTCCTCCCTGCATCCCTGAGGATGTTCTTCGATCGAGCGCGCAGGAATTGAAGGTCACCATCGAGCACATTCTCAATCCCAAGGAACACGTACCGGAAGCCGGCCTTTCGCATCTGTGGCGCAAGCGTCTCGCCGTGGTTCGCGATCGCCGAGGTCATCGCCTGCACCATGTAGTCGAGACCGTTCAGGCCGGCATCGATAATCGCCTGGCACAGCGCTTCAAACCGGCGGACGTTCAGCGTAATGTTGTCATCGACCAGGAAGATGGTACGCGCGCCATGTGCCTTGGCGTCGCGGATGTCGGCCAGCACGCGGTCGAACGAGTAGGTATGGAAGTTGCGGCCCCGCATCTCGATGATGGAGCAGAAGCCGCAATCGAACGTGCACCCGCGTGAAGTCTCGACTACGTCGACCTGCCGGCCCAGCATCGTATATCCGCGGAGCACGCGTGCGTGCCGGTTCGGCAGTCGGATCTCGCCCGATTCCAGCGTATGCACCGCTCTGTCCGGGTTTTCGCGCCAGCCGCCGTTTGCGCGATAGCTCAACCCGGCGATACGCTCGAAGCCGCTGCCGGCTTCAATAGCGCGCAGGAGCTCACTGAATGTGAGTTCACCCTCGCCACGCACGACATAATCAACCCAGGGCATCTCCATGTACGCGGCGGAGGCGAGGCTCGGGTCGTACCCGCCTACCACGATGCGAGCGGTCGGGCCCAGTGCATGCACAAGCTCTATGATCTTGGCCGCCGTATGGCGCTGGAACGTCATCACCGAAAGTCCGATAACCTTCGGTTCCAGTTGCCGCACCAGGCGCTCTACGGTTTCGCGGACACTATTTTGCGCAAGTATGAGGTCAGCTATTGCTACGCTGTGGTGTGGGTCGATGTTTCCGGCCAGCGAAGACAGTCCACCATTCGGCATGCGCACCACAATGGATGGCATGTGTTCGAACGAATCTGGCATGGAGAATAGCAGGACTTTCGTAGCGGGAACTCCTTCTGGCTTTCGGCTAAGATGCGGGCGGGACCGTCGAGTTGGGCAGGCATATTAGCGCAACTCGCGGCTTTGAACAAACACCGAACCGGCAAGAGTTAGTTGGCGGTGTACAGAGCAGCTGGTCGTGTTCGCCGGCGAAGGACGTAGGCGATGATGACCTGAGCCGAAAGGGCCGCGGCGCTGTCGAGCAGAATATCCAGAACGCTTCCACCACGAGACGGTATGGTCATCTGGTGAAGTTCATCAGCGACTCCCACTAACGTAGCCCCCGCAAATCCGAAAACTGCGAATCGCATTCTCCAGCTCTCTGCATCTGCATACGATTGCTTAGCTGTCCCCCACCACCCTCTAAAGAGCAGAAAGCTCAGTAAGGCGTAGCCAAATACATGGCCGAACTTGCGCGCAGCGACATGCACAACATGAATTGTTTGCAGGCTCGCCCATGGGAACAGCTTGCGCAGGAGCGGCAGAAACCAGCCGCTGGTTTGCGACGCCGACATCAGGTCCGTCGATTCGAAACCGATGAAGACCAGCATCAGGACAGCCGGTCCCCAGTACCACAGAATTGATTTGATTGACAGTCGTGCCAACAGCAGCTCCAGACACAAGTATCGCCGCGAAGTGCTGGTGGGGGAAGTGACTAGCGGTGAGATGGTGATGAGCGCGAACAAAGAGGAGGCGGGCCAGTCCCCGCCTCGCATACGTTACTCTACGCGATAGTTCGGTGCTTCGCGCGTAATGGTGACGTCGTGTACGTGGCTTTCGCGCAGGCCGGCGTTGCTGATCCGAATGAATCTCGCATTCTGCTGCAGCTCTGGGATGCAACCTGCGCCTACGTAGCCCATTCCACTCCGCATTCCGCCCACCAGTTGGTGCACCATCATCGCGACTGTTCCGCGATAGGGAACTCGCCCCTCGATCCCTTCGGGCACAAGCTTCGCAAGACGGTTGCCGCCTTCAGACTCATCAATGCTGCCAAGCGTTTCAACTGGCGCGTCAGAGTTCTGGAAGTACCGTTCGCTCGAACCCTGCGCCATTGCCGAGAGCGATCCCATCCCGCGGTAAGCCTTGAAGGTTCGACCCTGGTACAGAATGGTTTCGCCCGGGCTCTCTTCGGTCCCAGCCAGCAGCGAGCCGATCATGACGACGCTGGCGCCTGCGGCCAGCGCCTTCGTGATGTCACCTGAGTACTTGATGCCACCATCGGCGATCACGGGAACGTTCTTCTCCCGTGCCGCCCGGTAGGCCTCTGCGATCGCGGTGATCTGCGGAACTCCTGCGCCCGTAACGATTCGGGTCGTACATATAGAGCCCGGTCCTATGCCGACCTTGATCGCGTCCACTCCTGCCGCGATCATCGCCTCCGCCCCGTCATACGTCGCGACGTTTCCTGCGATCAGGCCTACTTCCGGCAGCTTCGATTTCACGGCCCTGATCGCGTCCAGCACGCGCGAGGAGTGTCCGTGGGCGCTGTCGATGGCGAGCACGTCTACCTTGTTCTTCACCATCTCCTGTGCGCGCTCCAGGAAATCACCAGTTGCGCCGATTGCGGCGGCCACACGAAGCCGTCCCTGGCTGTCCTTGGCGGCGTTCGGATATTTCAACTTCTTCTGGATGTCCTTAACCGTGATCAGGCCCTTCAGAACATACTTGTCGTCTACCACCAGCAACTTCTCCACCCTGTGCTTGTGCAGGATGGCTTCGGCCTGCTCGAGGGTGGTGCCTACGGGAACCGTGATCAGGTTCTCCTTGGTCATCACTTTGCTGATGGGAATGTCCGTGCGGGTTTCGAAGCGGAGATCGCGGTTGGTGAGGATGCCGACGAGTTTCTTGTTCTTCGTGATTGGGACGCCCGAAATTCGATAGCGCTTCATCACTTCGAGAGCGTCGGAGATCTTTTCATCCGGCGACATCGTGATCGGATCAACGATCATGCCGCTTTCAGAGCGCTTCACCTTATCTACTTCGCCCGCCTGCTGTTCGATCGTGAGATTGCGGTGAATGACGCCAAGACCGCCCTGCTGCGCGATGGCGATCGCCATGCGCGACTCGGTGACAGTGTCCATTGCGGAGCTGATCAGCGGGATGTTCAGGGTGATCTCGGCGGTGAGGCGAGTCTGCGTGTTCACGGTCGCCGGAACCACGTCAGACTTGGCGGGGAGCAGCAACACGTCGTCGAAGGTCAGTGCCTCAGGCACGGGAAAATTGATCATGATGGCGTAGTCCTGGGAGGATGAACTTCCATTGTAGAGAGGCGGAGCGAGTTAAGGCAAACCGGAGTTCGCGAGCGGCTCACTTCTTCTTGCGTGGCCCGAATTCCTTCAAAAGGTTGAGCCCCGCAGTTTGCCGAAGCTGATGCCGATAGTGGTGAACGTTCGGCCTGCGTTTTCGGGCTTGGGCCTAAGTTCGACGCAATGCAAGGCGAGAAGCCAGAAGGAGCGTGTAACTGAGGCTATTCATAAGCCACCGGTTGTACCGTCAGCGACCCTCCAGCCCGGCATCGGACCGGGGACTTCGCCGGTTCGGAGCCGAAGCGAGAAACCGTGATCACCTCGGGTTTGTTCCCAAAGGTCTCGCTTTTGCCGTCGTTCCCGAAGCTAAGTACGAGTAACCATTGATCTTCGGCCGCACCTTTCCCGCTGCTCACGACATCTAAGTATGGAAGTTCTCTCCGTTGTGTTTTGACTGGATGGGGCGTATCATAACTGTGTATTAGCGGTACCCGTTTGGCGACGCATACCGGTGGGCGCAAGCCCTCTTTTCATTTGACCCCTTCTTAATCGCTCAAACCGGCGAGCAAGGCTGCGGTTTCGGCCTGATAGGGGAAGTTCGGTCTGTGATGTTGCACGGGCAAACTGTACGGGCTGGAAAATGGCGCAAGATCTCGAAACAGTACGTCAGATCGCAGAGCGTGTTGCCGCTGATAGCGGTCTCGAGTTGGTCGAGTTGGAACTCCGTGGGGGCGGCAAGAGTCGCATGCTGCGCGTGTTCATCGACAAGCCGGAAGGCGTAACTCACGAGGATTGCGCGAATTTCAGCCGCGAGTTCGGCACCATCATCGACGTCGAAGACGCGGTACCCGGCGGATCGTATCTGCTCGAAGTTTCCTCCCCGGGGCTCGATCGCAAGCTGTCGAAAGCGAGCGACTATTCGCGTTTTCAGGGCAGCCTGGTCAAACTGATGACCTTCGAACCGGTGAACGGAAACCGGCATTTTGAAGGCCGGCTTGAGAGATTTGAGAACGGGAAGTTGATCCTGGATCTGGGAGCCGTAAGGCGGAAACAGAAAAAGGGGCAGGAAGGACCCGCGGGCAGCGTCGAGATCGAGTTGGCAAACGTGGAAAAAGCCAATCTTGTTCCGGAAATTTAGGGTGAGGGGCGCAGGTTCGCGCCAAGGGCTTAACGAACGAGAGGTAGGTGGCAGGGATATGGCAAGTGAACTCTACAACGTGATTGACGCGCTGAGCCGCGACAAAGGCATCGACCCGAAGATCGTTGTTTCCGCGGTCGAAGACGCCATCGTTGTCGCCACCCGCAAGTATTACAAGACCCAGGAAAATCTCCGCGCGGTGCTCGACAAAGAGACCGGACAGATTCGCGCATATGCCGTGAAGCAGATCGTCGAAGACGATGACCAGGTCGAAGATCCGAATACGCAGATCTCCCTGGCTGAGGCGCAGGAGATCAGCGAAGAAGCGGAAGTCGGTGGTGAACTGCTGCTTGAGAAGCCCACGGATGTGCTGGGCCGCATCGCCGCGCAACTCGCGAAACAGGTCATCTTCCAGAAGGTTCGCGAAGCCGAGCGAGACACGGTTTACAACGAATACATCAGCCGAGTGGGTGAGATCGTCAACGCGACGGTGAAGCGCCAGGAAGGTCCCGATACCATCTTTGACATCGGTAAGGCTGAAGCGCGCATGCCGCGCAAGGAACAGTCCAAGCTGGAATCGTTCGCGCCGGGCGAGCGCGTTCGAGTGGTCATTGCGCGGGTCGAAAAGGCAGCCAAGGGGCCGCAAGTCATCGTTTCCCGCGCCGCTCCGGAACTGGTCACGCACTTGTTCCAGACAGAAGTGCCGGAAATTTACGACGGCACCGTCGTTATCCGTGCCATCGCGCGTGAGGCCGGAGAGCGCACCAAGATCGCCGTCATGTCGAAGGACAAGGACGTGGATGCCGTAGGCGCGTGCGTCGGCATGAAGGGAATGCGCGTGCAGTCGATCATCCGCGAACTCCGTGGCGAGAAGATCGACATTATCGAGTTCCACGAGGACGCGGTGACATTCGCCGAGAAGGCGCTTCAGCCCGCGAAGGTAAGCCGCGTCAGCGTTCTGAGCGCGACTGACAAGCACCTCGAAGTCATCGTGGACGACACGCAACTATCGCTTGCCATCGGCAAGAAGGGCCAGAACGTCCGTCTAGCAGCGAAGCTGCTGGCCTGGAAGATCGACATCAAGAGCGAAGAAGAGAAGCGCCAGGAAGTCGAGCAGCAGATGAGCGCCCTGGTGGGCGGCGCGACTACTCCGCTCGAACGAATTCCGGATTTGGGTGAAGGGGTCGTTGAAAAGTTGTCAGAAGCCGGCATCACAACTGTGGAGGCCTTGGCTGACATGACACCAGAACAACTTGAAGCTATCCCCGGCATCGGTCCCAGGACCGTGGAAAAGATCAGTATCGCCGTGAACAGTTACTTCTCCAGTTTGGAAGCCGGGGAAGAGCCGGAAACCGCGCCGAACTTCGACGTTCCCGAAGACCAACCGACAGGCGAGAACGAGTCCGGGAACATCGACAGCATCGGTCCGGATTCAGCCGGACAGTCCGGCGACACCGAAAACATTTCCGAACTCGAAGATCAGAACATGGAAAGCGTCTCCGAGCTTGTGGAAGAGCAGCAGACATTCGAAGCGGGCATCGTCAGTGGCGTGGAGAACGCGCCCTCCGCGGATGAAGCCGAAGTGGAGACACACGGCACGCATCCCGGCAAAGACGATATCCCGCCCGAAAAGCAGTAACGAAGTACCGGGCTCCGGACTAGCGCCGGGGCCCAAGCGGATTCCTGATACCGAAAACCGTGAGGTTGAGATGAAGGCTTAGCGGCTGGCGGGGACTGACGGAGGAAACGAAGGGCGGATGAAGATTCGAATTAACGATTTGGCTCGAGAGCTGGAAGTCAAGAGCAAGGCAATTCTTGACGTACTGCCAAAGGTTGGCGTCACCGAGAAGAAGACGCATTCCAGTTCCATCGAGGAAGACGAAGCTGTCAAGGTGCGCGCCTATTTCGCCGCGCAATCGGAGCGAAGTGCGTCTGGAGGGTCGCGCAGGTCAAGCGCAAGCTCGGACGAGTTCAAGCCGAAAATCGATCTCTCGAAGATCTCCAAGCCGGGTGATGTGCTCAAGGCGATCACTCAGCAGGCCGCGCATCCGCCCGCTGCGGCACGCCCCGCTGCGCCCAAGGTGGCTGAGCCTCCGAAGCCCGCGGCACACGCGCCCACAGCGCCGGCCGCGCCCGCAAAGCCAGTCGTCACCAGGCCCGCGGCAGTCGCAACGCCGACGGCCGAACCGCCGGCTCCCGAACACAAGCCTCGCTTCATTACGCCTGCAAGCGTAGCGACCCCGCGTCCGTCCGCGGTGGTCATACCGCCTGCGAAGGTCGAGAAGCCCGTTGCGCCTCCGCCGCCCGCGCCGGCTCCGGCCGCGAAAGCGCCTGTCGCGCCACCTCCCGCAGCTCCCGAAAAGCCGGAAGCTCCGCCGGTGGAAGCGCCTGAAGTGGAAGCACCGGTAACAGCAGTGCCGGTCGAGACCGAGGAGCGCGCGCCGCTGCCGGCTGAAAAGCCCGCAGAATCGCCTGCCCCTGCTCCGCCCGCTCCCGCAGTGCAAAAGCCAGCCGAGCCAGCAAAGCCCGCTGCGCACCAACCCATCGCGCATCGTCCCGGACAGGCACCTCCGGGGCGCCGCATGATCGTTCCTCAGACTGGACCGCGTCCGGTGTATACGGCTCCGCCGCCACCACCGCCGCGTCCGCCTGCTGCGCCCACTGCCAATGCTGGTGCACCGCGCACCGGACTGCCTGTTCGCGGGCAGCCGATATTCCAGCGTCCTCGTCCGCAAGGTGGTGGAGGAGCGCCTGGAATGCGTCCGCCCATGGGACCAGGTGGTCGTCGTCCGATGCATCCTACCTCGCGCCCGATGGGAGCACCCGGTGGACGCCCGATGGGAGTAGGTCCGGGTCTGCCGCCTCCGGGAGCGCCTGCGGGCCGTCCCGCTGGTCGTCCGGCACCGTCGCGTCGTCCGGGTCAGCGCTATGTTCCGCGCGGACAAAAAGAAGGCCCAATGAAGGGCTTTGTTCCGCCGCCGCGGCTCTCGCTCTCAACCGAGCCATTGCCGATCACGCGGAACATCACCATTACTGAAGGAATCAGCGTTAAGGACCTCGCCGAGAAGCTTGGCATTCGCGCCAAGGATCTGATCGCTCGCTTGCTCGCACGCGGCGTCTTCGCGACCATCAACCAGACGCTCGAGGTCGAACTCGCCACCGATATGGCGCGTCAGTTCGGCGCCGACACGTCAGTCATCAGCTTCGAAGAACAGGTCCAGCAAGACCAGGAAACGCAGGCGCTCGCTGCCGACAATGAAGCGGTGTTCAACGAAGTCACGCGTCCGCCGGTGGTCACCATCATGGGCCACGTAGACCACGGCAAAACCAGCTTGCTCGACGCGATCCGCTCCACCAACGTCGCAGGTGGCGAGGCCGGTGGCATCACGCAGCATATCGGCGCTTACAAGGTTTCCATCACGGACAAGAACTCACCCGCGTATGGTCGCGAGATCGTGTTCCTGGATACGCCAGGTCACGAAGCCTTCACGCGTATGCGCGCCCGCGGTTCGAAGGTGACGGACATCGTCGTGATCGTTGTCGCCGCTGACGACGGCGTGATGCCGCAGACGCTCGAAGCCATCGATCACGCGAAGGCCGCGAAAGTCCCGATGATCGTCGCGGTCAATAAGATTGATAAGCCGGACGCCATGCCCGATCGCGTGAAGAAGCAACTCGCCGATCGTGGCTTGATGCCGGAAGACTGGGGTGGTGACACTGTTTTCGTCGATGTCTCGGCGAAGGCGCAAACAAATCTCAACCTTCTGCTGGAGATGATCTGCCTCGTGGCGGATCTCCAGACGCTTAAGGCCATTCCCGAGCGCTCCGCGACCGGTACGGTGCTGGAAGCGAAGCTTGACCGCGGACGTGGCCCCGTGGCCACCGTTCTCGTGCAAAACGGAACGCTCAAGACCGGTGGCAACTTCGTGGTCGGCAACATCTTCGGCAGGGTCCGTGCGATGTTCGACGACCGCGGACGCGCGCTCGAGACTGCGCCGCCATCAACCCCGGTTGAGATCCTCGGACTCGAAGGCCTGCCCCAGGCTGGCGACCAGTTCGTTGTGGTCGCCGACCGCGAGAAGGCCCGCGAAATCTCCGAGTACCGTGAGATGAAGGCTCGCGAAGCGCAACTGGCGAAGACTTCGCGCGTTTCGCTCGAGGGCCTCGCCGAACAGATCAAGAGTGCCGGTGTCAAGGAACTGCCCATCATCCTCAAGGGCGACGTTCAGGGTTCGGTGGAAGTCATCGGCGACCTGCTCTCGAAGCTCTCGACGGAGAAGGTCAAGACCAACGTTATGCGCTCCAGCGTCGGCGCCATCACCGAGAGCGACGTGCTGCTCGCGGCGGCCTCCAACGCTATCATCATTGGCTTCAATGTCCGTCCGGAACGCAAGGCGCAGGAAATGGCCGAGCAGGAAAAAGTGGACATCCGCCTGCACTCGATCATTTACGAACTGCAGGACGAGATGAAGAAAGCCATGGTCGGCTTGCTCGAACCGACGATCAAGGAAACTTATCTTGGTCGCGCCGAAGTCCGGGATACGTTCCGCATTCCGAAGGTCGGCATGATCGCTGGTTGCTACGTCTCCGATGGCGTAATCAAGCGCGATTCCGAGGTGCGGTTGCTGCGCGACAACGTCGTCGTTTTCAAGGGCAAGGTTTCGTCGCTGCGCCGTTTCAAAGACGATGCCAGTGAAGTTCGCAACGGCATGGAGTGTGGTATCGCGATCCAGAACTATGGAGACATCAAGGTTGGCGACATCATCGAAGCGTTCGTCACCGAACGCATCGTAGCCGACGCGCTGGTTTAATAAAGACAGTTTCAAGTTGCGAGTTTCGAGTTCAAGCGAAAACTTGATTCGGAACTCGCAGTTTCTTTTGGGTACTTGAAAATCGAACCGAAAGACTCGAAACTGATTTCGTGGTTATCGCGCATCTCACTCTCGAGCTTCGCATCGAAGCCGCGCAATCCTTGAAGGACAAGCGGCAGGTAGTGCGCAGCCTCAAGGACCGGCTCCGCAACAGCTTCAACGTAGCTGTGTCCGAGGTCGATGCCACAGACTTGTGGCAACGTGCGACTGTGGGGGTCGTCAGCGTTTCCGATTCACGTGATTACCTGGCTGGACTTATGCGGAATGTCGAGCGCGAGGCCTACCGCATCGTGAACAACTGCGGAGCGGAAGTCACGGACGCCTTCCTCGACTTCGTTTGAGTCAAGCGTCACTTCGCAATTCCCCGCGGAATTGGGCGTTGAGTGCGGCTACTGAGCCTGTGCAGACGTAGAATTCATCCGACACGAGCACGGGAAAGGTGTACATTATTCGGTTCTCCTTCGAGCCTTAGACCTATATGGAGCATAGAGGACAGAAACATCATCGCGAACGGCTGACGGAATCGCTGCGTGAAGAGATCAGCACGATGCTCGCCGGCGAACTGGCCGATCCACGTATCGGCCTTGTAACCGTCACGGATTTGATTATGGGCGAGGGTGCACGCTCGATGCGCGTCTTCATCTCCGTCGAGGGCACCGATGAAGAAGCCAGGCGAACGCTCGATGGCCTGAACGACGCGAAAGGGTACATCCGCCACCAGCTTGGAGAAACACTGGCACTGCGTCATGTGCCGGAGCTCTTTTTCTTGTTGGACCGCTCCGAGAAGTACGGGGCGCGCATCGACCAGTTGCTGGGGCGGTTGCAGAAGCGCAAGAAGTAGTCGCAGGAGAACGGGGCAAGGCACGATGCTCGACGAGGTGCTCAATCAGATCGGCAGACGAAATCGATTCGTCGTCACTTCACACGCGCGTCCCGACGGAGACGCCGTGGGGTCGGCACTTGCCTGCGCGGAGATCTTGCGCACAATGGGTAAGAACGCCGACATCTTCCTCCGCGACGGAGTCCCGCACATTTATCGCCCTCTTCCTTTTGCCGAACGCGTCAAGGCCGTGCCCGCCATTAACGGAGACTATGAAGCAGCCATCATTCTCGAGTGCGACAGCGTGCAGCGGACGCGGCTGCAGGGGCTCGAGAAGCAATATCTCATCAACATCGATCACCACAGCAGCGCCCGCCCGTTTGGGCACGTTAATTGGATCGACCCTAGCGCCTGCGCGACCGCCGAGATGGTCTTCCGCCTCGCTCGTGAGGCCGGCGTAAAGATCAGTCCTGAAGTCGCTACCTGCCTCTACACGGCCGTGCTTACCGATACTGGGTCGTTCTGCTTCACCGGTACCAGCGAGAGGACGTTCGCTCTCGCACAAGAACTCGTGCGCTCCGGTGCCGACCCGGTGCGAATCGCACAAAGCGTCTATTTTTCCAACCCGGCATCGAAGATGCGTCTGCTCGGGGCCGCCCTCCGGAACCTGCATGTGGATGGAGAACTGGCGTGGATGTTCATCTCGCAGCAAGACATGGAGCGTTCCGGCGCCGCTGATGAAGACTGCGAAGGACTCGTAAACTACGCGCTCGCAATGGGCGGCATCGAAGTTGCTCTGTTTTTCCGCGAAATGGCCGACCTTCGATACCGTGTCAGTCTGCGTAGCAAGGGTGCTATCAATGTCGCCAAAATTGCCGAGATGTTCGGTGGCGGCGGTCATGAATGCGCCAGCGGTTGCTCCATCGACGGTCCGCTCTCGGTCGCATCCGAGCGTCTGCTGGAGCAGTTGCGCCTTCGTGGATACGGTTCTGTGCAGTAGTCGCTCGGACACTTCTCCTTCCCAGTCCGATTGCTACAATCGACTACTATGCTCTCTACGGGCCACCAGATATTCCAACTCATCGGCGCGCTTTGCATTCTCGTCGCCTACGTAGCACATCAACTCAAGTGGATGCGGTCGCGCAGCCCGCTCTACAACATCTTGAATGCCGTTGGCTCCGGAGTCCTCGGCTTCTACGCCGTGTGGCCGCGCTTTCAGGCAGGTTTCGTACTGCTGGAGTTCGCCTGGGTGGCGATCAGCCTCTATGCCCTCGTTCGGAATCGTCGCGAAGAGATGCACGCCCCTGAAATCCCTGCCGCCGACTGACGGGCATGCCACCCTTTGCTGATACACTTCTGCGCATGAACCGGCGCATCCTTGTGCTTGAAGTAGTGCTCGTCGCGGCCTGCTGCGCATTCCTCTTCTTTTACGGACTCGGCAGCTTCGGTTTGGTCGGAGCCGATGAGCCACGTTACGCGCAGATCGCGCGAGAAATGCTTGAGCGGCGCGACTGGGTCACGCCCGTCCTTTACCGCGAGCCCTGGCTGGAGAAACCCATTCTGTACTACTGGCGCGCCATGATCGCCTACAGCATCTTCGGCGTCAGTGACTGGGCGGCGCGCCTGCCATCCACCACTTTCGCCGCCTTCATGGTGGTCTTCACTTATTTCTGGACCTGGAAGTTCCGGAGGTCCGCGCGTTTGGACGCCGCACTCATGTTGGCCGCATCCGCGATCATGGTCGGGTTCTCCCGGGCCGCCTCAACAGACATGCAGCTCGCTGCGCCGTTCACGGTCGCCATGCTCTGCTGGTTTGGCTGGTACCGAACGGAGCATCGCGCCTGGCTCGCGTTTTTCTATCTCTTCAGCGCGCTTGGCATGCTTGCCAAGGGACCCGTTGCGCCGTTTCTCGCCGGAGTTATCGTAGCTGCATTTGCGCTGGTAATGCGCGACACGCGGCTCATCCGGCGGACCCTCTGGATTCCCGGCATCCTCATTTTTCTTGCTGTCGCCATCCCTTGGTACGTGGCGGTACAGATGGCCAATCCGCAGTTCATGCGGATCTTCATCTTCGAGCACAACCTTGCGCGCTTCGGGACGAACATGTTTCGGCACAAGCAGCCTTTCTGGTATTTCCTGCCGGTGGTGCTGATTGCCGTCATGCCCTGGACAGTGCTTGTGATCGCCGGCGTGGTTGAAGCCGTTCGCAATTTGCGAGATCGGTTGCGCCGCGTGGCCACAGACACCGACGGCCTCACCGTCTTCCTGCTGTTATGGGCGGTCATACCGGTAGTCTTTTTCTCCATCTCGCAATCGAAGCTCCCAGGTTACATACTCCCGGCGATCCCACCCTTCCTGTTGCTGGGCGCTCTATACATGTCGCGCCAGGTGGAGAACTCTGAAGGTCCGCCGATCTGGCTCATCGCCGCGCATGCTTCTCTCGTCGCCGTGATTCTTGCCGTGCTGTTCATCGCGCCTGCCCAGATGATGCGCGCACCCGCACCCGTCCAGGCGACGATGCTCGCCGCCCTCGTTGGGACGGTCACCTTCCTGACACTGGCAATTTCAATACTGCGCCACGGGTACCCCATGCTCCGTACCGCGACCGTGGTTGCAGTGGTCCTCGGGGTGGCATTCATCCTGCGCGGCATGCCCCGCGTTATCGACGCGACCCAATCCGAGCGGATGGTAGCCGCCGCCGCGAAAGCCGTCGCGCCCGACGTGAGAACCGTGGCCACTTTCAAAGCCAAGCGCGAGGTGGAGTACGGAGTAGCGTTCTACCGAAATCAGCCCGTCCCGGTTTACGAGCGCCTTGAAATCCCCGAGGGAGAGCACCTGGTCATCAGCCGCATCGGGTCTGAAGGTGAACTGCGCGAGATTCTGCCCGGCCGCGTCATCAAGCGCGTGGACGAATTCCCGCCCCAGCGACTTGAGTTTTTCCTCGTTGGCCCAAAGTAACCCCCGTAGTATCTGAGCCGGTTCAGACGAATTGCGTGTTCAGGACGTAGACCTTTAGACTACGCCTCTGCGGCGTTCTTCTTGCCGCAGCGGCTTTCTGGTGCATCGGTGGAGATCCTCGACCTCAGGCATTTCGGTTCCGGCGACCTGCGTCCGCTTCTCGACAGAGAATCGGAGACGTGGATGCACCTTCTGTCGTGGGACTACCGCGGCTCGGCTGAGATGATTCTCCGCTACATCGATGCCAAGATCCTCCCCGGTTACGCAGCCATCGAGCGGGGACGCATCTTCGGTTACTGCTTCTTCGTTTATGAAGGCAGTAAGGGCGTTATCGGAGACCTCTTTGTCGGAAACGGATCCGCCAGCGAGAGCGAGCCTAAGATTCGCGAAACGGAACAACGCCTGCTGGAGCACGTCATCGAGACGCTACAGTCCTCGCCCGGCATCCACCGGATTGAGGCGCAATTGCTGGTCCACGAAGCCGGCATTGCCGCGCGGCCATTCGTTCAGGAAGGATTCCATCGCTACCAGCGACTCTTCATGGTCCACCCGCTTGATCAGCCGGCACCCCCGTTGAGCAAGCCGCTCGCTGGCGACATCGAGATACGCCCATGGTTAGAGCCTGATTACCAGCCCGCTGCTGGCGTGATCACCGCCGCGTATCGCGGACACATCGACTCCGAGATTAACGACCAGTACCGCACGATGACTGGCTCGCTTCGCTTCCTGAACAACATCGTGCGCTTTCCCGGCTGCGGTGTCTTCGACCCGGAAGCGTCATTCGTCGCTGTTCACCGCCCCACGCGAAGCCAGGTGGGCGTCATCCTCTGTTCGCGCGTGCGCGAGGACGTCGGCCACATCACGCAGGTCTGCATGATGCCGGACTTCCGCGGAAAGGGAATTGGAGAGGCCCTCATCGCCGCCACGCGCGAAAGGCTCTGCCGCCGCAGATTCAGGATGCTTTCGCTGACCGTAACGGAAGCAAACGACCGCGCCGTCGCACTCTATCTCCGCCTGGGCTTCAGCATCCAGCGCGTCTTCGACGCCTTCGTCTGGGAAGGCTAACCTCCCGCCTTCCAAAACTTAAGGCCGCCTACAGGCGGCCTGGATTCTGAATCCTCAAGTGCTGCTAACCTGCTTCGCTAGTGTTTGATGATCCACATCAGCCACGCCGCCACAAAAACTCCGCCCAGAAACATCGCGAAGCAATACGCGCCGTACTGCACCATTTCTTTCGTAGTGTTCCGCTGCGTGATGCCGAACACTACTGATGCGCAGAGCGCAAACAACAGTGCCGCCGAGAAGTGTGAGAGTTCCATCCCTTATTTCTTCTTTCCGATGGCGATGTGGTACGCATCTACGGCGCACACAATGTTCAGCAGGCCAGCCACGATGATGTACTTCGTCCCGTAGTCCGCCGTAGCGCGATGCACCGCCCCATGGCCCCAATCCATCATGCGGCTGATGATGTAGAGCAAGCCAGTGCCGATGTCACCGAAGAACCCCAGTATGTCGAGCAGGTCGCCCGTGTTGAACGAATAAATCTTGCCTTGCATCGCCAGCCCTGAAAAGAACATGACGTGGACCGACGCCATCAGCAGCAGTCCGCGTGTCCAGCGGCGCTGGATCAAGTGTCCCGCGCCCGGAATAAGCCATCCTGCCACAGGCGCTATAAACGCCATCGGCGTTGACCCCAGTTGCGCGGCAGCCGCTGGTTTCGAAGTGGTTGTCGTGCCGTTTGCGTTCGCCATCAAATGATTACGAGCTCCTGTTGCGCGCGTCCCGTAACTTCCGCCGCGCCGTTCCTTATCAGCACGTCCACCTCGCTGCGCACGCCGAACTCCGGAAGATATATGCCCGGCTCCACTGAGAACAGCGTGTTCGGAATGATCTCGCGATCGTCTTTCGTCTCGAGGTTGTCCATGTTCGCGCCGTTCCCGTGGACGTTCGTTCCGATCGAGTGTCCGGTGCGATGCACGAAGTACTGACCGTAGCCGCTCTTCGTGATGAACGCACGCGTAGCCTCGTCCACTTCCCATCCATGGATGGTGCGCTTCGCATTGAATGCCTCTTGCGCAGTTCGCACGCCCGTCTCACGTGCATCGCGGACGATGCTGAAAACCTCACGATGCCGGTCAGTCGGCGTGCCCACCACGCCCGTCCACGTTATGTCGTAGTAGACGGCACCCGGCTTGTTCTTTTTTGCCCAGATGTCCAGTAACACGAAGTCGCCTTCTTTGATCGGCTTGGAGGTTTCTGCACGGGGCTCGAAGTGCGGATTGCCGCTGTTCGCGTTCACGGCAATGATCGGCGGATCATCGGTGACCAGGTTCTCGCGCCGGAAGGCTTCCATGATGAACTGCTGCATCTCGAATTCGTGCGTGCCGCCGTTGCGCACGCGTCGGCCAATTTCCTTAAAGGCCGCCTCCGTAATTGTATCGATAGCGTCCCGCGCCTCGAAATGCGTCTGGATCTGCTCCGCCGTAAGCGCTGCCTCGAACTTCGCCACCAGGTTGGCCGAGCTGAGGACCTCGTGCCCGAAGCTGCGAATCAGTTCAACCGTGCCCGCATCCACCAGGCCGATGTATGGCACCATGTTTTGCGGCGAATACTGCATCGCAACCTTCTTATACGGCGCGAGCATCGCCTTCAAATTCTGCTGAAGCTCCTGCCAGCTTGAATACACCTGTTTCCTGCCCGGTACCGAATCGAGGTGCCCGGCTTCGATTCGGTGGTTCAGCTTCGCGGGCTCACCTTGCGCTGGGATCACGTAAAACCAGCGTCGCGTCACCATCAGGTGCTCGGGCAACCCGAGTACGCCATAGGCGATGGGGTCGCGATGATGATGGTCGTAGAACAGCCACGCGTCGAAGTTGCGTTCGCGCAGTGCAGCTTGAATGGCAACGAGGTCCATGTCCCGCTATTGTATCGGACTAGGGCTGTTCAGCGGAATCGGGAGTTCGACGCGACTAAGCTCTCGCAGTCAGGCGCATCGCCGCTTTCTTTCGCATGCGGCGGAACACGGTAATCAGGAAGAGAACAATCACTAACTGCTCCACAGAACCATGAAGTCCCCTGCGATGATCAGGGGCCAACTATCCCGGGGGGAAGAGCGGGAGCCATTCTAAGACAAACCTCTGGGGACCTGGCAAGAACTACTTACGTCAGAACGTCATTTCCGTTTTGCGGAGGCATGTCTCTGCTTTTGATTTCTCTTCGCCGTACGCTCGCCCAATACTTTCTTCCGCATCTCCGGGCCGAGCGTTTCGCATGCAGTTCTCAGCACGAGTCTCGGCGCGTGTTCGCGGATTCTCATCAAGTACGGCACCGTGCGCTCTGCATCGTACTTGACAGTTTCGCGCAGCAGCCATCCGAGCCCCTTCTGCACCATGTCGTCGTTATCGGTGAGTAGCGCATCTGACATGCGCACCACGTCATCGAAGCCCCTGCACTCGCGTGTCGTGCGTATCAGCGACACTGCTGCCGCACGCCTGTGCCAGCGGCTTCGCGACTTTGCCCACCGAAACGAGCTTTTCCTGTGCGACTCGTCCCTGGCGATCATCGGGCCTATTAGGTAGTGGATCAGCGCATCGTGATCGGCCCACGAGCTGACTCGGTCCAACCAGCTTTCGAAGAGTTTGAATTCTTTCCCTCCGAACTCGCCGACCGAGCGCTCGAGCAGAAAGACCGCCAGCACCTTCTCTTCGAGGACCTTTCCCTGGAAGAGATCGTCGGCAACAGCCACTAGGTACTCGATACCGGCGTCTCCAAGGATGACCCG
>Ga0196976_1000249_pt1 | contig 36446 bp, 33 predicted proteins | sample S3v_513CmetaG_FD_148644 | JGI IMG/M metagenome (GOLD analysis project Ga0196976, IMG submission 148644) | Soil microbial communities from Anza Borrego desert, Southern California, United States - S3+v_5-13C | ecosystem: Environmental > Terrestrial > Soil > Desert | place: USA: California... | reverse complement strand
GTTGAAACCCGGATCGGTAGCGGACGTGACGATATTCGATCCGAACAAGAAGTGGTCCTTCGACATGCGCGAATCGCGCTCCAAGTCGCGCAACACGCCGTTCACCGGCTGGCAGTTGCAGGGCAAGGCCGTAGCAACCATTGTGGGCGGGCGAATCGCGTACAGAGCGGAGTAGACCGGATGACGGCTCTGGCGGATTCACACGATCCAAGCAATCTGTGCGAATCCGCGTCAGCCGTGATTTTCTCTTTTGAAATCCACAAGCTTCGTCGCCGGACAATGATTTAGAGTTGCTGTTCCGGATGCAATCTCCCGAAGCCACTCTCCGCCATCAATTCGGACTTAAACAATTCCGGCCAGGACAGCGCGAAATCATCGAAGACGTGCTGCGCGGTCGCGACGTAGTCGGTGTTATGCCGACCGGCGCGGGCAAAAGCCTGTGCTTTCAGTTACCGGCCGTGATGCTGGGCGGTCTAGCGATCATCGTTTCTCCGCTCATCGCCCTCATGGCCGACCAGGTACAGCACCTCAGGAAGCTCAAAATCCCTGCGCTGCTGCTGAACAGTTCGCAAACGTGGGAAGAACAACGCGAAGTACTTGGCCGCCTATGGCAGGGCTTCGAGGGCCTGCTCTATATCGCACCGGAGCGCTTCGCCGCCGCCTCTTTCCAGCGCATTGTGCCACGGTTGCGTCCGAAGCTGTTCGTGGTGGACGAGGCGCACTGCGCCAGTTTCTGGGGACACGACTTCCGCCCCGAATACATGCGGCTCGGTGACGTGCGGCGCGACCTTGGCTTCCCGGTAACAATGGCAGCGACCGCCACCGCCACGCCGCAGGTGCGCGAGGACATCGTGAAGATCCTCGGACTCGATTCGGCGAAGATGCACGTCACGGGGTTCGACCGGCCGAATCTTGCATACCTCTGCCGCCGCTTCCAGCGTATCGGAGACAAAGACGATGCCGTACTGCGCTTCCTGGCTCGTCGCAATGATTGCGGAATTGTTTATTGCTCTACCCGCCGCGCCGTCGAGGAGGTGTCTTCACTGATTGAGGACCGGTTCCCCGATCGCAGGGTCTGCGCCTACCACGCCGGCATGTCGCAGCCTGCTCGCACGAAGAGCCAGGAGCAGTTCATGGCCGGCCGGAACGCGATTGCGGTTGCCACCAACGCATTCGGCATGGGGATTAACAAGCCCGGTATCCGCTTTGTGTTGCACTACAACCTGCCCGGCAGCGTGGAAGCCTACTACCAGGAGGCCGGGAGAGCGGGGCGCGACGGACTCCCTGCCGAGTGCGCCCTCTACTTCAGCGCCTCGGACCTGCGCACGCAGCAGTTCTTCATCGACAACATCGGCGACAACAACCCGGACCTGACCAAGCGTGCCGTCGAGCGTCTGCAACACCATGCCCGGGAGAAACTAAGCCGCGTGTTGACCTATGCATCTTCGGTCCGATGCAGGCGGCGACAGATTCTAGACTACTTCGGCGAAAGCACGCGAGTGACGGACTGCGGATGTGACGTGTGCCGGGGAGGCATTACACATCGTTACGAGCCCGAGAGAAAAACGGAACGCAACACTCCTACCAGAACGCGTGCGCCGCGTGCTGCCGAGGTCGAGCCTCTTGACCGCGCTGCCGAGCTGCGTTTCGAACGCCTGCGGGGTGTGCGGCTGAAATTTGCGCAGGAACTTGGTCTTCCCGCATTCTGCGTGATGCACGACCGCGTGTTGCGCGAGGTAGCCCGGGAGGCCCCGAAGTCAGTGGAACTGCTCTCGGAGATCAAGGGAGTAGGTTCGAAGAAGGCGTCGAGGTTCGGTGCGGAGTTCATCCGCGTCATGCACGGTGAATAGGCCGCCGCACGCATTCCAGTGCTGAAAGAAAAACGGAATTGCGGAGCCATTGAGGTTCACGCAATTCCGTTTTCTAGTGCTTGTTACTGGATAATCCCGAGTTGCTTGCCGACGCGCTTCATGACCTCCAATGCTTGCTGGAGTTCCTCGGTGGTGTGAGTGGCTGTCACGATCGTCCGGATGCGGGCTTTGCCCTCGGCCACGGTCGGGAACGCGATGCCGGTGGCCATTACGCCTTCCTTGAACAGCTCGCGCGAGAACTCCATTGCAAGCCGCCCTTCCCCGGTGATTACCGGCGTAATCGGCGTTTCACTCGCCGGCGTGGTCACGCCACCGATGTTGAAACCGAGCAGACCGAGTTCCTTCTTGAAGAACCGTGTGTTCTCCCAGAGCTTCTCCATACGCTCTGGTTCCTGCTCAAGCACGTCGAAAGCAGCCATGCAGGCGGCGGTGACCGCCGGCGGATGCGAGGTGGAGAACAGGAACGGACGGGCGCGATGGTAAAGGAAGTCGATCAGGTCCTTGGTTCCACAGACGTAACCGCCGAGGACTCCGATGGCCTTCGAAAGCGTGCCCACCTGAATGTCCACGCGCCCGTGTACGTTGAAGTGATCGATAGTCCCGCGTCCGTTGCGGCCGAGAACGCCGCTGGCGTGGGCATCATCGACCATCATGATGGCGCCGTACTTCTCGGCGACATCGCACAGTTGCGGCAGCGGTCCGATGTCGCCGTCCATCGAGAACACGCCATCGGTGATCACCAGCTTGCGCCCGGGCTCATTCTTGATCTCGTTCAGAATCTCTTCCGCATGCGCGGCGTCCTTATGCCGGAAGACCTTGATGGTTGCGCGCGACAGCCGGGCACCGTCGATGATGGACGCGTGGTTCAGCTCGTCGCTGATGATCCAGTCGCCCTTGCCTAGAACGCTCGACACTGTTCCTGCGTTTGCAGTGAAGCCCGACTGAAAGACTACGCAGGCTTCCACGTTCTTGAAGCGCGCAATCTTCTCTTCCAGTTCCATGTGGAGCTTCATCGTGCCCGCAATGGTGCGTACCGCGCCCGAACCAACGCCGTACTTCCTGGTAGCCTCAAGCGCCGCTTCGCGCAGCTTCGGGTGCGTTGTGAGGCCGAGGTAGTTGTTCGAGGCGAGATTGATGACCTTCTTGCCGTCGAACGTACACACCGGTGCCTGCTCGTCTTCAAGCACCCGCAGACGGAAATGAGTCCCCTTCTGCTTCAGTTCGTCGAGTTGGTCGGTGAGATACGAAAGCGGATTCGTTCGAGTAGTAACGGCCATGTTCACCAGCCCGATAAAACGATGATCTGAAATGGGGGGCCGGGGAGCTCTTTCTCCGACCCCGATGCGCGCGTGGCGCAATTGTTAGTCCTAACCTCTCATCCCGTTCGGATAAACGAGGATCTTGCTTGCCTCGCCAGTGCGCAGGCGGTCCATGCCTTTTGCGAAATCCATCATGGCGATACGGTCTGTAATAACCGGGTGCAGGTCCAGCTTGTTCGACTTGAGCAAAGCCTGCATCTGGTACCAGGTCTGGTACATCCTGCGGCCGTTCACGCCGATGACGTTGGCGCCCTTGAAGATGATGTCTTCGGCGAGGTTCATCTCGATGGGCTTGGAAGGGATGCCCAGCAGAGAAGCGCGCCCGCCGAGTCGCAGGATTTGGAAGCCCAGTTTGATGGCGTCCGGGTGCCCTGCCATTTCGAGCAGCACATCCACACCGATCCCGCCCGTGGCGTCCATGACGATCGACTTCACGTCATCTTTTGTGGGATCCAGGACGTAGTCCGCTTTCATCTCCTTGGCCACGTTCCGCCGGTACTCGTTCACCTCGATCGCGAACACCTGAGTGGCGCCGCACGCACGGGCTACTGCGATCGCGAACAGCCCAATCGGGCCGCATCCGGTAATTGCAACGGACTTCGCTGCGACATCGCCCGAGAGTACCGTGTGGACCGCGTTTCCGAGTGGATCGAAGATGCTGGCGTAATCAGCGGGAATGGCAGGATCGATTTTCCAGATGTTTGATTCGGGGATGGTCACGTACTCCGCAAAGGCGCCATCTGCATCCACGCCGAGGATCTTCACGTTCTGGCAGATGTGCGCCTCGCCTGTTCGGCACTGAAGGCACTTGCCGCAGTTCACGTGCATTTCAGCGCTGACGAAATCACCTTCTTTGACTGACGTGACCTCGTCGCCAACGGCTACAACATCACCGCAGAACTCATGACCGGGGATAAGGGGTGGATGAATGCGTTTCTGTGCCCATGCGTCCCAGTTATAAATGTGGAGGTCGGTTCCGCAGATGCTGGCAACTTTCACCTTTACCAACACATCCTGCCGACCGAATTTCGGGATTTTTACTTCTCGGACTTCTGTACCGGGCTTGGCCTCGGCTTTCACGACGGCCAGCATGGTGTCAGCCATGAAAGACTCACCTTCTCCGGCCACGCGTTGACGGCCGGACCTATCGCGGTAGGAAAACCCTAGATTCTAGCACGCGCCGCAAGCACCTCTCCGGCGCTGACATCACCTGCGCGCTCCTGCGCATCTTCTTGATGCAGCAAGGCTTAAATATCTGTTTTCCGGTGACCCTCCGGGCAGGAGGCATATGCCTGAAGTCGAGCAGGAGCCCCGGCGTCCGCTGGATGCCGTGCGGCACACCGTCCCCCCGAACACGGACGGATGGCTCACGCGCGAGCGTCTCGTTGTCATTCTGCTGGCCGTACTGACGGCCATAAGCCTGTACATCTGCTACCTAATCGCAGTTCCATTCCTTCCGGCGCTGGCGTGGGCTCTTGCGCTTGCCGTGCTGGCGGACCCGCTGCATAACTGGTTCTGTCGCCGTATGGGGCGAAAAGAGTGGGCTGCCGGATTGGCAGTCGCTGCCGTTGCCGTCGTCATAGTCGCGCCCACGCTGCTGATTGCTCAGCAACTTGTCTCGCAAGCTGGAGAGGCGGCCCAGCGAGCAACAAACGAGCAGTGGCTTGAGAAGCTGGACGACCGGCTGGAGGGCACTCCGCGAATTTCGGCCGCGTACGTGTGGGTGAAGCAGCGGTTCAGCCCGGGAGTACACGTCCAGCAGATCGCGGAACGCGTGGGAGCTTCGATCCCCAATGTCGTGATGGGCTCGGTTTTCGCCATTGCAGAGCTGCTCATTGCCCTCTTCGCGCTTTTTTACTTTTTCAGAGACAAAGGACACATTCTGCGGGGTTTGCGTAGCGCGATTCCGCTTTCGTCGGTTGAGGCAGAAGAGGTCTTCGTGCGCGTCAAGGACACGATCTACGCCACCATCTACGGCCATCTGCTGGTCGCGATGATTCAGGGGGCGCTGGGCGGAATCATGTTCTGGATACTCGGGCTGCCGGGACCGTTACTGTGGGGCACCGTAATGGCTTTCCTGTCGATTGTGCCCGTGCTTGGCGCATTCATCGTGTGGGTTCCGGCGGCGATCTTTCTGGCTGCGACCGGGCACGTAACAAAAGCCATCATCCTGACGGTATGGGGCACTGTTATCGTCGGACTGATCGACAACATTCTTTACCCCATCCTGGTGGGCAGGAAACTACAACTGCACACGCTTCCCGTGTTCTTCGCCATCATCGGCGGACTCTTCGTTTTTGGGATCTCAGGTCTTGTGATTGGACCGATTGCCCTGGCCGTCAGCTACGCGCTACTTGAGATTTGGAGGATTAGGACGGCCGGGAACCGTCCGGCGGAGAAGCAGTTGAAAGCAGCATGAGCATAGCAATTAAATATTTGGCAATTAGCGTTTAGCAATTAGCACTCAGCGGTGTAGAGACCGCACTACCGCCAGTCGGAGACTGGCGGCACAGTCGGGCAACGCTCACTTCGTCGTCAGCATGCTTTCAATCTCGTTGTACTTTTCTTCACTGAGGACGCCTTTGCTCACAAGCTCGCGCTTGGATGAGTAAGGACGCGAGGCGACGAGCTTCTGCGCCTCCGATGAACTCAACCCTGTGGCCTTGGCGATTTCACCCGCACTGGCGGCATTGATGTTCACTGCCGCGGCGCTTTCCTTCTCGCCTTCTTTCCAACCCTCGCGCGCTCCGGCGGCGGCTGCGCCAGCATTGCGAGCCAGCTCCCTGGTATCGCGCTTGAGTTCTTCACCGGCTTTTCGAGCGCGACTGGCGAGCTGCGCCCTCTCGTCGCGAGTCCGCACTTCCAGTTCGCGGGCCTTTTCTCCTATCTTGCGGCCGACATCGCGAGCCTCTTCCCCGGCACGTTGACCAGCTTCACGCGCCTTGCCCGCTGCATCGCGTGCTTCTTCGCCAGCACGCTGACCGGCTTCACGCGCCTCGGCGGCGCTCTGTTCGGCGCGTTCGCGTTCGGCGTCGCTGCTGCGGCTTGTGCATGCGGCAAGGCCAAAGGCTATGGCGAGGATGAGTGCAATCCGGGCAATTCTCGACATCGAAAGCCTCCCGACCAGCGTCTACTCTAGGATGCCGTTTGCGCCCGGGCGGGAAGTACTGGCATTGCCCTCAACGGCATCAGTACAGGTCAGAAGCGATGAGACAGGTTGGCCAAACCCGCTTGAGTCCGGCGCAGATCGTTCTGCTCAGTTTTCTCGGTGTGATCACCGTCGGCACGGCCCTGCTATCGCTTCCAGCCGCTACGGCGAGTGGTGAGCGGATGTCTTTCGTCAACGCGTTGTTCACTGCCACCTCAGGAACGTGTGTTACCGGCCTGGCGGTGGTCGATACGGCAACCCAACTCTCTCGTTTCGGACAGATCGTTGTCCTGACTTGCGTCCAAATCGGCGGGCTCGGCCTGATGGCGTTCACGACGATGTTCATAGTGCTGGCAGAGCGACGTCTCGGCATCGCCGACGCGGTAGTGCTTCAGGAGAGCTTCCACACAAAGGCAACTCATAATGTGGGCAAGCTTCTGAAGTACATCGTCGCATCCACGTTTATCGCCGAAGCGCTGGGTGCGGCAGCGTTAGCGCTCCATTGGACTGTGAATGGGCGTTTCGAGAGCTTCTGGGAGACCCTGTATCATGCCGTCTTCCACTCCGTATCGGCATTCTGCAATGCCGGTTTCGCTGTGCTTCCAACCGCCTCTCCTGCGTTCCAGAACGACACTACCGCGCTCCTGATACTCAGCCTGCTAATCGTGACCGGTGGTGTAGGGTTTCTCGTTGCTTTCGAGATAGGACAGCGGACGCGATACGCCGTCGTCCGCTGGGTCGCGCGTCGGCGGGGAATGATTGCAGTCTCGACGCACGGGGTGAAGCGTCTGAGCCTGCACAGCAAGTTTGTGCTGATCAGCACTGCTGCCCTGCTCGCAATCGGCACGGTGTCCTACTACTTCCTGGAACGCCGCGGTGTGTACGCGCACCTTTCATTCCTGGACGCGTGGGTGAACTCCTGGTTCGCGTCCGTAACGGCGCGTACTGCGGGCTTCAACACCGTTGACTACGCACAAATGAGCGGAGCGGCTCTGCTCTGCACGATGACCTTGATGTTCATAGGCGCAAGCCCGGGCTCAACCGGCGGCGGCATCAAGACGAGCACATTCGCGCTGCTGGTGGCCTACAGCTATTCGCGATGGCGAGGACACGGAAACCTCCGGGCGTTCGGCCGCACGGTACCAGCAGAGTCCAGGGAACGGGCAGGAACCGTGGTTGTGGTGGGCATCGCAGTTGTGTTGCTCGCCGCGTCTGGCCTAATGGCCCTTGAAACGTATCACTTGCATCCAGCACGCAGCCAGGACTTGTTCCTGCCTATGCTGTTCGAAACCATATCTGCCTTTGGAACCGTTGGGCTGTCACTCGGGCAAACGCCTTTACTTGGGACACCGGGGAAGCTCGTTGTATGTGTCGTTATGCTGCTTGGCCGCATCGGACCAATCACAGTGGCACTTGCGGTCAGTCGGCGCGAGCAGCGGGAACGTTTCCGCTACGCTGAAGAAAACATCATGGTGGGGTAGCCATGCGTGGGATGGAACGCTTTGCGGTAATCGGGGTCGGCCACTTCGGTGAGCACGTGATGAAGATACTTCACGAGGCCGGCAAGGAAGTGATTGCCGTTGATGCCGATGAAGAAAAGGTGCAGGCTGCTGCCGAGTGCTCAAGCCTTGCGATCATGGTCGATGCCACAGATAAGACGGCGCTGCGGGAAGCCGGTATCGGCGACGTGGACGTGGCCATCATCAGCCTGGGCGATCACATGGACAGAAGCACCCTTGCCGCTCTGCATGTGAAAGAACTCGGCGTGCCATTCATCGCCGTGAAAGCCATCTCCGAAGATCACGGCAAGATTCTGCACGCACTCGGAGTCCAGCACATCGTCCATCCGGAAAAAGATGCGGCCGTGCGACTGGGCAATCGCCTGGCGATGAAGAATGTGCTCGACTACATGCCGCTATTGCCCGGCTACTCAATCACGGAAATGCCCGCGCCGCCGGAGTTCGTTGGAAGGACGCTTCGCGATCTCGCATTGCGCAACACGCTCCGCGTGCAACTGATCGCCATATACCAGCAGAACGGCGGCCGAAGGCAGATGAACATCGTCCCGCGAGCGGATGACGTGATCCACGAGGGAGACATCCTCATCCTGCTCGGCGAGACTCACGACCTCGAGCGCGTCACGTCGATCGTGCACAATGCACCGGACCAGGCACGTATCCGGTAGGCCCTACGGCGCATGCCGAACGCGATCAATCGCCCTGTGCCGCCGCCTGTTGCTGCATCTGCCCAGGTACCGGACCGATTTCGAACTCCAACCCGCCAAACTTCCCCGCAGCAAAGTTGTAGATCAGGGCCGCGAGCGCGCCAAAGACGAACCCGATTGCCCCATACAGGAATGGCACCATAACCGCCAATATCGCGAACCCCACGACGCCGACGGCCGTGCCGTGATTACTGACAAGTGATGCGAGGGCCATGATGGCCACAAATGGGACGAAGAGGAGCGCCATCGTTCCGTACATGATGGCTGAGATTTTCCCGACCGACATTGGATCAAGCTTCTGAAGCCGATATCTCATTTCTGTTCCTTTGCCCTTCCCCATCCGCCGCCCCCGGGTGTTTCGATCCGCACGCGGTCGCCCGTTTTCAGCCGGATGGTGCCCTTGGACGGGATCTCATCTCGAGTGCCGTCCCCATGAACCACGCATGCATTGCCTGCCAGCCCTGGCTGGCCGCCGCTCAACCCGTAGGGTCCACGCGACCTGCGGTCCGACAGCAGAGTCACTTCGGCGTCGGCAAGCAACTCGATCTCGCGAACAATTCCGTCTCCGCCAGCATATTGACCCCGACCACCGCTGCCGCGGCGCAGCGCGTACTCCGTAATGCGAAACGGGTATGCGTACTCTAACGCCTCGGCCGGAGTATTCAAGGAATTTGTCATGTGCGTGTGCACGCCGCTCACGCCGGGCTTCGTTGGTCGAGCGCCCATACCGCCGGCAATGGTCTCGTAGTATGCGAACGGTTCGCCGGTCCGCGGGTCGATGCCGCCGATGGTCAGGTTCGTCATCGTGCCCGCAGCAGCGGCCGGTATCCGCTCAGGCATCGCTTTCGCGAGCGCAAGCAGCAGCACATCCACAATTCGCTGTGAGGTTTCGACGTTCCCTCCAGCTACTGCAGCCGGAGGCCGGGCGTTCACAACTGTGCCCGCAGGTACGATGAGTTCTATGGGACGCATGAGGCCCGCCGTCGCGGGCACATCTTCCGCAAGCAGGCAGTGAAACACGTAGAAAGACGCCGAGCGTGTAATCGCCTCCACGGCGTTGATACTGCCCTCGACCTGCGGATCGGTTCCGGTGAAATCAACCGTGACGCTCGGCTGCGGCGTGGAGCGCTTCCCTTTCTTCTGCGTTGGGAACGTAAGAGCGACTGCAATCCTCACAGGCTTGCCGCTGACGCCATCGTCGTCCAGCACGTCCTCGGCATGGAAAGTTCCGCGCGGCGCCTGCGCGAGAAAAGCCCGCATGAGTTCCTCGGAGTAGTCGAGAAGATCCGCGGCTGCCTGCTGGACGCGCGGCAGTCCGTAGCGCTCGCACACTTCCCTCAGTCGGGTCGCTCCGGTATTGCATGCCGCAATCTGTGCCCCCAGGTCGCCTTCCCGCTCTTTCGGAGTGCGCACATTGTTCAACACGAGCGCCAGCAGGTCTGGGTGGACCTCTCCGCCGCGCACCAGCCTGACCGGAGGAATACGCAGCCCTTCCTGGTAAATCTCGCGACAAAGCCCCATGGAACCGGCGTGCATTCCACCGACGTCAGCATGGTGCGCGCGCGAGGCGACATAGAAATCCGGGGCGGGAGCCGTTCTGCGTGAGCGTTTGCCTGCGATGAAGACGGGGGCGACCAGCGTAATATCCGGCAGGTGCGTGCCACCGCGAAACGGGTCGTTGAGCATGGCCATGTCGCCCGGCCCGAGTTCAAGATCGTCAACTGCGGCGCGAACCGACATCGGCATCGACCCGAGATGCACGGGCATGTGGTCGCCCATCGCGATCACCTCGCCCGCGCCGTCGAAGACTGCGCAGGAATAGTCGCGCCGCTCCTTGATGTTTGGGGAAAATGCGGTGCGCCGCAGGGCGGCCCCCATCTCTTCGGCAATCGAATGGAAGATGTTCTTGAAAATCTCGAGTTCGACAGGGTCGCGCTGCCGGCTCATGGCCGATGAGTGTACGACAAATCAGCGCTTCTTCAGAATCGCGATCTGCCCGGCATGGTAGGCATCATGCTGCGGCATTCCCAGCATCATGAATGCTGCCGTGTAGTCCTTGCCGGGGACAATCGCGTCAAGCCGCTCCGGAGAGAGCGTCGTGACAGCGCGCATCAGGGCTTCGTGAGCGTCATGCAGTTGGTTAAGCGTGGCGCGCCAGGCCTCGTCCGTAGTGTCGGAAGCCGACGGCCAGTCCTGGTCGGGCGGCAGTTCGATGGCTTCGCCGCCAAGCCGCCGTCGAATGGCTATCTTCCACGCCATCGCGTGGAGCACGATCTCCCATATCGAGTGCGCCTGCGGGATGAGGCGCCGTGAAGCGAGTTCGGCGTCCACGCCATCAAGGGCTTCCAGCAGCGAGGGCCCGTGCCAGGCCTCGCCTTTGAACGCAAGATCAACCTGCTCGGCAATCTGCATCACTGGATCCATAACTCACTCCGCTGATATGGCGATTCCGGCCGCGTCGGCTGCCTCGATTACGCGATGACCGTCAATCAAAAGACACTTGCCCGCGTCCACCGCGAGGCATGTGGCTCCCGCCGCCTTCATCACCTTGATCGTCTTCACGCCGACAACAGGGACATCGAACCGCATATCCTGGTTCGGCTTGGCAACTTTGACTACCGTCAGAGCGCGGCTCAGCGTGGACGGTTCGTCGCCCAGCGATTTATGACGCATGATTTCGCCCGCGCGTTCGATGGCCAAGTCTGTCCCTTCCATCGCCTCCACCGCGACGCAGGCGGCTTCGGCGACCACCACCGTCTGACCGATGTCGTACTGCGCGACGTGACGCGCGACTGCCCTGCCATAATCGATATCCCGGCGCTCGCGCTCATCTGGCGCACGGCGCGTCAGGACGCCGGGCTTCGCCAACAGTGGTTCCAGATAGGCAGTGGAGTTCAACAGCGTGATGCCTTCGTCGCCAAGCACCTTTGCCACCGCGCCGATTAATGCGTCAGTGTTTCGAGTCCTCAAGGAGAGCAGCAGCTTGGCCAATCGCCAGTCGGGCCGGATGGAAGAAAAAATCTGCTTGTGCTTGACCTGCCCTGCCATGATGGCTCGGTCCACGCCTTCGCGCTTGAACGTCTCGATCAGCTTCGAAAGTTCGCCCAGCGACAACCAGTAAACCGCCGACGCCCCACGCTGCTCGATTTCCGGGAACGTCTCTTCTTTTATGGCAGCAACAACCACTTCCTCTCCCTGTGCCTTCGCAGCATCCAGCACGAGGAAAGGGAAGGTTCCGTTACCGGCTATGAGACCGAGACGAGGCATGTGATTAGGTATTCAGTATTCCGCAGTCAGTATTAGTATCAACCAGGCGTTGGTACGAATTCGGCATGTTTTGAAAGATTCGCCGCGGCCAGTCGGTTCAGCAATCGACCGAGGTTGGCCGCCTCACCCAAAAGCAGCGCGACCCTGATCTTCGCCAAGGTATCCAAGGCGCGTGGACAAGATCAGCTGAGTCTCGACTTTCATGAGTGAACCGCGTGACTCAAGAATTGCCGGAACTCTCCTGAGCTGAAACGTCCTTGTACCTCGGCGATATTACTGGAAATGGAGGTTGCAGCACGTCGTAACTGTCAAGCAAGCCCCAAGCGTTCATCCGCCGGGAATGACTTCGTCAGAGCATAGATCAGCTCAACAAAGTCCATCGCCCGTTGCCATGCCAACAAGTCGCGATAGTTCTGTCCCATACGGAATACTGAATACGAGGTACGGAATACCTACTTGATTACTCCCCTTTCCGACTCTTCGATGAATTGGATCAGCATTTCTACGTCTTCGCCCAACTCGCCTTCGGACTTCAGGCGTTCGAGTGCCTGGGAGGTATTCAGCTTTGAGGCCAGCAGGACTCTGTACGCGTGCTTAAGGTTCTTCAGCCGCTCTTCGCTGAATCCACGGCGTCGCAAGCCGATGGTATTCATGCCATAGGCGGAAACTTCACGCGACGCAACGGTCTTCGAGAATGGCAGCACATCCTGTGTTACTACCGTACCACCGCCTACGTATGCGTGTGCGCCGACGCGCACGAACTGGTGAACCGGCGAGAAGGCGCCCACCACGGCCCAGTCTTCCACGATGACGTGACCGGCCAGCGTTGCGGCGTTGGCCATGATGACGTGATTGCCGACGTGGCAATCATGCGCGATGTGCGAATAAGCCATGATGAGGCAATCGCTGCCGAGACGCGTGAGGCCGCCACCCTTCACCGTCCCGCGGTGCATCGTGACGTTTTCGCGAATCTCGTTGCGGTCGCCGATCTCAAGCCGGGTCGGCTCGTTCTTGTAACTCAAGTCCTGCGGACCGAAGCCGATGGCCGAAAAAGGGAATATCCGGTTATTGTTGCCGAGCTTGGTGGGGCCCTGAAGGACGACGTGCGAAACCAGTTCGCAGTTCTCTCCCAACTCCACGTTCGGACCGATCACGCAATACGGGCCGATGGTGCACGATTCCGGCACGCGTGCCGAGGCATCGACGACCGCTGTGGGGTGGATCATGCCTGTTCTTCCGTGTTCTGCCGCGTGCGTGCACGGTTTACGAGCCGGCAGGAGACGGTCGCTTCAGCTGCAACCTTGTCCCCTACGTAAGCCTTGCCTTCCATGCGGACGGCGGTCCTTCGCCAGGCGGACACGACAACCTCAAGCCGCAACTGGTCCCCCGGAGTGACCGGACGGCGGAACTTTGCGCGCTCGATTCCGGTAAAGACCATCAGCATCTGGTCGCGCTCTTCCACCTCGGTCAGCAACAGCGCGCCACCTGCCTGTGCGATGGCTTCGATGATCAGCACCCCCGGCATAATCGGGAGGCCCGGGAAGTGACCGGCGAAGAAAGGTTCGTTGATGGTGACGTTCTTGATTGCGACGATGCGCTGTTTGCGCTCGATCTCAATAACGCGGTCGATCAGCAGGAACGGGTAACGATGCGGCAGAATCTGCTGGATTTCTGAGATATCAAGCGAGGTTTTGCCCTCCAGCGTAAAACCGGCGGGCGGAGTGGCAATCTGGGGCGGCTGTACCAACGGTCCTCCACAGCCGTGCGAAGATTCAGGCGTAAGTCTATCAACGCCAATTCAGTGGCACGGAATCAGAGATTATATTTGTTGGCGCAATTGCGATAAAAGAGCCGACCGATGATAGCCAACTCGAAAGTGCTCCTCCGCGCCGCGCGCGGGAACCAGCAGCGAACCCTTGAGTTCATCCGCCAGATCACCCAACTCGAATCGCCGAGCCACGAAAAGCAGGCAGTGGACCGCTGCGGAGAGGCAATCATAGCGCGCTTCGAGGCTCTCGGGGCGCGTACTCGCGTGCATCGCCGTCGCGAGGTCGGCAACATTCTGCAGTTCGACTTGGGCCCCCGGCGCTCCGAACAGCCTCCCCTGATGCTGCTTGGGCACTTCGATACGGTATGGGAGCTCGGTGCGATAAGGCGGATGTCCCTGCGCGAGGTGAAGGGGCGCCTTCACGGCCCGGGCGTCTTCGACATGAAGTCCGGTATCGCGGTCATGGCTGAAGCGCTTGCGTCGTTGATGGAAACAGATGGAGAGGTCCCGAGACCGGTTACCGTGCTGCTCAATACGGACGAGGAAACCGGGAGCACTTACTCGCGCGACGTAATCGAGAGCGTTGCACGCACCTGTGGGGCTGTACTCGTCCTGGAACCTGCGCAAGGAAAAGCGGGGGCGGTGAAGACCTCGCGCAAGGGGGTTGGCGATTTCAATATCAAGGTCACGGGAGTTGCCGCCCATGCCGGACTCGACTTCCAGAACGGGCACAATGCCGTACTTGAACTCGCCCGCCAGGTGGAGCGCGTGAGCGAATTCACTGACCTTGACCGTGGCCTCACCGTCAGTGTGGGCGTAATCCAGGGCGGAACGCGGCGGAACGTTGTTCCGGACAGCGCCGAAGCCCAGGTGGACGTCCGCATCGCACGCGCCCGCGACGCGGCGTCCCTTGAGCGCAAGTTCCGTCAACTGCGCCCGTTCGACCCTCACTGCAAGGTCGAGATCAGCGGTGGGATCAATCGTATGCCGCTCGAGCGCACGAGGGGAGTCGTCCAACTCTATCGGACGGCACAGGCGATTGCCGCCGAACTCGGGTTCGAGCTGCCCGAAGCCGCCGTGGGTGGCGGTTCTGATGGCAATCTGACCGCCGCTCTGGGGATACCCACTCTCGATGGCCTTGGGCCGGTTGGCGAAGGCGCTCACGCAGCACATGAGTCGATCATCGTCTCCGAGTTGCCGAAGCGGATCGCCCTAGTGGCGGAGCTGATCAGGCGGGCCTGAGCCGTCTGTCAGCAGGTTCGACTAAGTGCTGAAAAGCAGATCCCTCGCTGCACTCGGGATGACAGTTTGAAAGAGTCACATTCTCGGGAGGACAGGGTGTCTATTGGCGTTCAGGACCCGATTTCCCGATTACAAATTACCCGCTTAGGCGATTTCCCATTCCCAATCGCCCCGCTGGTGTTTGCTGCCTTTCTCGCCTACACTATCCATATGTTTGGGAAATTCGGTTTACCGGAAGTTCTTATCATTCTGGCCATCGCCCTGCTCATCTTCGGACCGGGCCGCCTGTCCGAGCTTGGCAAGGGATTGGGCGAAGGCATCCGCAACTTCAAGTCTGCGGTGAAGAATGGCGAGGGCGACATAGAGAAGGCGGAAAAGGTCGAGAAGAAGTAGCGCGGAGGCCAACCGCTAGACGGCCTCTGCGGACCCTTCCTCCAGCCGCGCGCGCAGCATCTTGTTCACTAGCGCGACCGGTAGCCCCACCACGTTGAAGTAATCTCCCTCGATTCTTCCGATCCAGCGCGACGCAACACCCTGAATAGCGTACGCTCCTGCTTTGTCCATCGGCTCGCCGGTTGCCACGTATTCCTCAATGTCAGCTTCAGTGAGCGTGTCGAAATAGACCTTTGTGGTTTCCGCCGCAACTTCGGCGAAACCGTCACCAACCAAAGCGACGCCGGTGATGACTTCATGCGGACGTCCGCTGAGCATCCGCAGCATGCGCCGGGCGTCATCCACATCGGCAGGCTTGCCAAGGACCTCGGCATCAACAACCACCACCGTGTCTGCACCGAGCACGATTTCGTGGCGATTGCAAGCAACGAAGACGGCGTCAGCTTTCTCCTTCGCCAGCCGTTTCGCGAATTCGAGTGCGGGCTCTCCGTTCAACCTGCTCTCATCGATATGAGCGGGGTGCACAATGCACTCAATCCGCGCATTGCGAAGCAATTCCTGCCGCCGGGGAGATGCTGAAGCAAGAATGATCGGCTTGGTAGTCCTCAAACGTTGGACCTCTCGCGATAATGAAGTAGCTGCCGGGAACTTGTGCAGGCTTCTGACGCGAAGGGCCTGCTTTCCTTCAACGGCGATGAACAGCAGATCCCTCGCTGCGCTCGGGATGACAATCCCAAAACAAGTTCAGGGTGACGAACCTCATTCGAAATAGCAATGGGCTTCCCGCGCCGGTACTACGCTCTAGCAGTATGACCATAGCAGAATGAGCGCTGATGGGCATGAGCGCCGATGAGCGTTGCGCGCGCGTGCATCTTTTGCAGTTGGGTGTACGTCTTAGCTCCGTTATGCGCTTACGCACTGCTACGGGTATGCTTGGCGCCCAACTTCAGGGCAGCACCACCGAGTTCCGCCTCTGGGCGCCGGCCTGCGAGCGAGTCACCTTGCGGATGGAAGATGGCCGCACCTTCCCCATGACCCGCGAGGAGAGCGGAGTGTTCTCCGCTGCGGCTCCGGTACGAGCAGGAGAGCGTTATTTCTACACGCCAGAAGGAGCGTCGAACCCGCACGGCCTTTCAGTGCCCGACCCTGTGTCGCGCCTGCTACCCGAAGGCGTGCACGGCCCGACGGAAATCATCGATCTGGAGGCATTCCGCTGGACAGACGAGAACTGGCGCGGCCTGCCTTTCAGCGACTACGTCATCTACGAACTCCACGTAGGCACGTTCACGCCGCAGGGGACATTCGAAGCCGTTGTCGAGAAGTTCGACCATCTGAAGCAACTCGGAGTGACGGTCATCGAGCTCATGCCGGTGAACGCGTTCCCCGGGAACCACAACTGGGGATACGACGGAGTCGCGCCTTACGCCGTACAGAAATCGTATGGCGGTCCCGATGGTCTGAAGCAGCTCGTCGACGCCGCCCACAACGCGGGGTTCGCTGTCATCCTCGACGTCGTTTACAACCACCTCGGGAACGAAGGCAATTACCTGCGGCTGTTCGGTCCGTATTTCACGTCACGTCACAGCACGCCGTGGGGCGACGCAATCAACTTCGACGACGATGGCTCCGAGCACGTCCGCCGTTACTTCATCGAGAACGCGCTTTACTGGATACGCGAGTACCACCTCGACGGCTTTCGCATGGACGCCGTACACGAAATCCAGGACGAGTCGGCCGTGCACATCCTCGCCGAGATTCGCGATGAGGTGAAACAGCTTGGGGCAGACCTTGGCCGCGAGGTCGTCGTCATCGTCGAAGACGACACGAACAACAGCGCATTCGTGCGTCCGCGCTCTGAAGGCGGCTTCGGCGTCGACGCGATCTGGAGCGACGATTTTCACCACGCCGTCCACACAAGCCTGACGGGCGAGAGCTCCGGATACTACCAGGACTATGGCAAACGAGAGCAAATCGTCCGCGCTCTGAACGAGGGGTTCGCATTCCAGGGCGAGCCGTTTGCATTCTGGAAAGGGCGCCCACGCGGCACCAGCAGCAAAGGGATGCCGCTATCTGCTCACGTCATCTGCATCCAGAACCACGACCAGGTCGGCAACCGCGCATTCGGCGAGCGCCTGTCGCACCTTGTGTCCCGCGGTGCTGCCAAGCTCGCGGCCGCGCTCATGCTGCTTGCGCCGCACACGCCGCTGCTCTTCATGGGCGAGGAATATGCGGAGTCCGCGCCCTTCCAGTTCTTCACCGACTACCAGGACCCGGCACTTCAGGTCGCCGTTAGCGAAGGCCGCAAGAAGGAGTTCGGTGCTGACTTCGACTGGACGGACTTCCCCGATCCTCAGGATCGGCAGACGTTCGAGCGATCCCGTCTGCACTGGGAAGAGGCCACAGCAGACAACGACATGCTCCGCTGGTATCAACAGCTCATTGCGCTGCGCCGCCGATACGTGCTTCCGAACGCTCGAACCTGCTCGGCCGAACTGCGGCGGGGAGCAATCGTGATGGAAGTCCCTGCGGAAACACCGCAGTTGATCGTAGTCGCCGAGTTTCCGGGTTCGGGCCGCTTCGAGAGCCCTGCCTGCTGGGTTGAAGCCCTGTCCAACGACGAAAACGATTACCGGGTGGCTGTTTACGTGCGCGAGGAAGCCGGGGAGTGCAACCCATCGGAGATCGTGGACTGATGACTGAGGGGGACGCGCGGTATTCGCGGGTTTTCTGAATTTTGTAGTCGCATCGCTCGTCGTCTCTCATTTCTCATAAAAGCAACGCCGAATCGGGCGTGCTTAAGCATCCGCTGCTGGCGCGCTGTTTATCCTCTCGTCACACGCGTTCGTGATTGGTCACAACTTTCCGCAAAGCCATCACGCAAGAATCGCTCCGCGTCACACGGCCCGCCACCACTCGGCACATCCTCGCTCAACTCATCCGAAACGGAATGCGTTTTGCCTTTACCACGGCAACAGCGGATGGATGTGGGGCACACCAGACGCAAAATCATGGAGGAGAAAGTGACATTGATCTCCAGACGATGGAGCATCCTGCTCCTACTCTCCGTTTTCCTGGTCGGCAATGCACTCGCGCAGCGCCTGGATGGCACGCTGCGAGGTACCGTGCTCGACCCGTCCGGCGCGGTCGTGGTGAATGCAAAAGTGACGGCCACGAATGAAGCGACGGGCGTAGTTTCAACAACCAACACCACGAGCGCGGGTACTTACGTATTTCCCAACCTGCTGCCTGGCATGTACACCGTCGTGGTCGAGGCGCAAGGCTTCCAAGCCTACACGCGCAAGAACGTGACGGTGAACGCAAACCAAATCGCAACGGTTGATCCGCGGCTTGGCGTTTCCGGTTCCGAGCAGACGGTCGAAGTCGTTGCCGGCGCCGAAGTGGTACAGACGAACGAATCGCAGATCGGCTCAACGTTCAATGAGCGCGTTATCGCGGACGTTCCAATCGCATCGCTCGGCGGCTCGCCGCTGGAACTCAGCACCCTGGTTCCAAACACGACCACGCTGATCGGCGGAACGACGGGTGACGGCGGCTCAGTCGGCGGCCTTCGCGCTCGCGCCAACGGCTTCACGATTGATGGCGCGGACAACAACGACATCAGCGTCACGGGCAGCAGCGCGCCCGTTATTCAGGACGCAATCGAGGAGTTCAATATCCTCACCAACCAGTTCAGCGCTGAAAATGGATTCGCCGCCGGCGGTCAGTTCAACCTGATCACGAAGTCGGGCACGAACAACTTCCACGGCGAAGCTCACTGGTACAACCGCAACAGGTTCTTCAACGCGCTCGACAACCTGGAGAAGTCTGCGGGACTCACCGAGGCTCCGCGAAACGACTTCAACCGCGCGGGCGGCAGCCTGGGCGGACCAATCGTGAAGAACCGCCTGTTCTTCTTCGGAGCCTATGAGTACCAGACTCAGGGCCTCGCAGCGAACGGCATTCCCGTTGGCGCCCCGACTGCTGAAGGGCTCACGCTGCTCAACAACATGGCTGCGAACGACGCTGTTCGTAACATTTTGTCGCAGTTCCCGGCGGCGCCCGCGGCTGACGCTGCGCCGATCACCGTTAATGAAACGTCGATCCCAATCGGCAACCTGACGATCATCGCTCCCAACTTCAACGTCAGCCATTCGGTGCAGGGCAACATGGACTTCAACGCCACTGAGCGGCACCAGCTTCGTGGACGTTTCCTCTACACGCGGTTCCGCGCCCCGAATCCGAACCTGGTCATGCCTCTGCCCCAGTTCGATGGCGAACAGCCTGTGGACTACCACACGGGCATCCTCTCGCACGCATGGACCGTGTCGGATAAAGCGGTGAACGAGTTCCGGCTGTCGTTCAATCGCAACATCAACGCCTTCACGGTTCCGGAACAGTTTGCCGACTTCCCGCAGGTGATCATTGGCGGACTCTCCAATTTCAGCCTGGGACCGGAGGAGAACTCGCCACAGAGCGGATTCCAGAACACCTACCAGGTGCAGAACAACTTCACCTACTCGAGCGGTCGCCACACCTGGAAGTTCGGTGGCGAATGGCGGCGCTGGATCACGTCCAGCGACTTCCTGCCCCGTTCGCGCGGTGAATGGGAATACGCCGATCTGGAGGAGTTAATCAACGACGAACTGCCCAGCATCGTCACATTGAGAAACGTTGGTTCCGGCCGCTTTGACGGCAACATGCACGGCCTCTACTTCTTTGTGCAGGACGACTTCAAGGTCACGCCTCGCCTGACCCTGAACCTCGGCCTCCGCTACGAGTGGACCGGCAATCCCGTGGACGTGAAGAAACAGGAGCTCAACGCTATCGCGAGCACCCCTGGCCTCTTTGAGTTCCGCGAGCCGAAAACCGACCGTAACAACTTTGCACCTCGCGTCGGATTCGCCTGGGATCCCACCGGCTCCGGCAAGTGGGCTATCCGGGGCGGCGCGGGTCTTTCGTACTACAACACCTTCCAGAACCTTGCGCTGCTGAATCTGCCTCCGCAGTTGCAGTCGGAGCAGAACGAGCAGGTTACCTGTTCGGGCCTGGCGGGCACGCCTCCGGCATGGTGCGCCACAGGGCAGGGATTCCTGGCCAATGGCGGCCTGCTGCGCACGCTGCTCGTGCCTACCACGCGTGAAGAAGCTATGGCGAACACGTCGAGCATCATCACCGACCAGTTGCAGCCGCAAGTCTATACGTGGAGCCTCGGCGTCCAACGCGAGCTCTACAAGAACACCTCAATCGAACTGCGTTACCTCGGCACTCGCAGCCTGCGGCTGCCGGTACAGACGCAGTTGAACACCATCTCCGTGTTTGAGCGGGCTCCGCAACTGGGCTCCATGCCGGTGTACTTCAGCGAAAGCGAAGTACCGGCCAATGTTCCGCTCAACGCCGCCAGCTACCTCGATTTCCTGAACGCGCAGAATCTGCGCTACGGAGATCTCAACACCAACACTGGGTACCTGAACGTGGTTACCGGATTCCCGGGTCTCGGCAGCAGCACCTACCACGGCGGTTCGGTTGACTTCATTCAGCGGTTCATGCGCGGACTCTACCTGCGCACGAACTATACGTTCGCCAAAACGCGCGACAACAGCAGCAACGAGCTGTTCAGCAGCCGCGTAAATCCGCGGCGCCCCCAGAGCGCTTACGATCTGGCTGCCGAGTGGTCGCGCTCCGCGATGGACATTCGGCACAAGTTCGCACTGAGCTGGGTCTATGACCTGCCGCGCTGGGAGACTGGCAGCTTCCTCGACAAGATCGTTCAGGGCTGGCAGTTCAACGGCAGCTACATCGCTCAGAGCGGACAGCCGGTCACTGCGCTCGCCGGTGTGGATATGAACGGCAACTTCGACGCTGCCGGGGACCGTGCCATCGTTAACCCGAACGGACAGGGCCTGACCGGAACCTCGGTCAACTATGTCCTTCGAAACCCAGCGACAGGCGCTACGAGCATCTGCAGTGGTGGGGCGGCCTGCTTCACCGGTCCTGGTGGCGAAGACCTCAGTGGCAACATCGTGGGGTACGTCGCTGCCAATCCGAACGCGCGGTTCATTTCGGCCGACCTGGGCGCTCGCGCAACAGCCGGCCGCAACACCATCACCTCGCCGGGCCTCAACCTCTGGAACATGGCGCTCTATAAGACCACCAGCATCACCGAAGACGTCAGCTTCCAGATTCGTTGGGAAACCTACAACACGTTCAACCACCGCAACTTCAGCCTGGCGGCGCCAACCGTGTTCTCAGTACTCGATCCCGAGAACGCGCTCAGCACCGCTTATGCCGACGTACGCGATCCCCGCTTCCTGGACCCGAAGCAGTTCAGTGGCGGCTCGCGCAACATGCAGGTCGGTATCAAGCTGATCTGGTAGGCACCTGCTGCCGGTGACACGAGGGGAGCCGAAAGGCTCCCCCTTTTACGCTCTGATTCCCTGTTTACTCAACCCACATCCGCCAAAGTCAGGCAGGCGTAGGGCACCAACCGATGTTGGCAGATGTGGGTCTTGCATCGCCAGCGTCGCAGGCGTACAAGGTTGCCGAAGCGAGCGGCACCTAAATCAGACACGGGGTAAGACAGCTTGAACACAAGTCGCGGCTTCCATAAGAGCGCAGCCAAGTCAGGCATTAGCTTCGGCTCGGCCCTCGCGATTGTCATTTCGTATACCAAGTGGCACAGCATCGGCTGGGCGATCCTGCATGGCTTGCTCAGTTGGATATACGTCATCTACTACGCTGTGAAGTACTAGTCGGAGAGGACATCTCTAAATAGGGACGCGGCCTGCGGCCGCGATCAAATGCAGCTCGCTTCGGCGCCGGGTGCAAGCCCGGACCCTTCAGCGCGCAACAGAGGCGCGCTTCAGGATGACCAAACAGGAAGTCGGGCGCGCTCGCATCTTTCGAAAATTGGAGACAATACCAAAGTGGGCGTATCCCACCCTGTCGCAAAAAGCGCGACAAGGGTGGGGCACCCCTGTTTACCCGATCGTCTCGAAACTTCCCATGCTGCGCTCATCCACGGTAAAGCTTTCACATTGCGCATCGATCTCGGCGTACTGTGTCGCGTAGGCATCACGAAATGCCTGGTAGAGCGCGCGAGACTCCCATTTGTCGATTGTGGCGTAGCGGAGACAGTCGTCGCAGTCGCGAAGAAGGTCGGTTCCGCGATAACCCGCGCCTTTGCGGAAAAGCTGCGCCCACTCGCCGTCCGGTCCGTAGAACTGCTCGAATTGCGCTACCCTCTCCGGGTTCACGCGGAATTCCCACAGAACGTGCAACATAGCTGCCTCGCTTTCTCCGGCCTGTCGCAAGCGGGATGCTAGAATCAAAATTCGAGTATTTTGCCCAATGGACCGCGCATTCATCCGTAATTTCGCCATTATCGCCCACATCGATCATGGCAAGACCACGCTCTCCGACCGACTCCTTGAGCTGACCGGGGCTCTTTCCGCCCGCGAAATGCAGGGGCAGGAGCAGGTGCTCGACGCCATGGACCTTGAGCGCGAGCGCGGCATCACCATCAAGGCGCACGCCGTTCGCATGATGTATACCGCCCGCGACGGCCAAACGTATCAACTCAATCTTATCGACACGCCAGGCCACGTCGATTTCTCTTACGAAGTGTCGCGCTCGCTCGCCTCGTGCGAGGGCGCTCTGCTGATTGTGGACGCCACACAGGGCGTGGAAGCGCAAACGCTCGCCAACGCCTATTTGGCGATCAATCACGGCCTCGAAATCATCCCGGTCATCAACAAGATCGACCTTCAGAGCGCCGACGTAGAGCGCACGAAGGAGATGATTGAAAGCGCCGTCGGACTCGACGCCACGGACGCCTGCCTCATCAGCGCGAAGACCGGTCTGGGCGTTCCCGATGTGCTGGAAGCCATCGTGAAGCGCGTGCCGCCGCCCAAGGGCGCGCCGCAGAATCACCTGCAAGGCCTGGTCTTCGACTCATGGTTCGACCCTTACCGCGGCGTAGTCGTGCTCACGCGCATTTTCCAGGGCACTATGCGATGTGGGCAGAAGGTCCGGTTATGGTCGAACGGAAAAACCTTCCAGGTGGAGAATCTCGGGGTTCTGACGCCGAAGCCGGTTGAAGTGGATGAACTCACGGCCGGCGAAGTCGGCTTCCTCATCGCGAACATCAAGAACGTTGCGGATACGAAGATCGGCGACACTATCACCGACGAAGACCGCCCGGCAATCGAACCGCTGCCCGGCTTCGAGGACATCAAGCCGATGGTCTTCGCCGGTCTCTACACTGTTGAATCGCACGAACACACAGCTCTGCGTGAGGCGTTGGAAAAGCTCCGGTTAAACGATTCCTCGTTCTTCTTCGAGCCGGAATCATCGGCAGCGCTTGGCTTCGGCTTCCGCTGCGGCTTCCTGGGCCTGCTCCACATGGAGATCATCCAGGAGCGACTGGAACGCGAGTTCAATCTTGACCTTATTACCACCGCGCCCAGCGTGCGCTTCCGCGTGACTCGCACCGACGGCACTGAGGAAGAAGTCGATAATCCTTCGAAGTGGCCCGACCAGAGCGACATCGCAAAGATCGAAGAACCGGTGATTCTGGCCACGATTCTCACCAGCGAGGAATACGTCGGCGGCATTCTTAAGCTCGTCGAGGAGAAACGCGGCCGACAGAAGGCGTTCGAATACGTCAGCGGCAACCGCGTGATGCTCAACTACGAGTTGCCGTTGAGCGAAATCGTGCTCGACTTCTACGACAAGCTCAAGACCATCTCGCGCGGATACGCTTCGCTCGACTACCACTTCTCCGGCTACTGGGAATCGCCGATGCAGAAGCTGGACATTCTGGTCGCCGGCGACTCCGTCGATGCACTCTCCATCATCATCCACAAGGATTTCGCCTACGAACGCGGCCGCGCGCTGGTGAGCAAGATGCGCCAGCTCATCCCGCGCCAGATGTTCGAAGTTGCCATTCAGGCAGCGATCGGCGGAAAGGTGATCGCCAGGGAAACTGTCGGGGCTATTCGCAAGAACGTTATTGCCAAGTGCTACGGCGGCGACATCAGCCGCAAGCGCAAATTGCTGGAGAAGCAGAAGGAAGGCAAGAAGCGGATGAAGCGCATCGGTAGAGTGGATATCCCCCAGGAAGCATTTCTTGCCGTGCTTCGAGTTGGCGAAGACCAGTAACCTTCTGCTAACACTCGACTATCCGAAATAGTTTGTGCCGCGTACCGAGGCGCTGCATGAAGTCCGCGAGAACCCAAGCTTCCGGGCTTGCGGCACCGCGAGCACTGTTGCCCTCAGAGGCACTTGACAGGGTTTTCTGTGCAAAAGTGGGAAGTTGCGAATCTTTCATCTTGACTCGCCGCGGGAGCACATGCTTCTACTCTGCTTTCCCTAACATATTGATTTCAAGGATGTTTCCAACTGCATCGCGGTTGATGCAAAGGCCGTAACTCACGACAATCCAGCTACTTGCCTTTGCGGGTGCAGTGTTTTTCACACACTTTTCCACAGTTCTGAGGAAAATTGAGACGCGAAAAAACCGTGTCCCATGAAGGGACACGGTTTCGAGTTCCCGCGCACCTGCCCTATCGGCTCAGCCTGAACTTCACCGTAACCTGGGTCTCCACTTCAACCGGTTCGCTGTTCAGCATGTACGGACGATACCGCCATTGCTGCACCGCATTCATCGCGGCGCGAACCAGCATGGGGTGACCGCTCAACACTCTCAACTGCTCGATGCTGCCGGTTCTGCTGATCACGGCGGCCAGCAGCACATCGCCTTCGATGCGGCCCCTGACGGCCATCACCGGATACTCGGGTTGCGTGCGCTGGACGAGCAGTCCCTCGATCACGCCCTCGGACACCCGATGCCGCAGCTGCTTCGGCGGCACAAGCGTGGGCTGGATGTAGCCCACATTGTCCATCAGCTTCGTGATCGTGGTGCGCTCCCCCACGGTGTCGGGGACCGCCCACGGCACATACGGACCCACGCCGCTGCCGGTCGGCAGCGCTTCCTGCGTGGCCGGCGTGTAGATGCCGTTGGGGATGCGACCCGGCGCGCGGATCTGTCCATCCACAAACTCGGTCTGCACGCTCACCACGTTCACGTGGGGCTCATCCTCAAGCTCGCGTGGACCGGCACCCACGGGCGGATTCATCACACCTTCGGCGAACGTCAACGTCGGCAACGAATGCGGGTAGAACAGGTTGACGGCGAGCAGCGCAAGGACCGCGCTCGTCTGCAGGGTCAGAGAAACCAGCGTCGTCCATCCGCGCTGGGCGCGTGCAACCGCGGGCGTTTCGACAAGGGACTCGAGGAACATCGCATTGTTCCTTTCTCCCCATCCGACGCGAGATGGGCGATGGGGAGCCTCATGCCGCGTCGTCTACAGATACCAGAACAGACACCCGTCCGCTTCCGTAGGTTCCCGATATTTTGCACAGGCCGCGAATTGAATGAGCAGTGTGGGGTGACAATCTTCGACCGGCACCACCGCCAGTCAAAGACTGCCGGCCACAGAAAATTTGGCGCGGGGCCACACAAAAACAGTTGAGGCCACCTTCGCAGGTGGCCTCGCTAACAGGAACTGAATATCGCTTACGGCTTCTTCGCAGGTGCGGTTGGGGTGGCAGGCTTCTGCGCGCCTTGACCAGCAGGGCGAGTTGCCGTGGCGCCGGGCTTCGCGCCAGCCGGTGCGGCGGGAGCCGGCACGCCGGACTGGGCGTTGTAGGCGTTCACGATTTCTTCCGTGATGTCGGTAGCGCGGCCTGCCCAGAGTACCGGGCTCTGCGGGCTGCTGACGTCCAGAACGACGGCAAAGCCGTTCTGCTTCGCATACTCGTCAAGCACGTTCATCAGCTTCTGGCCGATGCGCTGTGCAATGGTGTTCTGCTCGGCCTGGAAGTCGCTCTGAGCGTCTTCGAACGACCGCTGCAAGGTCTTCTGCTTCTGGTCGATCTGCTTGGCCAGGTTGGCACGAGCATCATCGTTCAGCTTGTCGCCCTGCGTGCTGAGCTGCTTCTTCATGTTCTCGATTTCGGTGCTAGCACCCTGCAGCTCGTTTTGCTTCGGTTCGAACTTCTTCTGCAGCGCCTGGAAGTCGCGCTGGCCTTCGTTCGTCTGAACGATGGCGGCCTGAATGTTGATAATGCCAACCTTGGTTCCCGCTGGGCCGGAGGCCGCCGGGGTGGCAGCCTGCTGCGCCATGGCGCCGATCGTCAGCAGCAGAGTTACAAGGAAGATGCTTGCCAGCTTGCGTGTCATGTTCTTGCCGAACTCCTTCGGGATCCGCTCGGATCCGATTCACCTCCGCGGCGTGTTCTACACACCTGCAGCCAAAGGCGCCGACCCTGCCGGGCCGCGCACAAGTCGGCATTTTCAGGATCGCGGATAGTCCCAATTATAGGGACTGACTCAGATCAAATCAAACCAGCCGAGACTTACAGTCGGGCGCTTTCCACGTGAAAGAAAAAAGGGCAGCTTCGCGAAGCTGCCCTCGTCTGAGAGAACGTGCCAACTAGAACGTCGTTGCCACCGTGAAGCGGAACGTCTTGCGCGGCTCGCGCAGCAGGTACGACGATCCATACGCCGCGAGCGCCTGCTTATAGGTGAATTCGCCAGCCGCAGTGTCCGGGAACATGTCGCGCGTGATCGGCACCGGGCTGCTCGTGAACGTATCCAACCGCAGCGGGTTGTACGCCCAGTAGAACCGCACCGGCGCGTTGATGACCGGCATGATTACCTGGAGTTCCAAACCGGTGGACATGCGCGGCACGTAGTTCGTACCCCTGATCGGTGTTAGCTCCGCAGTGACGTCTATCGGTGTACCACCGACGCACGCGAGGTTCACGCCGAGTCTCGGGCAGCCGAAATTGATTCCACGCAGTTCCTGCACCTGAACATCGCTCAGGCGAAGCTGCGAGGTGCGAACGGCCATGTTCATGCCGATATCCATGAACGCCGCGATTGCAACCGGGCCGGCGATGGGGATACGGTATTCCACGTTTCCGACGACGTTCGTATCGCCGCCGGTCCACACGATTTGCGGAACCGCGAGCGGAATGGTGTACGCCCCGCGCCGCGGGTTAGCCGGATCAAGCGGAACCGTCTGACCGTCCGGTGTGGTGAGCGGCAGATTCACGCGGTTCGTGATGAACGCGTAAGGCGTAATCGTACGGATGTCGAAGCCGCGGATATCCGTGTCGCCACCGCTGTAGAAGCGCTCAAACGGAGGTGCCACGATTCCGCCCCAGCCTGTAATGAACGAGCCCTGGAGGCGGAAGCCCAGCGCCTGCTTGCCCTCCTGCGCCGGTCGCAGGATCTTCATCGGGATCCAGTGCTTGTACTCCGCGATCGGGCGGATCGCCTTCACGTTGCCGCCGAGACCCGAGATATCCGCAGCCAGGTAGAAGCTGTGGCCGCTGTGCGGACGCATCGGGTTGTCGATGGTGTTGAAGCTGAAGCTCGGGATCACCTTGCTGGTGACGATTCCCTGCAGCGCGTTCGGGCCGCTGAGGCCGCTGCGGAAATTGATGAACTCGAAGATCTGTCGCGACGCCTCACTGAAGGTGGTCAGCGAAGATCTTTCATATCCGTAGGTCAGGCCAACGCGCTTGAACGACCGGCGAAGCGCATAGCTTGTCGAGAGCGTGAAACCTGTGCTCGACTGCGAGTAGTTCTGCGCTGATTGCCGAACGCTCTCCGGCACCTCACCGAGATCCCGTCCGAAGAAGATTTCGTTTTCACGGATCTCGTTGTAGTTGTACTTGCGGCTGTAAACCGTGAAGCCGAACTGCAACGGACGGTCAAACAGGTATGGCTCGGTGAATCCGAACAGGATATTGCGTTCGCGGCTGCCTACGTTGGCTTCCACGCGCAGCGTTTCGCCCAGTCCGAGGAAATTGTTCGTCTCGTAGTTGATCCCGATGAACGAACCTGCCAGTCCGCTGACGCCGCCGGTAAGGCCGATCGAGTTCTTGCCCTTCTCCTTGACCTTGAGGGTGATATCGACCGTGCCGTCCTGGTTGTTCTGCCTGATCTCCGAATCCTGCTCAGGCTTCAGTTGCTCGAAGTACTGGAGCTGGTTCAGTCGAAGTACGCTCAGCTCCCAAAGGCGGCTGTTGTAAACCTGGCCTTCTTCTACGGCCAGTTCGCGGCGGATGACCTTGTCGCGCGTGGTCGTGTTGCCTGTGAACTCGATGCGGCGGACGTAGAACGGCTTGCCTTCATCGATATCGATCTTCAGCGTGATCTGCCGCTTCTCGTCATCGATCTCGGTATCCGGAACCGGAGTGAAGTTGATGTAGCCGAACTCCGTGTAGGCCTTGCGCAGGTTCTCCAAGCCCTTGCGGACGTGCGTGGTATTGAAGATTTCCCCGTCCTTCATCGGGAACAGGTTACGCAGGGCGGCACTGTTGCTCAGGGCCTTGTTACCCGTGAAGGTGATCGCCTTCAGCGTGTAACGTTCGCCTTCCTCGATGGGAACCGTGATATCCACCACTTTCCCGCGCTTCTTCTGGAACGGCCAGAAGTAGATGGTCCGGTTGATATCCCTGATCTGCGTATTCGGGTCGCTGACTAGCGCCTTGAAGTAGCCCTTCTGCTGGTAGGCGTCGCGGACGCGTTCGGCGTCTTCGCTGAGCTTGGTGGCGTCGAAGGTGCGGGCAAAGATGCTCTCCAGCACGATCGACTTCGGAATGCCGATCGGCTTCGAGTTCTTCATCGCATTGCGAAGGTAGCGTGCTCCGAGCTTGCGATTGCCTTCGAACTTGATGGCCCCAACTTTGACCTTCGGGCCTTCCTTCACCACAAACGTCACGCCGACCGCGGCAGGAGGAATCGGGCGGATTTCCGTCCGGATTTCGGCGAACTGCCTGCCTCTTTCGGACAGCAGTTCTTTGAGCGTGACTTCGGCGCGCTTCACGCGCGTCGGGTCATACTGGCTCTCCTGGGTAAGGCTGACCTTGCGCTCCTTGAAGCGGTCCAGCACTTCGCTCTGCGAAACCGAGTTCAGGCCCACGTACTTGATTTCGCGGATCGTAGGCTTCTCGCGCACGTAAACGTGCAGCACGACACCCTTCGTCGTGTCTTCGCGCTCGAACCGGATATCGTCGAAGTACCCCGTGTTCCAGAGCGAGTTGAAGTCGCGCTCCAATGATGCCGGGTCAAAAACGTCACCGGCACGCGTGAACATACGCGCGCGGATCGTCTCGGCGGGGATACGGCGTTGTCCGTGCGGCTGGATTTCGGCGATCACGTTCTGCTGCTGCCCGAAGGCGAGCGCGGGAATGAACAGCGCGACCAGCAGAACCACGGCCATGAGGAGGCGCAATCGCTTCGAGACACACTTAAGGCCACGGGGACCTGTGGTAACGTCCGTCGGCTTGGTAACAATACTACTCGTGTGGCGTTTCAGAATGGCGTTCCTCTACCGGACCGTAAATATGCGGAAACGCTGATTATACAGGAGCAACACGTCTCGAAAGTACCTGTCTATCAGACTGAATCGGCTGCTCTAAGGTAACAATCAGCCTGCCATTGGGCAATTGTCTCGCCCGGCGCGAGTTCCGACAACCGGAATGCGCGGGCCTCGCTCGGGAGAACAGCGGCGCGCCCCAGTGGAAACACGACGTCCTGGACGGAGTTTCGGTTGTCCAGCTATCTGGAGCCAGTCCGCTTCCGGAACTCGCGTCCGGTGGTCAGATTCTCTGGCACTCCGCCCGGAAACTGCTCCTCGATCGCACGCGTGATCGTCTGCTGCCGGTTGCCAGGATCGGGATGGGTGCTCAGGAACTCCGGTTGCCGCTGTCCCTTTCCAGCCCCGGCAAGTATCTTCATTACTCCGAGCATCGCCCGTGGGTTGTAACCGGCTGCCGACATGTACTTCACGCCAAGCCTGTCCGATTCCAGTTCATCGTTCCTGCCATACCGTAGCTGGGCCATTTGTGCCGCGAAGGCCGCAATCATGTAAGCCTGCTGACCCCGGCCATACTCATCGCTGGCGGCTACGCCTGCCGCACCGGCGAGCGTCTGCGCCAGTTGCGTCTTTGCAAGGTGTTCGGAAGAATGTCGCGCCACGACGTGCCCAATCTCGTGACCAAGCACCCCCGCCAATTGCGCCTCATTATGCAGCAGGTTGAGCAGGCCGCGAGTAATGAAGATGGGTCCGCCCGGAAGCGCGAACGCATTCACCGTCTGTGGATCGCGCAGGACAGTGAACCGGTACTCGTAGGGCGCACGCGATGCGTCACTGCTCCTTACTATCTTGTTTCCGACCTCGCGTACAAATTCCTGCACGGCGGGATCCGGGTCTTCGCCCCCGAATTGCGCAGCCATCTGCGGAGCGGACTGCAATCCCAGCGCAATCTCCTGCTTGGTGTTCAGGGCAACGTACTGCGTCTCGCCTGTCACGGGGTTCGTGTCGCGCTTGCTCCAGTACCCCATCAACGCGAAGACGACCAGCAGCGCGGCGATGATAAGCCGTGGACTTCTCATACCTCACCAGTAGGAGCAACCCGGCAGCCGAAAGGTTGCGGCCATCCGGAAGCTCCGCAGGTCTGCCCCTGGCTTGATTTCATCGATGCACAAGACTCAGCGGAGCTTTTTCAGGGTGATGTCCACCAGCCCGATGAACGTAAACGCCAGAATCACCGCGGAGAAAAAATAGTAGGGATAACGAATTTTCGGCCACAGCCACATTGGGAGCCTGTCGGCGAACTTGTCGCCCCATGTTTGGCCCAATCGGGGCGGCAGGGCGGATTCTTCGGAGTCCGGACGCCAGCGTGCAGCCAACCATGTCGCCCGAACGTTCGAAAGCAGCAGAACGAGCAGAAGTACACGAAGGACGCTCACGGGCGATAGCAGCGAGTCCACGAGGAACATCAGAAACACGACCGATGCGGCATAGCGGCTGCGCTCTCTGACGCCAACCCCGCCTACATAGAAGTACAACAATACGAGTGCCGCAATGACCGGGCTGACAGCTAAGGAGAACAGAAACGACACGCCACCCACAACGGCGCAGACCCAGTAGCCCTGCGTCCCGAGGTAGTCCACGTCACTTCCGGTCTTTATGGAAGGCCAGAACAGACTCTTGAGACGGCTCTCAGTTCGAGGCGTTGATTCGGACAGTCCAAGAGTTTGCATGGCCAAGCATTAAAGCGCAACCGAGGTACACCGTCCAGCAGAATTGGTCCTCGTTCCGGCGCCTACTCCTTGGCAGCCAGCCGCTCCACGAACGCTCGCAGCTCGATATGCGATTCCACACGCGGGAATTCCATCCCGCGATACACCCCGGGGAAGTCTATGACTACGGCTTTCATGCCTGCGCCGGTTGCGCCGACGTAATCGATGCCGTAGATGTCGCCGATATAAAGGCTCTCGTTGGGGCTGACCTTCATCGCCCGAAGCGCGGCCTCGAAGATTCTGCGGTCGGGCTTTTCAAAGCCGACGACGCCCGAGTCAATAATCGACTCGAAATAACCAGCCATCCCCACGCGGTCCAGCACTTCCCGGATTCTTCCGTCGGCATTGCTGATTACAGCCAGTCGATAGCGTTCTGCCAGCCACTCAAGCGTTGCCTTGGCTTCCGGCGCGGCCACCGTCCAATAGGACGAATCGCCTGCCCGGGTCGAAAGCTGCTCCAACAAATCCAGGTGCCCTACCTGCTCCAGCAGTGACGAGAAGTAAACGTACCAGTGGTTCCGGTTTCCGGGAGCGTCGTCACTCTGTCGCGTGTGGATGTGCTTCGCCGCCCGGTCTGCAACCCACAACTCCTGCTCGCTGGGACGCACTCCACGGCTGATGAGCGGCGCCATCAGGCGCTCCAGGTCCGGGAAGATCAGCGTGCCACCAACATCGAAGAAAATCGTACTTAGCTTCATCGCCTTAATCGTAACAGTCTGTATTCGTGGTCAGACTGCCGCACCAGCAACCTGGATCACGAAAAGGTTGCTGGTAGTCCTGCGCACCTCGTCGTGAGCACGTTTTGCTGCATCCAAAGCGGAGAGAAGAAAAAGCGAACAAAACAAGAGGGGTTCCTGACGGATGCCAGTGGATGATCTCCGTAACAGCGGAATGATGGCCCACCTGCTCGACTCGCTGGACGCCGGCAAAGACATCGGCCACTACGGCCGACTCGTCTTTGCCATGGTCGCCCGCCACTTCATATCGGAAGACGAGCTACTTGAATATCTCCAGAAGAGCCCGGCCTTCAGCGAGGCAGAAGCCCGAGCGCTCATCCGCCAAGTGCAGGGACGCGACTACAATCCGCCGCGCCGAGAACGCATCCTCGAATGGTCGCGCCAGCAGGAGTTCCCCATCTGCCCGAACCCCGACGACCCCGACGCCTGCAACGTCTATAAAGACCTGAAGTTTCCGGACGAGGTGTACGAAAGCATTCAGCAGTACCAGGAGAAAAAGGCAGAGGCAAAGGAAGAGAACGCCGCCTGACCCGATGCGATCACGGCGGCGTTCATGCACTTCCACTTCTTAGTGGACCGCGAATGCCAAGCCCAGTGCGTAGGTGAGGGCTCCAGAAATCACTGCGACGAAGGCCATCTCCAATCCGCTTATCCACCAAGGCCGCGTTGTCACCAGGCTCTTGCCTACTCCGACTGCGAAGTGCGCGATGATGGCCAACACGGCGGACCAGATCACCGCCGTGATGCCAACGCTGAAAAAGAACGGAATCACCGGAATCATGCCGCCGACCGCGGTGGAGAGCGCCGCGGAAACACACGCCTTCCACTGGTTGGGAAACGACTCCTCAGATAACCCGAGTTCTTCCTGGACGAGTGTCTTGAGGAAATTGTCCGGACGCTCGCGCATTCGGGCGGCGAAGCTCTTTGCTTCTTCCTGGCTGAATCCCTTCAACTCATAGAAAAGTTCAAGTTCTTCCTGTTCCTCGTCCGGGTTCGACTCGATCTCGCTCTTCTCGCGCGCGATTTCGCTCTCGTACACTTCCCGCTGTGACTTTGCGGCCAGGTACGCGCTGGAACCCATCGACAGTGCGCTGGCAAGCGTGCCCGCCAGTCCCGTCATCAGCACGATCTTGCTGCCGCCCGTGTATCCGGCCATACCGGAGACAATGCCGAACACGGCGCCAAGGCCGTCGTTCACGCCGTAAATGGCGTCGCTGATCCAACTCGCGCCGCGCACGTGCCGTTCTTTGCCGAGGATGCGGTCCAGTGCCGTACGTGCCTCCGGACGCGGCGCGGCCTTGCGCAACACCTCTGCGTGCTCTTCCTCTTCGGCCGCGTTCTCTTCAAGGATCAAGCGAGTCTCGGCGTCAAGCAGCGGAGCGATGCGCTGGTACTCCTCGTTATCTCGCTGTTCGTTCGCCTCGAGTGTCCGATACAGCTTTTCCGGATCCGCAAGCCGCAAGGTGAGCCCCAGCTTCAGGTTGAACGCCCCTTCGTTCGGAACGTCTGCGCCGAGTTCGCGTATGCGCGTGGCCAGTCGGTCCGCATGACGGTCCTCTGCTTTTGCGAGCCGTTCGAGAATCCCCTTCCGGCGCGAGTTCTCTTCGCGTTCGGCAATCGCTCTGTAGGTTGCCGCGCTTTCCATCTCGCGCGACCAGGTATCGATAAGTGCTTGTACGTTGTCTTTCATCGAGAAGAGCTCTAATGGCTTAAGCAGCCGTCCCAATCATACAAATGTAGCGGACAGGCCGAACATCGCTCGCGGGTTAGTAATGAACTCGCGCAGTCCCAGGCGCTGATCTGTGAATCGAATGAGTGACCGGGGACAACACGCTCCGGCGATTACTCATGCTCATCATCATGGCCGGATTGCCCGGAACTGGTAAAAGCACCATCGCACGAATGCTCGCACGCCACCTCAACGGACACGTGTTCGACAAAGACGCGGTGCGCGCGACCCTCTTCGGTCCGAAACGGGTTGACTACACGGCCGCACAGGACGACCTGGTAGTGGACCTGATGCTGCGCGCAGCCGAATACCTGTTCACGCGTAAGCCGAGCCTGACCGTCATCCTCGACGGCCGCGTCTTTTCCAGGAACTCGCAGTTACGGACTGTGACCGAATTTGCCGACCGCATCGGCCAGCAATGGCACGTGGTGGAATGCATCTGTTCGGAGGCGACTGCACGTCGTCGGCTGACGCGTGCGGCCCGCCGCGGCTCCCATGTGGCCGCCAATCGGAACTGGCAGCTTTACCAGGAGCTGAAGTCGCGCTTCGAGGCGATCCCCGAACCTAAAACCGTGATCGATACCGACCGGCCACTCGGGTTTAACATTGGCGAGTTGCTGAAGCGGCTCGGCCATACGCCGCAACAGGACCTGCAGCGTTCTGCCTAGACGACGACGGCGCGCCCGCAGGCGCGCCGCATGAGTTCGCATTCACGAAGACTCAGACCTGCATGATTTCTTTTTCTTTGTTCTTCGCGATCTCTTCCATCTTCTTGATTTCGTCGTCGGTCAGCTTCTGGATATCTTCCAGCGCGCGACGCTCGTCATCCTCGCTGATCTTCTTGTCCTTCATCGCCTTCTTGATCAGGTCGTTCCCGTCGCGGCGGACATTGCGAATCGCTGTGCGATGCTCTTCAAGCACCTTGTGCAGATGCTTCACCATGTCCCTGCGGCGCTCTTCCGTCAGTGCCGGAACCGGCACGCGGACGATCTTGCCGTCGTTGCTCGGATTCAACCCAAGGTCGGCCGACCGGATGGCCTTCTCGATCGCGCCGAGCGAGCTTGGATCGAATGGCTGGATGGTGATCAACTGCGCCTCGGGTGCGTGAACCTGCGCGATCTGGTTGATCGGCATCAATGAACCGTAGTAGTCCACCTGGACGGTGTCCAGCATGTGAATGTTGGCTCGCCCTGTGCGCATCGCTGCCAGATCCGTGCGGAACACCTCGACGGCCTTGTCCATCCGCGATTTCAGTTGCGCAAACGTCTCCTTCAGTGCCGGTATTGCAGCCATTCCGGATTGCGCCATGTATGTATGCCTCGTTACGCGAAGTTAGAAGGTGGATTATAAACGAATGTAGCCACATTGTTTCCAGGCGGGTTGCTGGAACCATGGTGAACAATGTGTCAGGACCGCACGCCGGGGCATCTACTCAACTGCACCCGGGTCCCGCAGTTCCGAGCATTCAGCGAGCCGCAATGACGCAACCTGCCTCAGACCAAGCCGCTTCCGCACGCGCCTTCTATACGCGCTGCATCGAAGAGTCATTCCGCCAGGCAACCGAATTAAGCGTCCAGACGCACCGCAGCCCAGTCGATATTCTGGCGCTTCCGGACTTTGACGCCGTGCTGCGCGAAAGCCGTGTCGGCTCGCTCGAGGCGGCGCGCCGCATTGCGGAAATGATCGTCGTCCATCTGGACAAGGCTCAGGCTCCGGGTGCGTGGTGGCGGGATCTCTGCAGTTACGAACGGGGGTACTTCCTTCAGGAAGCGACTACTGAAACAGGGCCGCCTACGAATCGTCCCCGGCGCGGCGTAAGTGCGCTCTCGATGAGCTTCACGTGGGACGTGCCGGCAGTGCTCCGAAGACTCGAATCCGGCGAGCCGATCACGGACGACCTGCGACGCCCAACAACCCTGCTGTTCTCACGAGCTGGGGAAGGACGCGTGCGCGTCGTGGAGATTGCCGGGGAAGTCGAGAGGGTGTTCCGGTTCACCAACGGCCTGCGTACAGTGGCCCAGATTGCGACAGCCGCGGGCGTCGGCGAACCGGAGACGAAACAGATTCTCGAAGCACTCGCACAGATTGGCGCCGTAGCGCTGGCGGTCTATTAAGCAGCCCGCCTATACTCGACGCGTTTTGTCGGCCACGTCTCCGGCCGGTAGCGATCGACGACTCCCCCGGCCGAAGCGCGATCGAGCAGCGGCCGCACCGCGCGTCGAACAGTCTCAAGCGTCACGCCGTAAACCAGGTGGGCGGCAAGCATGCCAATGTGTACTTTTGCGGGAATCTGGTTCGGCTTCGGCGTTAGCTTCAGCAATGGAAGGGCGACCTCATCGGCGCCGGCCCAGACAGCCGTCCCGTAGAGTGTCCCGAAACCAATCGTGGCTCTTGGCGTAAGCTCGGCCAGCATTCCGTAGAGTCCACCCACCTTGCTGCCGAACGTGTAATGAACGAACTGTCCCGCAGCTGGCTTGTGCTTTTCCTTCAGCTTTATCCCCAATGCGCGGGTGAAAGCTTCAGCGACTCTGACCGTCGGATCCGTGGGTTTTTCCTGTTGTTGTGGGTCGGTGGCCTGCTGCTCCT
>Ga0196976_1000248_pt1 | contig 36488 bp, 31 predicted proteins | sample S3v_513CmetaG_FD_148644 | JGI IMG/M metagenome (GOLD analysis project Ga0196976, IMG submission 148644) | Soil microbial communities from Anza Borrego desert, Southern California, United States - S3+v_5-13C | ecosystem: Environmental > Terrestrial > Soil > Desert | place: USA: California... | reverse complement strand
AACAGCCCCTCGTTGGCCGGCTCGAGGGCGCGGCCGACGTCCACGAGGCCGCGCGACAGGAGCCGCTCGAACAGCGCCCGCTCCTCCGGGAGCTGGCCGACGGCGCCCGCCTTGCGCTCCTTCGGATGCACGTCGACGTCGGCGCGCGCGACGTTGAGGTCTCCGCAGAGGAGGAGCGCCCGCCCGGCGGCCTGGGCCTCGGCCGCCCAGGCGTCGAGCGCCTCGAGGAACCGCATCTTCGCGGCCAGGTCCTTGCCGCCGTTCGGCACGTAGATCGAGGCGACGGTGATCCCCGCCGCCTCCGCCGTCGCGATCCGCGTCTCGTGATCGAAGGCCGGGTGGCCGAAGCGCGGCCCGTCCGGCGCCAGGGCGGCGCGCACGTGGAGCGCCACGCCGGAGTACGCGGTCTCGCCGTGCCACAGGCAGTGATAGCCGGCGAAGCACGCGAGCGGGCCGAGCGTGCCGGGGACCTTCGCCGCCGGCGCCTTGATCTCCTGGAGGCAGACGACGTCGGGGCGCTCGCGCGCGAGCAGCTCGACCACCTGCGCCTCGCGCGCGCGGATCCCGTTCACGTTCCAGGTGGCGATCTTCACGGCGGCGAACCTTATACCCCACCCGTGAACGAGCCCGAGCCCGCTCCCGAGCCCGGGGACCCTCCCGGGCCCGCGCGCGAGGAGCGCGATCCCCGGGGTCTCGATCGGCCACGGCGCGCGAACTACAATCGCGGATGCGCCCGGCGAGCGGGCGTGGGAGCGCTTCACGGCGCGTGCCACCCATGGAACCCAAGGTCCTCGAGCTGAGCCTCCCGCCGGAGTGGGACTCCGTCCGCGCGGGCTGGGGCGCGTGCCACGGGCTCCTCGAGGGCGCGGGCCTCGCGGAGGACGAGACGGACGCGCTCTCGATGGTGGCGCAGGAGCTGCTCGAGAACGCGGTCAAGTACGGCGGCGACGGGAGCGAGGCGATCCGCCTCTCGCTCCGCGTCGAGGCGGCGGGCGTCACCGTGGAGGTACGGAGCCGGGTGCCCGCCGACGGCGCCCACCTGGCGACGCTCGGGGGCGCGGTGGAGCGGCTCCGCGCGTGCCCCGACCCGTACCAGGCCTGGGTGGAGCGGCTGCAGCGCGTGGCCGGCCGCCCGGAGGGGCAGGGTGGGAGCGAGCTGGGGCTCGCGCGGATCGCGTACGAGGGGCGCTGCGCGCTCGACTACCGCGTGGACGCGGGAGTGCTCGCGGTCTCCGCGGTGTACAAACGGGAAGATGATCGCCGAGGGGTCAAATGACGGACGCTGGTAGGCGCTGGCACCAGGGCGCGCTCACGCTCGAGGCCCACACGGCGCCGGGCGAGCTGCGCGTCGTCTGGAGCGGCCGGAGCGACGAGCGCGAGCCGGCCCGGTTCCTCGCGCCGCTCCTCGCGGAGCTCGTCGAGACCTGCCGGAGCGCGCAGGCGCGGCTCCGGCTCGACTTCACCGCGCTCGAGTTCATGAACTCGTCCACGTTCACGCCCATCGTGAAGGCCATCGCCGATTCCCGCAGCGCCGGCGTGGCCATCGCCCTCGAGTACGCGCAGGCGAAGCGATGGCAGGCCCTCTCCTTCAGCGCCCTGCGCACCTTCGAGACCCGCGATGGCAGCGTCGCCGTCCTCGGCCGCTGAAGAATCGCCGCTGATCGCGGACCTCTCGGCCACCCCGGCGTTCGAGCGCGCCCACCTCTCGATCCTGCACCGCTGGTGCGGGACGACGGCGATGCTCGGCGCGCTGGTCGTGCCGATGTTCCTCCTGCTCGACTTCGTCACCCTGCCGGCCGCGACGTTCGAGCGGTTCCTCGGGTACCGCGCGGCGCTCACCGGCGCGCTCGCGATCCAGCTCGTCGCGGTCCGGCTCACGCGGCCCGGGCCGCTGACGCCGCTGCACGGCTACCTCTTCACGCTCGTCGCCGGGGGCGTGCTCTCCTGGATGACCGTCGAGCTGGGCGGGTTCGACTCGTCGTACTACGCGGGCCTGTACGTGGTCGTGGCGGCGAACCTGCTCCTGCCGTGGCGGCCGCTCCACGCGGCTTTGAACGCGCTCCTCCTCGTGCTCGAGTACGTGGTGCTGAACGCGGTGTTCGGCGGCCCGTTCCACTCCGCCGCGCTCCTCAACAACCTCTTCTTCCTCCTCGCGGGCATGGTCCTCGTCGTCGTCGCCGCCGAGGTGCGGTTCGCGCTGCTCGCCAAGGAGTACGCCGCCCGGACCGCGCTGCTCGAGGCCAACGTCGCGCTGGGGCGCTCGCAGGCGGACCTCCGCGCGGCGCGCGACTTGCTCTGGGGCGAGATGGAGGTCGCGAAGCGGATCCAGACCGCGCTCCTCCCCGAGGCCCGGCGCGCGGGGCCGTACCAGCTCGCCGCGCGCATGGTCCCGGCGGCCGAGGTGGGCGGGGACTACTACGACGTGGTGGACGCCGGCGAGGACCGGCACTGGCTCGCCATCGGCGACGTGTCCGGCCACGGCGTCGAGTCGGGCCTCGTGATGATGATGACCCAGACCAGCATCCTGTCGCTCGTCCGCGAGGATCCGGCGCGCACGCCCGCGCAGGTCTTCCGCGAGGTGAACGGGGTGCTCTGGCGCAACATCTCGCGCCTCCGCTCGAGCCGCTACATGACGCTGAACGTGGTCCGGCTCGAGCCCGGCGGCTTCACGCTCGCCGGCAAGCACCAGGACGTGCTCGTCTGGCGCGCCGGGCGCGGCGTCGAGGCGGTGGAGAACGAGGGGAGCTGGGTCGGCCTGGCGCCGGACCCCGGCCCGATCGTCCAGGACCTGTTCGTCCCGATGGGCCCGGGTGACCTCGCGCTGTTCTTCACCGACGGCGCGACCGAGGCGCGCAACGCCGCCGGCGAGCTCTACGGCCAGGAGCGCCTCGCGGCGATGCTCGAGCGCGTCGCAGGCCGGCCGCTCGAGGACGCGCTCGACGCGCTGTTCGCCGACGTCGCCGCCTTCCGCGCCGGCGAGGCGGACGACGACGTCACGATGCTGCTCGTGCGGCGCCTGGGGGACGCGCGGCCGCTGCGGGCGGGGGCGGCGGCGCGGGCGGCGGAGACGGTGTAGCGGCCGCTGCTACTTCTTCTTCGGGACGAGCTTCTCGAACTTCTCCTCGTCGACGTACTTGCCGACCTCGGCGAGCCCCTCGGCCACCTTGGGATGCGAGAAGAGCTCCTGCGCGGCGACCTGGCCGAGCATCTGGAAGCTCGACCGGATCGCGGCCTGCCCCTCGCTCTGGATGGCCGCGCGGGCCTCCGCGAAGCAGGCCTCCGTGAGCAGGCGCTCGATGAGCCGCGCCGCGTCCTTGGACATGGCCGTCCGCTGCTCGTTCGTGACCGTGGAGCCGTCCTGCACGCCCGGGTGGAGCGCCGCCATCGCGAAGATCCAGCGCACGAGCGCCCGCTTCTCGGCCGTGGTCGTCGAGTCGACGAGGCAGTTCCCGAGGGTCTCGCCGTCGGGCCCCGCGTACGCCCGGGGCGCGGCCCCGAGCACGACCAGCCCCACCACCAGCGCGCGCGCGATCCGTCCCGACATGTGCTTGCTCCTCGGTGTCTGCGGTCCGTGCCGAAGCGGGAAGCGTCGCACGCGTTCACCCCGGTCGCAAGCGTGGGTGCAGGTGGGAGCGCGACGGAGAAACGCGGCCGGTGAAGCGGACCGCGGGCTGGCCGCAGGGTTGCACTCCCGGTCGCTGGCCGCCCGCAGGCGGCCGGACCGGGCCACGAGCGGCTGCGCGTGGCGGCTGGGACACGCGTCCGGTGTGGCGCCGGACACGGCGCGCGGCATCGAGCGGAGAGGTGGAGGCATGGAGGCGAGGAGCGAACCGAGGCGGGACTGGCGCGTGGTCCAGTGGTCTCCGTGGTGCTGGACGATCGCGATCGTCCTCCTGAGCACGTTCCTCACGGTCCAGTGGTCGTACCCGTACTGCAACGCCCCGACCGACGGTCAGGGCTGGCAGGCGTGGGGGTTCCCCTTCCCGGCCCAGCGGCCGTCCGAAACCGTGTTCGGGCTGACGTCGACGATGCCGCACGTGCTCCTCCTCGACTGCCTGCTCGTGGGGCTCGTGGCGTTCCCCGCCCTGCGATGGCTCCTCGGGGCCGTCGCGCGCCTCCGCGTCGCGGCGCGGGCGCTCGCGATCGTCGGCGCGCTCCTCGCGCTCCTCACGATCGTGGGCGCGGCGTCGGAGGTCTGGAAGTGGGAGCCGGTCTGGACGATCGGGACGGAGCGGCAGCCGTACCTGGCCGCCCGCCCGGTGGGCGTCGGCCTCCCGGGGCTGGAGTGCGGTCCCTCGGAGTTCTGGTTCGGGCCGTCCGCACCGGAGCCGCCGTGCGATCACTGAGCGCGTCGAACGGCGGGCGCCGCGCCCCGCTTTCGGGGTGGCTGGTCCGGTGGTCACCCTGGTTCTGGACGGTCGCGATCGTGATCGTCTGCGACGCGCTCTTCAAGCTCGAGTGGTCGTACCCGATGTGCAACGACCCGACCGACGGCCCGGCCTTCGCCGTGTTCGGGTTTCCCCTGCCGTCCCAGCGGTTCGCGGGCAACTCCCTCGAGTACGCGACCATGCCGCACGTGTACGCGCTCGACCTCGTGCTCATCGCGCTCGTGGTCTTCCCGCCCGTGCGCTGGCTCCTCCGCCGGCTCGCGCGGCTCCGCGTCGTCGCGGCGGCCGTCGCGGGCTGCGGGCTCGCGATCGCGAGCCTCTCGGTCGCGTTCCTGGCGCTCGTCATGTACGTGACCTGGGTGCCGGTCCGCAGCATCTCGGGGGACTTCTTCGAGGACTACCGCGACCTGCGGCCCGCGGGGCTCGGCCACCTGCACATCCGGTGCAGTCCGTCCGAGTACTGGTTCGGGCCCGCGCGGCGAGGCGTCGAGCCCGGGTGATCCCTTCGTCGGCGAGCGGCGCGGTGGTATCCACGTCGCCATGCTCGACGGCGTGGCGCGGCGGTTCGGGGTGCGGCCGCCGCCGTGACGCGCCTCACGGGCGGCGGCGCAGGAGCCCGACGCCGATCGTGAGGGTCGCGAAGCTCACGAGGAGCGCGCCGACGTAGGTGAGGACGCGCAGCGCGGGGGCGTGCGCGAGCCCGAAGAAGCCGCCGGGGACGAAGATGGCCGCGGCCGGCGCGGCCACCCGCGCGGAGACGGCGAGCCGGCCGGGCAGCGCGGCGTGATCCGCGAGGAGCTGCAGCACGAGCGACAGGATGACGAGCACGCCCGCGTGCGCGTGGCCGGCGCGGTAGAGGGCGTACTGCTCCGGCGTCAGCGATAGGCCGGAGGGGGCGAGGCCGGCTTCGCCCCCGGTCAGGAGCCCGAGGACGGTGAGCCCGCCGTAGACGATCGTCGGGACGGTCAGCAGCGTGATGCCGGCGAAGAGGCGCGCGGTGCGGGTCACGTGGGCTCGCTCGCCGCGCTCAGATGGGCTGCTCGGCGCTCACCGCGGCGTGCCCGTTCGCGCGCGCGGTCCGCCGCGCCGCGCGCTTCGCCGGACGCCCCGCGCCCGCCTGGAGCTCCACGATCGGCTTGAACCCGCCGTAGCACATCCGCTTCACGTCGAAGGGCATCGTCGTGTCCATGCCCGTCATCCGCGGGTCCTTCATCACGCGCTTGTTCACCTGGTCGCGGTGCGCGCGCGAGCGGTAGAGGATCCAGGCGAACACCACCGTCTCCCCCTTCTTCAGGCGGAGCTCCTTCGGGAACGGCTGGCCCATCTTCACGTCCAGGTCGTCCCCGACGCACTCGAAGTACTGGAGCGCGCCGTGGTCCATCCAGACCTTGCCCGCGGCGCTCGCCATCTTCTCGTAGGCGGCGAGGTTCTTCTTCGGGAGCGGGATGACGAAGCCGTCGACGTACATGGTGGTCTCCTCCTGGGGACGAGTGCTGTAGCGATCGCCGCGTGCCCTCGCCACCCGTGTCCGCGCGGAGCCCCAGGCGGACCGTTCCGCGCTCCGTTACATCCCGGCCATGCTCCTCGCCGACGTCGCCAGGACCTCGCGGGACGCCGCGGCCACGCGCAGCCGGAACGAGAAGACCGCGCTCCTCGCGCGCCTGCTCCGGGCGCTCCCGGACGGGGAGCGCGGCCTCGTCGTGAGCTGGCTCTCGGGCGATCCGGCGCAAGGCAGGATCGGCGTGGGCTTCGCGAGCGTGCGCGACGCGCGCGCGACCTCGCCGGCCGCGATCCCTTCACTCGCGGTCTCCGAGGTCCACGCGGCGCTGGGGACGTACGCCGCCGCCCGCGGCCCCGGCTCCGGCAACGCCCGCCGCGCCCTGCTCGCGGACCTCTTCGCCCGCGCGGTGCCCGAGGAGCGCGACTTCCTCGCCGGGCTCCTCACCGGCGAGCTCCGCCAGGGCGCGCTCGAGGGGCTCCTCGCGGAGGCCGTGGCGCAGGCGGCGGGCGCGCCCGCGGACGACGTGCGCCGGGCGGCCATGCTCGCGGGCTCCCTCCCCGCCGTGGCCGAGGCGGTGCTCGGCGAGGGCCCCGCGGCGCTCGCCCGGTTCCGCCTCCGCGTGCTCGCGCCCGTGCAGCCGATGCTGGCCCAGACCGCGGAGGACGTCGCCGACGCCCTCGCGCGGCTCGGCCCGGCGGCGCTGGAGTGGAAGCTCGACGGCGCGCGCGTGCAGGTGCACCGCGACGGCGACGCGGTGCGGATCTTCTCGCGCACCGGCCGCGACGTGACCGCGGCCCTGCCGGAGGTGGCGGCGGTGGTCCGGGCGGCGCCGGCGCGCGCGCTCGTGCTCGACGGCGAGGCGCTGGCGATGCGGACGGACGGCACGCCCGAGCCCTTCCAGCGCACGATGCGCCGGTTCGGGCGGAAGCTCGCGCCCGGGGACGCCGAGGGCGAGGACGCGGTCGAGCTCGACCCGGAGCGCCTCGCCCCGGGCCTGCCGCTCACCGCCTTCTTCTTCGACGTCCTCCACCGCGACGGCGCCGACCTCCTCGGCGCGAGCAACGCCGCGCGCCGCGCGGCGCTCGAGGCGGTGATCCCGCCGGCGCACCTCGTCCCGCGGATGGTCCCGGGCGGCGCCGCGGAGGCCGAGGCGTTCCTCGAGGACGCGCTCGCGCGCGGGCACGAGGGGGTGGTGGCGAAGGCGCTCGACGCGCCCTACGAGGCCGGGCGGCGCGGCGGCGCGTGGCTCAAGGTGAAGCGCGCGCACACGCTCGATCTGGTCGTGCTCGCGGTCGAGCCCGGGAGCGGGCGCCGCCGCGGCTGGCTCTCCAACCTGCACCTCGGCGCGCGCGACCCCGCGACCGGCGGGTTCGTGATGCTGGGGAAGACGTTCAAGGGCATGACCGACGCGATGCTCGCCTGGCAGACGGAGCGGCTGCGCTCGCTCGCTGTCTCGGACGACGGGTACGTGGTCCGGGTCCGCCCGGAGCTCGTGGTCGAGGTGGCGTTCGACGGGATCCAGGCGAGCTCGCGGTACGAGGGCGGCCTCGCGCTCCGCTTCGCGCGGGTGAAGCGGTACCGCGAGGACAAGCGGCCCGAGGACGCGGACACGATCGAGACGGTGCGGGCGATCTACGCGGGCACGACCGGCGCCGCCTCCGGCGACGGCCGCGCCTCCTCCGAGACCCAGCCCGCCTCCGTCCGCACGTAGCGCGAGCTGCGCAGCGCGCGGAACCGCTCTCCGTCGAACACCCGGAGCTCGGCCTCGAGGCGCGGGCCCTCGGCGCGCAGCAGGTTGTACGAGTTGGGCTCCCCGCGCAGGCGGTCGGAGGTGGCGCTGCCGGCGTGGAAGGTGAGCGCGGGCCGGGCCAGGGCGCGGCCGCGCGAGGTGAGGCTCCCGGCGTGCACGCGGTGGAGGTGGCCCGTGAGGACCACGTCGAGGCCGCACCCGGCGAACGCCTCGAGCGCCGCCTCGACGCGGCCGACGAGCCGCTCGCGCGGCTTCGCCGCCGGGGGCGAGAACGGGTGGTGCGCGACGAGGACGTGCAGCCGCCGCGGGCCGGGCCCGCACAGCCGCGCGCGGACCGCCTCCATCTGCTCGTACGAGATCCGCCCCTCCTTCCAGGTGAACGAGCGCGCCGTCGAGATCCCGAGGGCCACCAGCTCCTCGTCCTCGTGCACCGGGCTGAGGTCGTCCGTCACGTACGCGCGGTACCGCCGGAGCGGCGCGGCGAACCGCCGGACGACGTCGTAGAGCGGGACGTCGTGGTTGCCCGGGACGACGACGCGGGGGAAGGGCAGGCGCGCCAGGAAGTCCCGCGCCCGCGCGAACTCGCTCCGCCGGGCGCGCTGGGTGAGATCGCCGGAGACCGCGACGAGCGAGGGCGAGAGCGCGTGCAGGTCCTGCACGAGGGCCTCGACCGCCCGCGGGTCGTCGCGCCCGAAGTGGAGGTCCGAGAGGTGCGCGATGGTCCTCATGCGCGGTCCGGCGGGGCCAGCACGGCGAGCGCCCCGGGGTGGATGAGGTAGCGGAGCGGCGGCCGGAGCCGGAACACCTCGCCGTCGGCCGCGACGTCGAGGCCGCTCCGGCGCGACTCGACCTGCACGGTCCGGGCGGACAGCTCGGACAGATCGGTGTCGCGCCCGCGCCCGAGGAGGAACCGCAGGGCCACGCGGACGAGGTCCCAGCGCCCGGCCCCGTGCGCCACGTAGACGTGGAGCGCGCCGCGGTCGAGGGCCTCGCGCCGCCGCTCGGGGCGCAGGCCCGGCGTGTACCGGTTGTTGCCGACGAAGACGAACGGCGTGAAGACCGGCGCCGCGCCCTCCTCGGTCCGGAGGTGGAGGCGCATCCGCGGGAACCGCCAGAGCACCGCGAGCGCGCCCCAGACCATCGCCAGCCACTTGCCGAGCACGGCCCGGAGCCGCGCCCGCCGCCGGACGACCCGCGGGTAGAAGCCGACCGACGAGTTGTTCACGAACCGGCGCCCGTTCACCTCGCCGACGTCCACCCGCTGCACGGCGCCGGCGGCGATCACGCGCGCGGCGGCGTCGAGCTCGAGCGGCACGCCGAGGTCGCGGGCGAAGTGGTTGAGCGTGCCGAGCGGGAGGATGCCCATCGGCGTCCCCGTGCCGGCGAGCGCGTGGGCGACCGCGCTCACGGTCCCGTCCCCTCCCGCGGCGATGACGGCGTCCGCCTCGCGCGCGGCCGCCGCCGCCGCCTCGGAGATCCCCGAGCCGGGCACGTCGCGGAGCTCGGCCTCGAGCCCCGCCGCCCGGAGCGCGCGCAGCACCTCTTCGCCGTCCTGGCCGGCGCCTGCCTGCCCGTTCTGGATGACGATGACGCGCATGCGGACCCCCATAGGGTGCGCACGGGGGCCCGTCACTGCGCGAGCATGACCAGGTTCCCGTCCGGGTCCTCGAGGTACGCGATCCGCTCGCCCCACGGCTGCGCGGTCGGCGGGAGCGGCACGGGCACGTTCGCGGCGCGGGCGCGCGCGACGATCGCGTCGAGGTCGTCCACGTACACGCAGAGCTCGATCCGGTGGCCCGAGGCGGGGCGCAGCGGTCGACCATGGAGCGGCGGTGCGTCGCCGAGCGCGCCGAGCCCGAGCTCCGTCTCGCCGAACCCCAGCGTCACGAACGCGGCGGGGCCCTCGGGCGGGAACCGGTACCGCTCGCGGCCGCCCAGAAGCCCGGCGTAGAACGCGAGGGCGCGCTCGAGGCTCGCCACCGAGAGCATCGGGAACACGCGCCGCGCCGCGGTCACGCCCGCCGCTCCTCCCGGCAGAGCACCGGGGGGCGCGCGCGCGCCGCACGCCGCTTCCGCCACCAGCCGCGGAGCGTCCGCCAGCGGGCCTCGAGCCAGAGCGTGCCCTTCGCCACCGGCTTGCGGAGGAAGGGCACGTCCTGCGCGATCAGGAGGAGGCCGATCGGGATGAGCTCGAAGCCCACGACCGGCAGGAACCAGAGGAGGCCCCCGACGAGGAAGAGCACGCCGAGCGGGAGGCGGACCTTGCGGCCCTTCGGATCGCGGAGCCACCGGATGGCGCGCGAGACGCGGTCCGGCAGCTCGTGCTCCAGGCCCTCGAACGCCTGGTCGAGCTCACGTCTTCCGTCGCTGCGCATCCGTCGACTCTAGCCACCCTGCCGCCGGAGCGCCTCCCGGTGCCGGCGGCCGGGCCGCCTTCGCGCGGCGCCCTTCGCCGCCGCGAGCGCCGCGACGAGGGCGCTCCGCGCTGCCTCGTCCTGCTCGACCTCCAGGCGCGCCGCCAGCGCGGCGAGCGCGCGCGGCGACGCGACGGCGCCGAGCAGCGCGGCTGCGGCCGCCCGGACCGCGGCCTTGCGCGCGCCGAGCCGCTCCACCGCCGGCGACACCGCCGCCTCGCCCAGCCCCGCGAGCGCACGGGCGGCCGCCTCGCGGACCGACCACGTCCCGTGGCCCAGGAGCGCCCAGGCGCCCGGGACCTCGGCGAGGCCGAACCGCTCGGCGGCCGCGAGGAAGCGGAGCACGCGGGCGGCGTCGGAGCTCGCCATGCCCCGCTCGATCCCGGCGCGGACCGCCTCGCGCTCGACGCCGAGCTCGAGCAACCACCCGAGCGCGTCGAGGCGCAGCTCGTCGGCCCCGCGCGCCAGCGCCGCCCGCAGCACAGGCGCCGCGCGCCGCCCGAGCGCGCGCGCGACGAGCTCGAGCACGCGGCGCTGCGCCGGGCGCGCCTCGCCCGTCGCGACCCAGGCCGCGACCTCGCGGAGCGTGTCGGAGGGGAACTGGCGGACCATCCACTCGATCGCCTGGACGTGGACGGCCTCGTCGTCGGAGCGCGCCAGCGCGGCGCGCGCGGCCGCGAGCACCGCAGCGCCGTGGCGGGCGGGCGAGTGGCGATCGAGGGCGATCCCGATCCGGAACCGGAGCTGCGGGTCCGGCTGCGCCCGGAAGACGGCGACCACCTCGCGCTCGTACCGGGCGCCGCCGCGCTCGAGGAGGCAGGCGCAGACCGGCGGGAGCGCCCAGCCGCCGGCGCGCTCGAGCAGGGTCGGGAGGAGGGCGGGGACGCGCGCCGGGGCGGCGCGGAGCAGGAGCGCGAGCAGCGGGGGGAAGCTCGCGGCCGGGTCGCGCTCCCCGGCGATCGCGGCGCGGAGCTGCGCGTCTCCGAGCCCGAGGAGGAAGCGGACCGCCGAGCCGGGCCGCCAGGGCGAGAGCCCCTCGACGAGCGGCATCACGAGCTGCGCGACGGCGACGTCGTCGAGCCCCGCCGCCGCGAGCTCCGCGCGCACGGGAGCGAACCGGTCCTCGCCGGGCGGCTCGGCGGCGAGCGCGCGGAGCAGGTATCGCCGCAGCGGCTCGAAGCAGCGGGCCGCCGCGAGGACGTGGATGGCGCGCCGGTCCGCCGCGGCCCAGCCGGGCGGGAGGGCGATCGCGGCGGCGAGGTCGCCGAGCAGGAACTCGGGGGCGCCGGGCTGGACGCGCGCGAGCAGGGCCGGGCTGCCGGAGGCGACGTAGGCCTCGGCGCCGCGCAGCCAGGGCGCCGCGGTCCGGAGCCGCCCTTGCAGACGCTGGAAGGCCTTCTGGATGGCCGTCACGGTTGCCCTCGCGCGGAGCGCCCAGCTTGCCACAGGGCGCGCGCGCGAGGGGAACGAAGCCGCTCGGCTCCGGGTTCACTTCCCCTTCCGCGCGTCCTCGACGGTGTACACCCCGGTCTCGACCGGGATGAACGCCGGCACCCTCCTGCCCGCGAAGTGGTCGCGCACGGCCTGGATGGTGAGCGCGCCGATCTTGTACGGGTACTGGACGACGTCGCCGTAGAGGTGGCCGCGCCCGATCGCCTCGCGCGCCTCGGGCGTGGCGTCGTAGCCGATGATGACGACCTTGCCGGCCTTTCCGGCGGCGGTCACCGCGGCGAGCGCGCCGAGGGCGGAGTCGTCGTTGATCGCGAACACGCCGCGCACCTCGGGCAGCCGCGCGACGAGATCCTCCACGACCTCCGCGGCCCTGGCGCGCTGTCCCCACGCCGGGACCTCGGCCAGGATCCGGATCCCCCTGGCGTTCGCGACGACGTCCTTGAAGCCGCGGACGCGGTCGATGACCGAGGTGACGCCGGGGTGGGTGACGAGGACGACGTCGCCGCGTCCGCCGAGGGCCTTCACCATGAGCGCACCCGCGCGGCGCCCTCCCGCGTAGTTGTCGGAGGCGACGTGCGCGACGACCTTCCCGAGGCGCGAGGTGCTGGCGATGTCCGTGGTGAAGACCGGGACGCCGGCCTTGTTCGCCCGCTCGATCGGCGCGCCGATCTCGACGGAGTCGCACGGGGCCACCACGATCGCGTCCACGTGCCGGGCGAGGAAGTCGTCGACCTGCCTCGCCTGGCGGGACGCGTCGAACTCGCCCGCCACCACGACGACGTCCCAGTCGTACTCGACCGCCTTCTCCTCGAGGCCCGTCCGAAGGTCCCGGAAGAACTGGTGCTGGAGCGTGAGGAGCGAGACCCCGATGACCTTCCTCGGCCGCGGGGCCGAGCGGATCGGCGCGGCGACGAGCAGCGCCAGGGCGAGGCAGCGCAGCGTGGTCCCGAACATGCGACGAGCGTGGCACTCCCGGCGAAGGAGGACAAGAACGGATCCGGTTCACGCGCGGCGCAAACGTTCACGGCCCGAGACGCCGGAGCACCGCCCGCGCCGTCGAGGAGAGGCCCTCCGGATCGAGCGCCGTGCGGCCCTCGAGCACGGCCTCCTCGAACCGCTCCCGGGCGCGCTGCAGCCGGTCCACCGCGCCCACGACGCGGCGCCCGTCGAGCCGGAAGGCGAAGCCGCTCACCGCCCCCGCGTGCGGGAGCGGGAGGAGGTAGGTGACCTGGAGCGGCTCGGCGTGGACGTTCCGGAAGGTCTGCACGAGCACGGTCCGGGCGAGGCCGCCGCGCGCCTCGGCCCGCACGTGCGCGGAGACGAGCGGCAGCGCCCGCCCGTCGGCCGCCACGAGGCGTCCGACGGCGGAGGGGTCGTGGGAGTGATCGAGCGCGTCGGCGGTCATGGTCGTCGTCATTGTGGCGTCCATCGGAGCCTCCCGGGAGCGCGTCGTGCGCCCCTCTCGATGGGCCAACGGAAGACGGGCGGGACTGGTGACAGCGGTCGCGTTCGGGACCCGTCGGGGTCCTCGGGCTGGGGCTCGGGCGCGGGCTCGTTCACGGGGGGGAGACGAGGCGCAGCAGCAGGAACGCGGCGAACCCGACGACGATCGTGAGCAGCACGTTCCGCCGCCAGGCGGCGACGGCGATCGCGACCACCCCGGCGACGAGCTGGGCGTTCCCGGGCGAGAGGTCCCACCGGCCGCCGGTGCGGACGAGGGCGGGCGCGATGATCGCGGTGAGGGTCGCGACCGGGACGAACGGGAGCGTCGCCCGGAACCACGCCGGCACCGCGAACCGCCCCTCTGCGGCGATGAACGAGAGGCGCGTGAGGAACGTGACGAGCCCGCCCGCGAGCATGACGAGCCAGAAGCTCACGACGCCCTCCGGGCCGCGAGGAGCGCGCCGGCGGCGATCCCGCAGACGGCGGCGGCGAGCAGGCCGAGGTTGTGCGGCCAGCCCGCGCCGGCGAGCGCGACCGCGGCGGACACGAGCGCGGCCGCGAGGGCGGCGCGTGACCGGATCATCGGGACCACGATGGCGATGAACGTGAGCGGGAGGGCGAAGTCGAGCTGCAGGGACGCGGGCAGGCTCGCGCCGAGGAGCACGCCGGCGGCGGTTGAGACCTGCCACGACGCCCAGAGGGTGAACCCGGCGCCGAAGAGGAACCAGTGGCGGTGCGCGCCGGGGGCGGACCCGGGGCCGAGCCGGGCGATCGCGGCGGCGTAGGCCTCGTCGGTGAGGAGGTACGCGAGGACCGCCTTCCAGCGGCGCGGGAGGTGCGCGAGCGCGGGGGCCACCGAGGCGCTGTAGAGCGCGTGGCGCAGGTTCACGAGCGCGACGGTGGTCACCAGGACGAGCGCCGGGGCGCCGGCGCCCGCGAGCTGGGCGAGCACGAACTGCGCGGAGCCGGCGAAGACGAGCGACGACATCGCCATGGCCGCGCCGGGCGCGATGCCGCTCCGCAGTGCGAGCGCGCCGTACATGACGCCGAACGGTGCGACGCCGACGAGCAGCGGCGCGACGGCCGCGGCGCCGCCGAGCAGCTCGCGGGCGCGGGGAGGGGAAGGGTCGCCGGTCACGCCGGGTTTCTATCGCGAGCTGCACCTCGCGTCCTGCCTGTAGGCGCCTGTCGTGCGGGAGCGGCGGCCCCCGCGTCCCGCGTCCACGTGGCGCCGCGGCGGCTCGGGTGCGGTCGACCCGCAGGCGCGCGGACCCGTGGCCCGCGCGCGAGATCTCGCACACCTGCAGCCGTTCGGCGGGTGGCGCCCGGAGTGCAACCGGACCGCGTGGAGACGACCATGCTCCCAGCACGCCGCGCCCCGTCCCTGACCCTCGCCCTCGCCGTGGCCCTCGCCGCGGCCGCCTGTGGTGCGCCGCCCGGCGACGACGTGGGTCCGGAGCCCCGCGCGCCCACCTCGGTCGCCGAGACGCTGCGCGACGGACGGGCGGCGCGCGTCCTCGTGCTGCTCGACGACGCGCCCGCGGTCGCGGCGGCGGCGCTGCGCTCGGAGTCGCAGGCGGCGCTCCGCGGGGAGGGGGACGCGGCCGAGCCCGCCGTGCTCCAAGGCGCGAAGGCGCGCGTGCTGGCCCGGAGCGCGCCCGGCGAGGTCGAGGAGCTGCGGCGCTACACCGAGATCGCCGCGCTCCACGTCGAGCTCCGGACGCCCGGCGCCCTCGACCGGCTCCTCGCGTCGCCCGAGGTGGTGCGCGTCGTCGAGGACGTGCCGAACGAGATGTTCCTGGCGCAGAGCCTGCCCCTCGTCCACCAGCCGGCGGCGATCTCCTCGGGCGCGCGCGGGCAGGGGACGGCCGTGGCGGTGCTCGACACCGGCGTGGACTACGGGCGCGCGGCGTTCGGGAGCTGCGCGGCGCCGGGCGCCCCGGGCTGCCGCGTGGTGTTCGCGCGCGACTTCGCGCCGGACGACGGCGCCCTCGACATCCACGGCCACGGGACCAACGTGGCGGCCATCGTCGCCGGCGTCGCACCGGGGGCGGACCTCATCGCGCTCGACGTCTTCAACGGGAAGTACGCCTACACCTCCGACGTGCTCGCGGCGATCGACTGGGCCATCCGGAACCGGGCGACCTACAACATCGTGGCGATCAACCTGAGCCTCGGCTCCGGCGGCTCGGGTTCCCCCTGCCAGTACGATCCGTTCACCACCGCGATCCGCACCGCGCGGGCCGCCGGGATCCTCTCCGCGGCCGCGTCGGGCAACGACGGGCACACCGACCGCATCTCGTCGCCCGCGTGCACCCCCGACGCGATCTCGGTCGGCGCGGTCTACGACGGCGCGATCGGCGGCCTCTCCTTCACGGCCTGCACCGACGCCACGACCGCCGCGAACAAGGTCGCGTGCTTCTCGAACTCCGCCCCGTACCTCACCCTCCTCGCCCCCGGCGGGCTCATCTCCGCCGGCGGCGCCACCTACGTGGGCACGAGCCAGGCCGCGCCGCACGTGGCGGGCGCGATCGCGGTGATGAAGAGCGCGACGCCCGCCGCCACCCCCGACCAGCTCGTCGCCCGGCTCCGGAGCGGACCGCTCGTCGGCGATCCGCGGAACGGCGTGCGGACCCCGCGCCTCGACCTCTCGGACGTGCACTGCACGGCCGATCTCTCCGCGGCGGCGGACCTGCTCGACGGCGCGGGCGCCGCGACGGGCGTCGAGGTCCGCGCCAGCGCGGGCTGCCCGTGGACCATCGCGAGCGGGGCCGACTGGCTCGAGCTCACGCCGGCGAGCGGCGAGGGGACCACCGCGGTCACCGTCACCGCGCGCCCGAACGCGGGCGCCCCGCGCACCGCGACGCTCTCCGCGGGGGGCGCCGCGGTGACGATCACGCAGGGCACGGACCGCACGGTCCCCACCGCGACCCTCGAGATCGCCGGCGGCGCCCCGTACACCCGGTCGCTGGCCGTACTCCTCGCGGTGAGCGGGGACGACTCGACCGGCCTCTCGCAGCTGTGCGTCTCCAACACGCCGGCCTGCGCCTCGTGGACCGCGTACACGCCGTCGCTCCGGTGGACGCTCGCGGCGGGCACGAGCGGGCCGCGGAGCGTGTACGTGCGGGTGAAGGACGGGGCCGGGAACGCGAGCCCGGCCGTGCGGCGGACCATCGTCTACGACGTGGTCGCGCCGGCCGGCGGGACCTTGTCCGCGCGCGCGGGCGCGGGCGCCGTCTCGCTGTCGTGGCCCGGCATCGCGGATCCGGTCTCCGGGGTGGTGCGGTACGCGCTGGCCGGGAGCGCGGTCGCGCCGCCGAGCTCGTGCGCGGTGGGCACCCTGCTCTACGCCGGGACCGCGACCTCGTTCCACCACGCCGGCCTCGCACCCGGCACGCGGTACCACTACCGGCTCTGCGCCACGGACGGCGCGGGGAACACCTCGGCCGGCCTCACGGCGTCGGTGGTCGCGCGGTGAGCGCGAGCCCCCGCTCGTCGTGAGCCGGCGCGCGGATCCAGGACGGCCTGCGCGTCCCGAGCCTGTCGAAGGACGAGCGGGATCGTGCGCCGCCTCCACGCCGCCCGCACATCCGCTATAGAAGGCGGATGCTGCTGCCCGACGACTTCGTCCCGCTCTGGTCGCCGCCGGCCGGCCTGCCCGAGGCGGGGCACTGGTTCGTGTTCCGCGAGGGGAAGCTCCTCGTCTTCCCGGGCGCCGGTGCGCCGGAGGTCCCGTCGGGCGCGGCGCCGGTCCCCGTCGACGGGGCGCGGTGCATCGGCCTCCTCGCCGGCGCGCCGTGCTGGGTGGCCGAGGCCGGCGCGGGTCCGCTGCCCGCCGGCGCCGCCCTGGAGCCCCTGCGTGGACTCTTCGACCGCCTCGCCGACGGGCCGCTCGCCGTCGCGGGCCGCGCCGCCCAGGTGGTGGAGTTCGACCGGACGCACCGGTTCTGCGGCGCCTGCGCGACGCCCACCGCGCGCTGCGACGGCGGGCGCGCCCGGCGGTGCCCGCGGTGCGAGGCGATCTTCTACCCGCGGCTCGCCCCCGCGATGATGGTGCTCGTGACGCGGGAGGGCCCCGGCGGCCGGGAGCTCCTGCTCGCCCGCGGCACGCGGTTCACGTCGCCGATCTACAGCGCGCTCGCCGGGTTCGTCGAGCCGTCGGAGTCGCTCGAGCAGTGCGTGCACCGGGAGGTGCGCGAGGAGGTCGGCGTGGCGGTGCGCGCGCTCCGCTACTTCGGGAGCCAGAGCTGGCCGTTCCCGCACTCGCTCATGGTCGCCTTCCTCGCCGAGCACGCCGGCGGCGAGCTCGTCCCCGACCCGGAGGAGATCGGCGACGCCGGTTGGTTCCCGATCGACCGCCTCCCCATGCTCCCGCACCGCCTCTCCGTCGCGCGGCGGCTCATCGACCACGCCGTGGCGGAGGTGCGGGGGTCCTGAGCGGCGGCGAGCGGCGTCGACCGTCGCGCGGTCAGCCGCCGTCCGACGGCGGCCCGCGCCTCGCGCCCGCCCGTCGCAGCAGCCGCCCGAGCTCGTCCAGCTCCGGGGGCTTGGAGAGGTGGGCGTCGAAGCCGGCCGAGAGCGCCAGCCTCCGATCTTCGGCCTGCGCGTACCCGGTGAGCGCGACGGCGAAGACGGTCGAGCCGGCCGCGCGGAGGCGCCGGATCACCTCGTGCCCGCTCACGTCCGGAAGGCCGACGTCGCAGAGGAGGACGTCGGGCGGCGCGGCCGCGGCGGCGGTGAGCCCGGCCCGTCCGGACCCGGTCAGGCGGACGCGGTGCCCGCCCAGCGTCAGCAGATCCAGGAGGCTCGCCCCTGCGTCCTCGTTGTCCTCCACGACGAGGATGTCGAGGGGCGCCGGCGCCCCGGCCTCCGCGGCGGCCGGCGCCTCCACGGCGGGGGTCGAAGCCAGCGGGAGGCTCAGCACGAACTCGGCGCCGCGGCCGGCGCCGTCGCTCGCCGCGCGGATCTCCCCTCCGTGCTGCCGGGCCAGGTCCCGGACGAGCGCCAGGCCGATCCCCAGGCCGCCGTGCCGCTGCTCGCGGGTGCGTTCGGCCTGGACGAACGGATCGAAGATGCGCTCGAGGTCGGCGGGCGCGATCCCGGCGCCCGTGTCGCGCACCCCGATCTCGCACCGGTCGCCCCGCTTCCCCAGGCCGACCCGGACCTCGCCCCCGGGCGGCGTGAACTTGAGCGCGTTGCTGAGGAGGTTGCCGACCATCTGGGCGAGGCGCGTCGGATCGGCGTCGAGCCACAGCGGCTCGTCGGGAGCGCCGTGAACGAGGGCCACTCCGCGGTCGACGAACCCGGCCCGAGCGTCATCGCACGCGCGGGCGACCACGTCGCGCGCGTCGAGACGCGACGGCTGGAGCTGGATCTTGCCGTGCGAGATCCGGTTCAGATCGAGGAGGTCGTCGACGAGCCGGGAGAGCTGACCCACCTGCCGGTGGAGCACGCGGATGGCCCGCTCCGCGGCGGCGCTCTCGCGGGGCGCGTGGTCGAGGAGGTGGAGGCTGTTCCGGATCGGGGCGAGCGGATTGCGCAGCTCGTGAGAGAGCACCGCGAGGAACTCGGACTTCTGCCGGTCCGCCTGACGCACCGCCTCGTCCGCGCGCTTGCGCTCGGCGACGTCGCGGACGATGGCCCACATCGCGATCGGCTGGCCGGCGTCGTCCCGGGCGAGGACGGTCCGGAGCTCCACCGGAACGATCGACCCGTCGGCGCGCCGGTACTCCTTCTCGTACACGTCGGAGTATCCGCGCGTCAGGATCTGCTCGCGGACGAGCCGCTCCTCCATCTCGCGCCAGCGGTCGGGCGTGAGGTCCTGGTACGTCGCGCGCCGGAGCTCCTCCGCCGTGTACCCGAGCAGCTCCCGGAACGCTTCGTTGAACTCGAGGATCCGCCCGTCCATGCCTGCCTGGACGAACCCGTCCCGGAGGCTCTCGTGGAGCAGGCGGTACCGGCTCTCGGAGCGCCGGAGCGCCTCCTCCGCGCGCTTCCGCTCGGTGATGTCCCGCACGACGCTGACCAGGAGCTCGACGCCGTCGACGTTCACGCCCCGGGAGCTCACCTCGACGGGGAAGCGGGAGCCGTCCTTTCGCCGGTGCCACGACTCGAACAGCACGCCGCCCGCCGCCGCCGTCCGCATCTGCTCCTCGATCGCGGGGCGCGCGTCGAACGCGCGCAGGTCGAAGATCGTGAGCGCGAGCAGCTCGTCGCGGCTGTAGCCGTACGCCGCCTCGGCGGCGGGGTTGACGTCCAGCAGGAGTCCGTCGTCCCGCCGCAAGAACAGGATGGCGTCCCGGCTCTGCTGGACCACGAGCTCGAAGCGACGCAGCGCGTCCTCCTCTGGCCTGGCCGGCATGGAGTCTAGTGCGCGCGGCTCCTCCGCTCCCGGGCTGTTCGAGTCCCGATCGGAGGCGCTCGGGCGGCTGCCCGAGTCCCCCGGCACCTGCCTCGTTTCCGGGCAGCGGCGACTCCGGGCATGGGCGACGGAGAGACGCTGACAGCTGGGCCCGCGTCCCCTAACGTGGCGGAGCGGCGGAGATGGCGCCAGCGCGGGAGCGGACATGCCCTACGACAAGCTGAGCCTCGAGGATCGCGTCGCGGTGGTGATCGGCGGCACGAGCGGCATCGGCAGGACCCTCAGCCTCGGGTTCGCCCGGGCCGGAGCGCACGTCGTCGCGTCGTCGCGGCGCACCGCGCAGGTGGACGCCACCGCGGCGGCGCTCGAGGAGCTCGGCCGCCGCACGCTCCGCCTCCCCTGCGACGTCCTCGACCGCGCCTCGCTCGTGCGCGTGCGCGATGAGGTGCTCGGCGCCTACGGCAGGATCGACGTCCTCGTCAACTGCGCCGGGCGGACGAAGAAGGCGCCGTTCCTCGAGGTGACCGAGGAGGACTGGGCCGCCGTCCTCGACACCAACCTCACCGGCACCTTCCGCTGCTGCCAGGTCCTCGGCGCGCCCATGCTGGAGCGCGGGTACGGCCGCATCGTGAACATCGCCTCGCTCTCCAGCTTCCGGGCGCTCTGGGGCACGGCCGCGTACTCCGCGAGCAAGGCGGCGGTGGTGTCCCTGACCCAGACGCTCGCGGTGGAGTGGGGGCCGCGCGGCGTCAACGTGAACGCCCTCGCCCCGGGCGTCTTCCGGACGGCGCTCAACGCGGCCCTGCTCGACGGGACCGAGCGCGGGAAGGAGTTCTTGCTCCGCACGCCGATGCGCCGCTTCGGCCAGCTGGAGGAGCTCGTCGGTGCGGCCGTCTTCCTCGCCTCCGAGGCCGCGAGCTTCGTGAACGGCGAGGTGCTCGCCGTGGACGGCGGGTTCCTCGCGAGCGGGGTGAATCAGTAGGATCCGACGTCACTTCCCGCCGTTCGGCTCGATCCGCCGCGTCAGCACGACGAGCGAGCGGCTCGTCACCTCGAGCCGCCCGGCCGCGCGGACGTGCTCGCGCTTCTCCTCGCGCGCGCCCGACGTGTCGACGATCACGTCCCACTCGCCGCCCCATTCGATGTCCGGCAGCGTGTACTCGAGGGCCTCGTACGACGCGTTGAGGCACACGAGCACCGAGTCGCCGACGATCCGGCGGCCGCGCTCGTCGGGCGTGGCGATGGCGTCCCCGCCGAGCAGGAACGCGACCGCGCGGATGTACGGCTCCTGCCAGTCGCGGTCCGTCATCTCCTTCCCGTCGGGGCGGAACCAAGCCGCGTCCTTGAGGGAGGAGTCGCGGAAGGTCTCGCCGTGGAAGAAGCGGCGGCGCTGGAGGACGGGCTGCGCCTTCCGCAGCCGGATGAGCCGGATGGTGAAGGCGAGCAGGGACCGGCGCCGCGCGTCCAGGTTCCAGTCGAGCCAGCTCGTCTCGTTGTCCTGGCAGTACGCGTTGTTGTTGCCGCGCTGCGTGCGGCCCATCTCGTCGCCGGCGCAGAGCATGGGGACGCCCTGCGAGACGAACAGCGTCGCGAGGAGGTTCCGCTGCTGCCGGTCGCGCAGCTCCTGGACCGCCGGATCGTCGGTCTCGCCCTCGACCCCGCAGTTCCACGACGCGTTGTCGTCGGCGCCGTCGCGGTTCCGCTCGCCGTTCGCCTCGTTGTGCTTGTGATCGTACGTGACGAGATCACGAAGCGTGAACCCGTCGTGGCAGGTCACGAAGTTCACGCTCGCGTAGATCTTCCGGCCGGCGGCCTGGTACAGGTCGGCGGAGCCGGTGAGGCGCCAGCCCAGCTCGTCGTGCACGATGTCGCCCTTCCAGAACCGCCGGACGCAGTCGCGGTACTTGCCGTTCCACTCCGACCAGCGGACCGGGAAGTGGCCGACCTGGTACCCGCCGTGCCCCACGTCCCACGGCTCGGCGATGAGCTTCACGTGCGCGAGCGTCGGGTCCTGGTGGATCGCCTGGAGGAAGTTGCCGCGCGGGTTGTAGTCGAGGCGGTCGCGGGCGAGCGTCGTGGCGAGGTCGAACCGGAACCCGTCCACGTGCATCTCGGTCACCCAGTAGCGGAGCGAGTCCATCACCAGCTTGAGCGTCTGCGGGTGCGAGACGTCCAGCGTGTTCCCGGTGCCGGTCGAGTCCCAGTAGTAGCGCCGGTCCTCCGGCGAGAGCTTGTAGTAGTTGGTGTTCTCGAGCCCCTTGAGCGACAGCGTCGGCCCCAGGTGGTTGCCCTCGGCGGTGTGGTTGTAGACGACGTCGAGGATCACCTCGATCCCGGCCGCGTGGAGCGCCTTCACCATCTCCTTGAACTCGGTCACCTGCTCGCCGCGGTTGCCGGTCGCGTAGCGCTGCTCGGGCGCGAAGTAGGCGAGGGTGTTGTACCCCCAGTAATTGCGGAGCCCCTTCTCGGTCAGGTAGGAGTCGTCGGTGAACTCGTGGACGGGCAGGAGCTCCACGGCCGTGACGCCGAGCCGCTTGAGGTGCTCGATGGCCGCGGGGTGGGCGAACCCGAGGTAGGTGCCGCGCAGGCGCTCGGGCACCTCCGGGTGACGCATGGTGAAGCCCCGGACGTGGACCTCGTAGATGACCGACTGGTGCCACGGGGTCCGCGGCGGGCGGTCGTCGCCCCAGTCGAAGCCGTCCCCGAGCACCACGGCCTTGGGCATGCCCGGGGCGCTGTCGCGGTCGTCCCGGTCGAGATCGGTCTTGCCGAGCTGGTAGGCGAAGACCGGCTGCTGGAAGTCCACCTCCCCCGTGAGCGCGCGGGCGTAGGGATCGACGAGGAGCTTGTTGCCGTTGAACCGGTGGCCCTTCGCGGGGTCGTACGGCCCCCAGGCGCGGAAGCCGTACAGCGCGCCCGGCTTCAGCCCCGGCACGTACCCGTGCCAGACCCGCGCGGTCCGCTCCTCGAGCGGGATCCGGGCGACCTCGCGCGCAGGGTTCTGCGGGTCGAACAGGCAGACCTCGACCCGCTCGGCGGACTTCGAGTACACGGCGAAGTTCACGCCCTCCGCGTCGGCGGTGGCCCCGAGCGGCTCCTCACGGCCGGGCCAGGTCGGTTCGTGCATGTTCCAACCTAAACACCTGGTCGACCGGCGAGCCGGGGGGGCGCACGGGGACCCGGCGCGAGGCGGCGGGCGGCCGGCGGCCCGGCTGCCGGCGCGCGCTCCTTGCCCGCGAGCCGCGCCGCTCGGCCGCGCGGAGCTGCTCGACGCGCGCGCGGTAGGTACGCGCGAGCTCGGCGTCGAGCCGCGCCACCGCCGGCGTCGCACAGACGAGCTTCTCCACCTTCGTCGTCGCCTGGGCGCAGTCGAAGCTCGGCTTCGCCTCGGCGCCAGCGACCAGCACCGCCGCGGCGCCGAGAAGCTCGCCGGCGGAGCAAGGACGTCGCCCAGCGCATGCAGGGCAGGCGCTACGAGCTCCCGTGCGCGACCAGCCGGGGAACGAGCGCGCGCTGCAGGGGTGAGAGCGGCGGGTGACCGGGCTCGACCCGGTCACCCGGGATTCCACCAGGTTCCCCTCTGCGCCGTTGATCTCCACCCCGGAACGTGCCTGATCTGCACCTCCTCGCAGCGACCGAGCGCTGGTCCTCGGCCTGCCACCTCGTGGGGGTCGCGATGGTGCGGATCGCGGTAGCGGCGGACAACCTCGGCTCGAGCTTCCCCGGGCTCGTGTACGCGCGCATGAAGAAGCTCGCGGGCCCGGACCAGGTCATCGTCGAGTGCGCCACGCAGGGCTCGACGAGCGCGGAGCTCGCGCGGGCACGGCTGCTCGGGCTGCTCCAGGGGGAGCCCAAGCCCATCGCGCTCATCGCGATCAGCATCCGCCCCGACCCGGTCTCGCTCGCCGCGTTCCGGGAGGTGCGCGCGCCGGTCGTGCTCGTCGACGAGGAGCTCGAGGGGACCTCGACCGTCGCGGTGGACAACGCGCTCGGCGGATACCTGGCGGGCGCGCACCTCGTCGCCGCGGGCCGGACCCGGATCGCCGTCGTGGCCGGGGTGCTCGAGGCGCAGGCCGGCACGAACTCCGCGGCGCGGCTCGAGGGGTTCCGCAAGGCGCTCGCCGAGAAGGGCCTCCAGCCCGCGGCCGTCATCCACTGCCGCTACTCCCGCAAGGACGGCGTCGCCGCGCTCGACGAGCTCCTCGCGTACCACCGCGGGATCGACGCCGTCTTCTGCGCCGCCGGTGACCTCTGCGCCGCGGGCGTGCTCTCGGCCGCCCGCGAACGGGGGCTGAAGATCCCCGGCGACCTCGCCGTCGTCGGCTTCGATGACAACGCGGTCGCCGCGATCTCCGACCCGCCGCTCACCACCGTGCGGCAGCCGTTGCAGCGGCTGGCCGACGAGGCCTTCCGCCTCGCGACCGCGGAGACCGCCGCCATCTTCGCGCGCCCGAAGCGTGTCATCTTTTCGCCGGAGCTGGTGGTGCGGGCGTCGGGGTGAGGCTGGCTGACTCGAGCGCTACTCCGTCCGCACCCGAACGGCGCCCGATCGACTCGCTCGACCACGGCGTGGAGCTCGCGCGGCGGCCGAAGGAGACGTGAACCCTCCGGCCCGCTCACCCCCGCGGTCGCCCCGGCACCCACCGCCGCACCGCGGCCCGGTACGCGGTCCACTCCTCCCCGAAGCGCTGCGCCATCACGGGCTCCTCGCCGAGCACGACGCGCAGGTGGAACGCGATCGCGAGCGCCGCCGCGTATCCGGCGAGCACGGGCGACGCGCGCCACCACGCGAGGCCCGCGACCGTCGCGAGGACGCTGACGTACATCGGGTTCCGAACGAACCGGTAGAGCCCGCGCACGACGAGCCGGCGCGGCGGCGCCCAGGGCGCGAGCGTCCCCTTCCCGATGACGTAGAAGTCGCGGACGCACCAGAGCAACCCCGCGGCCCCGAGCGCGGCGAGGGCGACGCCGGGAGTCCGCGGTGGGCCTCGCCAGCGATCGATCCGGAGGAGCAGCCCGGGGACGACGCCGGCCACCATCGCGGGCATGGCCACGAAGGCCACGACCGCCCCGAGCAGCCCCCTCGTGCCGGGAGAGGACCCGACGCGTGCGCCCGGATCAACGTCAGGGTCGTCTCGTCGCGTCATCGTGTGCACCGGGACACGGCCACGGCGACCTTCAACACGAGCGCCTCTCGTAGCGGGCCCCGCGGGCCACGCCACGCCCTCGCGGAGGGCCCCGAATGGTCGCTCGCCATGGGGTGCTTGCCTGGACTCACGGGCCCGGTTGGCACGGGAGCGATCGCAAACGGTTGCGCCCCACCATCGCCTTCACCGGCCGCGCTGCATGGCGTAAGGTGCTCGGGATTCTCGAAACACCAGCCCGTGGGCGGTCCGACGGGCGTGAACTCAGCGGCGCGGTGCTCCGGGCTCGGGACGTCGAGCGTGGTGCATCGCTCAGTTGCGCAGCGCCTCACCTCGCGCCGCTCTCTCTCGACGGCGCGAGTACCCCGTGGAGAGAGCGATGACGACAATCCGTGGAACGCTGGGCCGGCGACGCCGGACCCTCGAGCTGATCCCCCTCGCGGCGCTCGCCGCCGTCCTCTCGTGCGCCGAGGGCGGCGCACCGGAACGGTCGGCCGCGAGCGACGCCACCGCGTCGGCCACCCTCGTGAAGCCGCGCGCGGAGATCGAGGCCGCATGGACGCAGGCCCAGACGATCGCCGACGACATGTACGTGAGCAACCGGGCCGCCACGTACGACATGTTCCACTCCGTGCGCCTGACGACCGACTGGTGGACCTGGTCGCAGGATCCGCTCAGCTTCATGAACGGCGTGATGCTGTCCACGCCCGACTTCGAGAGCCGCCTCAAGATCCGCGAGCTCCGCCTGCTCGACGGCCCCGTCACCTGCGGGGCGACGCTCCAGGGCTGCACCATCTTCCCCGCGCCGCTCGCGGTGGCCGCGAGCTGGGACGTCGATCAGGCCGTCGCGATGTACGCCGCCCAGGGCGCCGAGAAGAAGGCGAAGGGCGCGAACGTCTCGCTCAGCCCGACGATGCAGATCATCCGCGACCCGCGCGGCGGCCGGAACTTCGAGAGCTTCTCCGAGGACCCGTTCCTCTCCGCGCAGCTCGCCGCCTCGGCGGTCACCGGCATCCAGAGCAACAACATCATCGCCACCGCCAAGCACTACGTGAACAACGACCACGAGACGAACCGCGACACGATCATCGTCAACGTGGACGACCGCACCCAGCACGAGGTCTACCTCGCGCCCTTCAAGGCCGCGGTGGACGCGGGCGTAGGCGCGTTCATGTGCTCCTACAACAAGATCGCCACCCCGACCGGCTCGGACTGGGCGTGCGAGAACTCGTACGTGCTCAAGACCCTGCTCAAGGGCGAGCTCGGCTTCCGCGGCTTCGTCATGTCGGACTGGGGCGCGACGCACTCCGGCGCCAAGGCCGCCAACGCCGGCCTGGACGTCGAGATGAACAACAACCTGTGGTTCCTCAACCTCGACGGGCAGATCACCGACGCGACCGCCCGCGAGATGGCGCGGCGCATCGTGTTCGCGCACCTCGTCACCAACCTCGACGACTTCCCGGCGACGAAGGTGACGAAGGCCCAGGGCGTCGAGACGCGCGTCGTCTCGACCGCGGCCAACCGTGACACGGCGCAGCGGACCGCCGAGCAGTCGATCGTGCTCCTCAAGAACACGGCGGTGGGCGGCGTCCCGCTCCTCCCCCTCTCCAAGACCAACCGGAACGTCGCCGTCTTCGGCCAGTGCGCCGAGACGAACCACGTCTTCCAGGGCAAGGGCTCCGCGGAGGGCCTCACCACCGGCAAGACCATCATGACCCCGCGCCAGGCGATCGCGAACGCCCTGGGCGTCTCGGCGAGCACGATCCCCTACGGCACGGAGGCCAACATCGACTCGGCCGTCAGCCTCGCGACGGGCAAGGCCGCGGCCATCGTGGTCCTCTGCGCGACGTCGATGGAGGGTTACGGCGACGGCGGCGACCGCGGCGGCCTCAACTTCGGCGCGGCCCGGTCGTTCTCGAACGCCAACTCCGACGCCCTCGCGACGCGCATCGCGGCCACCGGCACGCCGACCGTGGTGATGGTCGTCTCCCCGGCGCAGATGACGATGCCGTGGGCGAGCAGCGTCCGCGCGATCCTCTGGAGCAGCCTCCTCGGCGAGATGCAGGCGCCGGCCATCGCCCGCGTGCTCTTCGGCGACGTGAACCCGTCCGGCAAGCTGCCGCTCACCTTCGGCGCGAGCCTGTCGGACTACCCGACGGCGAGCAGCGTCTACGGCAGCACGAGCGACATGTTCCCCGGCAACGGCACCAGCGTCTGGTACCGCGAGGGCCTGTTCGTCGGGTACCGCCACTTCGACGCGCGCAACATCGCGCCGCTCTTCCCGTTCGGCCACGGCCTCTCGTACACCACGTTCACGTACGCCAACCTGAGCGTCACGCCGAGCGTGAACGCGCAGGCGAACGAGGCCGTGACCGTGTCGCTCGATCTCACCAACAGCGGCGCCGTCGCGGGCGCCGAGGTCGTGCAGGTCTACCTCGGCTTCCCGTCCACCGCGGGTGAGCCGCCCAAGGTGCTGAAGGGCTTCCAGAAGGTGAGCCTCACGCCCGGCCAGACGCAGCGCGTGGCCGTGACCCTCGCGCCGGAGTCCTACAAGTACTGGAGCAACGGCTGGGTCCCCGCGCTCGGGACGTTCCAGGTCATGGTCGGCTCGTCCTCGCGTGACATCCGGCTCACCGGCGCGTTCGACGTGAGCAACGGCACGCCCACGAACTACACCTTCACCGTCACGAAGGCCGGGACGGGCACCGGCACGGTCACCTCGTCGCCGGTCGGGATCTCCTGTGGCGCGACGTGCTCCGCGAACTTCGCCTCCGGGACGGCCGTGACCCTCACCGCGACCGCGGCCACGGGCTCGTGGTTCGCCGGCTGGAGCGGCGCGTGCACCGGTTCGGCCGCGACCTGCGTCGTGACGATGAACGCCGCGCGGGCGCTGACCGCGACGTTCAACGCCTTCCCGCCGGACGGCACGCTCACGGTCACGAAGTCCGGGACGGGCTCCGGCACGGTCACCGGCGGCGGCATCAACTGCGGCTCCGTCTGCATCTGGGTCCAGCCGGGCGACACGGTCGTCAACCTGACCGCGACCGCGGCGACCGGCTCGGTGTTCGTCGGCTGGTCGGGCGCGTGCACCGGCACCGCTCCGACCTGCGCGGTCATGGGCGGCGCCGACCGGCTGGTCAACGCGCAGTTCGATCTCGGTGACGTCGGGACGTACCCCCTCACGATCACGAAGAGCGGCACCGGCGGCGGCACGTTCAGCTTCTCGCCGCCCGGCACCGACTGCACCTCGGGGACGAGGTGCTTCCCCGCGGGCACCATCGTGACCGTCACCGCCATCCCCGCGGCGGGGTCGATGTTCGCCGGGTGGAGCGGGTCGTGCACCGGCACCGGGCCGTGCACCCTAACGATGAGCCAGGCGCGCACCTTGAACGCGACGTTCAACACCCTCCCGCCCGACGGCGTGCTCACCGTGACGCGGTCCGGCACCGGGACCGGCACGGTCACCGGCGGCAACGGGATCATCAACTGCGGGACGGTCTGCAGCACGACCCTCCCCGGCGACGTGGCCATCGTCCTCACGGCGACCGCCTCGCCGGGGTCCGTCTTCGCCGGGTGGTCGGGCGTCTGCACCGGCACGGCCTCGACCTGCACCGTGTTCGGCGGCGGCGACCGGCTCGTCGACGCCCGGTTCGATCCGGTCGCCACGACGTACCCGCTCACGATCAGCCTCAGCGGCACCTCCGGCACGGTCTCCACGTCGCCGCCCGGCACGGCCTGCGGCACCGGCGCGCGGTGCTTCCCCGCCGGCACGATCGTGACGCTCACCGCGACGCCCGGGTCCGGCTCGACGTTCGCCGGCTGGAGCGGCGCCTGCACGGGGACGGCGCTCACGTGCACCGTCACGATGTCCGGGGCGCGGAGCGTGATCGCGACGTTCACGGGGACGGGCACGAGCACGCTCCTCTCGCAGGGCAAGCCGGCGACGGCCTCCTCGACCGAGAGCGCCTCGTACCCGGCGAGCTCCGCCGTGGACGCGAGCACCACCACGCGGTGGTCGAGCCAGTTCAGCGACCCGCAGTGGATCCGGGTGGACCTCGGGCAGCGGGCGACCATCGATCGCGTCGTCCTGCGCTGGGAGGCCGCCTACGGGCGCGCCTACCAGATCCAGACGTCCGATGACGGGACGACCTGGACGAGCATCTACTCGACCACGACCAGCACCGGCGGCCTCCAGACGCTCGCCGTCTCGGGCGCGGGCCGGTACGTCCGCATGTACGGCACCGCCCGCGGGACGTCGTACGGCTACTCGCTCTACGACTTCCAGGTCTGGGGCGCGTTCGGCCAGACGACGAACCGCGTGCTCGGCGTCTCCAAGCTGGGCAGCGGGGCCGGGACGGTCTCCTCCACGCCCGCCGGGATCGCCTGCGGCGCGACCTGCAGCGCGAGCTTCGCCTCCGGCACGCTCGTCACCCTGACCGCCACCCCGGCGGACGCCTCGTCCATGTTCATGGAGTGGGGCGGCGCGTGCTCCGGCTCCGGCGCGTGCGTCGTCACGATGTCGGCCGATCAGTCGGTCACCGCGACGTTCTCGACGGTCGTGGGCGACGTCATGCTGTCCGTGACGAAGTCCGGGAACGGCAGCGGGACCGTCACGTCCACGCCCTCCGGGATCAACTGCGGCCCGACCTGCACGGCGCCGTACTCGACGACCGCGGTCGTCACCCTGACCGCCACGCCGGCGGCGGGCTCGACGTTCTCGGGCTGGACGGGGGCGTGCACGGGCACGACCCCGACCTGCGTCATCCCGATGACCCTGAACCGCACGGTGGACGCCGCGTTCACGGTCCCCGTGATCGAGAACGACCTCACCGTGGTCAAGGCCGGCGTCGGCACCGGGACCGTCACCGGCACGGGCGGAATCAACTGCGGTACCTCGTGCAGCGCGCCGTACGCCTACGGCGCGGTCGTCACCCTGACCGTCGCGGCATCGTCCGGCTCGACGTTCCTCGGCTGGAGCGGGGCGTGCACCGGGACGTCGGGGACCTGTATCGTCACGATGAACGGCTCGCGCAGCGTGACCGCCACGTTCGGCCTCAGCGACCCGACCCCATGCGCGAACCCGGTCACGTTCACGAGCAACACGGGCAACTTCAACACCACCGGCGCGGTCTGCTACCGGACCGCCCAGCGCGTCAACGGCTGGGGCTGCTCCAACTTCGCCGGCCGGACGGTGAGCGTGAACGGCGGGCCGGCGACGGCCACCTGCGGCGCGGGACCCTTCCCGCTCGCGCAGATGGGCGGCTACACGTACTTCACGGTCACCGCGGGCAGCTACCCGTGGGCGAGCATCTACATCTGGTAGCCGCAGCGTAGCCGCGTCGTTCCGTCGTTCCGGGGCGGGCGTCCATTCGTGGGCGCCCGCCTCTTCGTTTCTCACCGCCCGCGCGAGCGCGAACCGCGGTTGTTCCACCCGGCCCCGTTGGTTACGAGCCGTCGAGCCGCTCGATGCGGAGGACGGGACGATGGCCAGGCTGCTCACCAGGCGCACGGCCTTGCTCATGCTGGCCGGAGGTCTCGCGAAGCTCGCGTCCGCCCGCGCTCAGCCGGCGCGCGAGCGATCCTCGAAGCCGATCGTGATCGAGGAGGTCCGGATCTTCGACGGCGTCGCCGACCGCCTGAAGCCGGGGCACGTGCTCGTGTCCGACAGGAAGATCCAGCGGGTCTCCAGCGCGCCCATCGCGGCGCCGGCGGGCAGCACCGTGATCCGCGGGAGGGGTCGCGTGCTGATGCCGGGGCTCACGGACGCGCACTGGCACATGACGCTGGCCGCGAACACGCTCGCCGCCCTCGAGCGGCCCGACCCCGGGCTGCTCTACGCCAACACGGTGGCCGAGGCGCACAGGACGCTCCAGCGCGGGTTCACGACGGTCCGGGACATGGCCGGCCCGACCTTCGGCCTCAAGGACGCGATCGACGCCGGCGTCGTGCCCGGGCCGCGCGTGTATCCGAGCGGCGCGATGATTTCGCAGACCGCCGGGCACGGCGACTTCGCTCCCCCGCACGTCCGGCCGCCGACCCTCGGAGGCCGGCCGTCCCACCTCGAGGACCTCGGCGGCGTGGTCGTCGTCAACGGGGTGCCGGAGGTGCTCGCCGCCGTCCGGCAGCAGCTCAAGAGCGGCGCGAGCCAGATCAAGCTCGCCGTCGGCGGGGGCGTGATCTCCCGGTTCGATCCGATCGACACCCTCGCGTTCACGCCGGACGAGCTGCGCGCAGCGGTCCAGGCGGCCGGCGACTGGGGGACCTACGTCGCCGTGCACGTCTACACGCCCGCCGGGATCCGCCGCGCGCTCGAGGCCGGCGTGCGCTCGATCGAGCACGCCCACCTCGCCGACGAGCCGTCGATCCGGCTCATCGCCGAGAAGGGCGCCTGGCTCAGCACGCAGCCGTTCGAGCCGAGCGACCTGCCGCTCCCGCCCGAGGCGGCGGCGAAGATGAAGCCGATGCTCGGGGCGTGGGAGCGGATCCTCGGCTGGGCCCGGCAGCACGGCGCGAAGGTGGCGTTCGGGACGGACCTGCTGTTCCAGCCCGGGAGCACCTCGAGCGAGAACGCGATGCTGACGCGGTTCGCGAAGGTCTACGGCAGCGCCGGCGCGCTCCGGATCGCCACCTCGGGAAACTGCGAGCTCTTCGCCGCGAGCGGCCCGCGGAACCCCTACCGGGAGGCGCGGATCGGTGTCGTCCAGGAGGGCGCGTGGGCCGACCTGCTCCTCGTCGAGGGAGATCCGACGCAGGACATCGGGGTGCTGCAGGACCACGAGCGCAACCTGGCCGTCATCATCAAGGACGGGAACGTCTACAAGAACACGACGGCGGGGTGATCCGAAGCTCCAGGGCCGCGTCGCGCGCGCGGGGGCGGCGCTGGCAGCGATCCGTACGACGCGGCGTCCAGGATGGGGCGGGCGGTGGCGCGTCGGAGGAGCGGCGCGCTAGCGTCCTGCGCCGTGCCGCCCCCGTCGCGCCGAGAGATGGAGCTCGACCACGTGTTCGTGTGCACGGCACGGGATGCGCCCGAGGCCGAGCGGCTCCACGCCCTCGGGCTCGTCGAGGGGACGCCCAACGTCCACCGCGGCCAGGGGACCGCGAACCGGCGCTTCTTCTTCGCGAACGCGATGCTCGAGCTGCTCTGGGTCCATGACGAGATCGAGGCTGCTTCGGACCTGGTGTCGAGGACCGGCTTGCTCGAGCGGTGGCGCGGCCGCGCGGGTCCAGCGTGCGGGTTCGGGTTCTGCTTCCGCACATCGGCCGTTCCCTCGGCGCCGACGCCGTTCGCCACGTGGGACTACCATCCGCCGTACCTGCCTCCTGCTCTCGGCATCCCGGTCGCGACCAACTCCAGGATCCTGAGCGAGCCGATGCTGTTCTGCAGCCCGATGGGCGGGCGGCCTGACGCCGCGCCGCTCGCGCGCAGGCAGCCGCTCCACCACGGGCTCGGGATCCAGGAGCTCACGGGCACAGCGCTCGTGACCCCTCACGCGGAGCGTCCGTCGCCGGAGCTCGGGGCCGCGGTCGAGGCAGGCCTTCTCGCCCTGCGACGAGGGCGGGAGTACCGCCTCGAGCTCACCTTCGATCGCGCGAGGCGCGGTGGGGAGGTGGATCTCGGCCCCGACCTACCGCTCGTCCTCAGGTGGTGACGCGGCCACGCAGCGTCCATGATGGGGCGGGCGTGGCGCGCGGCGGGAGCGGCGCGTTACCGTCCGACCCCGTGCCCCCCGCGTCGCGCCACCCGCTGCTCTACCAGCTCAACACGCGCATCCTGCTGGGCGAGCTCGGGCACGCCCTCGGCCGTCCGGCCACGCTCGACGACGTCCCCGACACCCTCCTCGACGAGATCGCGCGCCTGGGGTTCGAATGGGTCTGGCTCCTGGGGGTCTGGAGGACGGGACCGGCCGGCCGCGCCGTCTCCCGCAGCCGCGCCGGCTGGCGCGAGGGGTTCGCGCGCGACCTGCCGGACCTGCGCGAGGAGGACATCACCGGCTCGCCGTTCGCGATCCAGGCGTACGACGTCGCCCCGGAGTACGGCGGCAACGCGGCGCTGGCGCGGTTGCGCGAGCGGCTCGCGCGGCGCGGGCGACGGCTGCTCCTCGACTTCGTCCCGAACCACGTGAGCCCCGACCACCCGTGGACCCGTCTTCACCCGGAGTTCTTCGTCGAGGGGACGGAGCAGGACCTGGCAACCGCGCCGGAGAACTGGGTCCGCGTCGACGGGCGCGTCCTGGCGCACGGCCGGGATCCGTACTTCCCCGGCTGGCCGGACACGCTGCAGCTCGACTACCGCCACCCGGGCCTCCGCGCGGCGATGCGCGAGGAGCTCTCGCGCGTCGCCGCGCGGTGTGACGGCGTCCGCTGCGACATGGCGATGCTGGTGCTGCCCGAGGTCTTCCGGCGGACGTGGGGCGATCGGGGCGAGCAGGCCGCGGCGCGCGGCGGGCCACGCTCGTTCGAGCCGTTCTGGCCCGAGGCGATCGCGGAGGTGAAGGCGCGCCGCCCGGAGTTCGTGTTCCTGGCCGAGGTGTACTGGGACCTCGAGTGGACGCTCCAGGCCCAGGGGTTCGACTTCACCTACGACAAGCGGCTCTACGATCGGCTCCGCAACGGCGACGCGGGCGCCGTGCGGGAGCACCTCCACGCCGACGCGGCGTTCCAGGCCCGGTGCGCGCGGTTCCTAGAGAACCACGACGAGCCCCGGGCCGCGGCCGTCTTCGGCCCGGAGCAGGAGCGGGCGGCGGCGGTGATCGCCTTCCTCGCGCCCGGGATGCGGTTCTTCCACGAAGGACAGCTCGAGGGGCGCAAGGTCCACGCCTCGATGCACCTGGGGCGGCGACCGGGCGAGCCGCCCGATCCCGCGCTCCGCGCGTTTCACGGGCGGCTCCTCGCGGTGCTCGCCCGCGAGGAGGCGCACGTCGGCCGGTGGCAGCTCTGCGAGTGCCGGCCCGCATGGGCCGAGAACCCGAGCTGGGAGCGGTTCGTGGTGATGGCGTGGGACGCCGGCGCGGGCCGCCGCCTGCTCGCCGCCGTGAACTACGGCGCGACGCAGGCGCAGTGCTGGACCCAGGTCCCGTTCGCGGAGCTCCGCGGCGAGGTCGTCCTCCCGGATCTGCTCGGAGAGGCGCGGTACGTCCGGGACGCCGGCGAGCTCGCGGCGAAGGGGCTCTACCTCGACCTGCCGCCGTGGGGCCGACACGTCTTCGTCGTGACGAGCTCGTGAGCCGAACAGGAGAGGAGGAGCGCATGCCCAGGAAGACGAAGGTGCAGGCGAAGACGGCGACGACCCGGCGTTCAGCTCGGGCCGGTGGAGCGCCCGCCGCACCCGGGGCGAAGGCCGCCGCCCGCACGCGCGGGCGCTCGACCGCGAGCAGGAACGTGAAGGCGAGCGGCGCGGTCGAGGAGGGGAAGTCTCCGTCCGCGCTCATCGACGCGCGGATCGAGGAGCTCGGCGACTGGCGAGGCGAGACGCTCGCCCGGGTGCGCGCGCTCATCCGGGAGGCCGTCCCCGAGGTGGTCGAGGAGTGGAAGTGGAGAGGGGTCCCGGTCTGGTCGCACGGGGGACCGATCTGCACCGGCGAGACCTACGAGGCCGTCGTGAAGCTGACGTTCTTCAAGGGCGCGTCGCTCGCGGATCCGTCGGGGCTCTTCAACTCGAGCCTGGAGGGGAACACGCGGCGGGCGATCGATCTGCACGAGGGCGACGCGCTCGACGAGGAGGCGTTCGAGGAGCTCGTGCGGGCGGCGGTGGCGCGGAACGAGGGCTGACGGCGACGGCGTCCCGGGCCACGGTCGGAGTGTCGGCGATTTGATACGGCCGTCGTACTTACGAATGGCGCGGAGCACGCGGCTTTGGCGTCCTTCTCGCGCCAAAGCGCGTTCGTGGACCGGGCTCACGGACGGGTGCAGGCGAAGACCGCGAAAAAGGGATCGTGTCCACGAGCGCTTTGCTCGCGTTCACGTTGGGTTCTTGACCGCGCGCCTCGCGACGTGCCAGACCTGACCCGCTCCACCGTGTGAACGCTCACACGCCCGTGTATGGACGGATCGCGGCCCGTCAGGGACCCCGGTCCGGAGCGGCGGTCCCGTGCCCGCCGAGGAGAGTCCCGTGACGATCGACGCACCGAGGTCGAGGTGCCCTGCGCGGCGGGCGAGCTTCACGATGGGTATCATCTCACCCCACGCGAAGAGGTCGAACATGGAATGGTCGAGATTGACCCGGGTCCTCGCGACGGCTGCCGTCGCGGCGCTCCTGGTGACGGGTCGTGCGTCGGCGGACGATTGGCCGCTCAGCGGGGCCCTCGGCGCTCACGACCCGACCATCCTCAAGGAGGGCAACACCTGGTGGGTGGCCACGACCGGCGCCGGCGCTCCCATCAAGTACTCCTCCGACGGGAGGAGCTGGATCCAGGGCGTCCGCCGGTTCCCCTCGGAGCTCCCGTGGTGGCGCACGTATGCGCCGAACATGGGGTCGAACGACGTGTGGGCGCCGGACATCCGCGCCTTCAACGGCCGCGTGTGGATGTACTACTCGCTCTCGTCGTTCGGCACGAACAACTCGGCCATCGGCCTCACCTCGGCCTCGTCGATGGCCGCGGGCGACTGGCGGGACGACGGCCTCGTCATCTCCTCCCGCTCGGGCGCGCAGTCGTACAACGCCATCGACCCGCACCTGGCGATCGACGCCGCCGGCGCGCCGTGGCTCTCGTTCGGATCCTTCTTCTCCGGGATCCACGTCACGCGGCTCGACCCGGCCACGATGAAGCCGACGGGGACGCTGACCCGGATCGCGGCGCGGAGCGGCGGCATCGAGGCGCCCAACATCGTCTACGCGAACGGCTACTACTACCTGTTCGTCTCGTTCGATCGCTGCTGCCAGGGCCTGAACAGCACGTACAAGATCGCCTATGGCCGCGCGACCAGCATCACCGGACCGTACCTCGACCGGAACGGCGTCGACATGCGGAACGGCGGCGGCACGATCCTCGAGGCGACGAGCGGCCGGTATGTCGGGCCGGGCCACCAGGCCGTGGTCCAGGTCGGGAGCGCCTGGGTCCTCATCCGCCACTACTACGACGCGAACGCCAACGGCGCGCCCAAGATGCGGATCGGAGATCTGTACTGGGACGCGAGCGGCTGGCCGACGCTGACGCGGCCGAGCGGCACCGGGACGACGTACTCCCTGACCGTCACGAAGGCCGGGACCGGCGCCGGGACCGTCGCCTCGAGCCCTTCGGGCATCGCCTGCGGCGCGACGTGCAGCGCCAGCTATCCCAGCGGCACCACCGTGACGCTGACCGCGACGGCGGCCGCCGGCTCGAGCTTCTCGGGCTGGAGCGGCGCGTGCGTCGGCACCGGCGCGTGCACCACGACGATGACGGGGGCGCGCGCGGTGACGGCGACCTTCACGGGCAGCTCCGGCACGACCCCGTGTGCCAACCCCGTCACGTTCGCCAACCAGTCGGGCAACTTCAACACCACGGGCGCGGTGTGCCTGCGGACGGCCGCGACCGTACACGGCTGGGGGTGCTCGAACTTCGAGGGTCGCACGGTGGCGGTGAACGGCGGGACGCCCACCGCCTCCTGCGGCGCCGGGCCGTTCCCGCTGACCAAGCATGGCGACGGGTACACGTACTTCTCCATCACGGCCGGCACGTATCCCTGGGCGAGCCTGTACGCGTGGTGAACGGCGAGCCGGCGAAGAGGACGAACCCCCACCTGGCACACAGGAGGACTCCATGAAGCTCTACGCGAAGCTCTGCGCTGCCCTTGCGGTCGCCGCGTCGGCAGCCGTGGCGGCGGCGGCGACCAACCCGCTCGTCACGCACATCCGCACCGCGGACCCGTCGCCGCTGGTCGTCGGGAACACGTTCTACATCGTCGTCGGCGAGGACCAGCCGAACGCGACCGGGTTCGACATGTACGGGTGGCACATCCTGTCGTCCACGGACATGAACACCTGGCGCGACTCGGGCGTGATCCTGCGTCCGAGCAGCGTCTCGTGGCTGCCGGACAACGCCGCGTGGGCGTCG